>Ga0209211_10008261_pt1 | contig 14285 bp, 16 predicted proteins | sample RifGroA2_FD_183992 | JGI IMG/M metagenome (GOLD analysis project Ga0209211, IMG submission 183992) | Groundwater microbial communities from Rifle, Colorado, USA - Groundwater A2 (SPAdes) (version 2) | ecosystem: Environmental > Aquatic > Deep subsurface > Groundwater | place: Rifle, Colorado...
TTCACATGCGCAAAACGCATTTAACGAGCCAACGGAAGAATTCATGCGCGCGAAGGCGATATCCGCTACCGATGAACGCGAAGACCAAAATCCCGAAGATAATCAAAGAAAAATCCAGACGGTACAGCTACGAATCACCAGCGGCCGCGACAAAGGAAAAGAGTTTGCTGTTGAAAATGTCATTTTGAATGGCCGTAGCGACATGAGAATAAATGAAGGAGAAACGATAATCGTACGCAAAATTGTTAAATCCGACGGCTCCATCTTATACCAGGCTTCGGAGAAATACCGCCTTCCGGCAATACTCTGGCTCGGCCTGTTTTTCCTGATTTTGGCCATTCTTCTTGGAGGGTGGACAGGGATCAGTTCCATCGGCGGCCTCGCCGTGAGCATCTTGATCCTCACTCTGTACGTTGTTCCGAAGATTGCGGGCGGCGGCAATCCGCTTGCCGCGAGTCTGATCGGTTCCTTCGCCATCGCATGCACTTCGCTTTATCTCGCACACGGTTTCACGCGCAGAACCTCCGTCGCGCTCCTGAGCACTCTTGTAACGCTTGTCATCGCAACCGCGCTTTCCTTTATTTTCGTATACCTTGCAAAACTGTTCGGCATGGGCAGTGAAGAATCAATGTTCCTGCAAACCGGAGCATTCCAAAATGTGAATCTCCGTGGACTTCTGCTAGGCGGAATAATAATAGGATGCCTCGGAGTTCTTGACGACGTAACTACCGCGCAGACGGCGGCAATAGATGAAATATGGAAAGCAAACCCAAGCATAGCCACTGCTCAACTATGGAAAGCAGGAATGTCAGTCGGGCGCGAGCATATCGCTTCTTTAATAAATACACTGGCTCTCGCATACGCAGGAGCTTCACTTCCCCTTCTGCTTCTTTTTAAATTGAACGACAGCTATCCGCTATGGGTGACCTTAAACAGCGAATTTCTGGCGGAAGAAATAATACGAACTCTTGTCGGAAGCGCAACACTTCTCTTCGCAGTTCCAATTTCCACATGGGTGGCGGCAAATCTGCTTAAAGGAACCGACGCAAGCTCTTCGGCACATGGAAAACATTTTCATTGAACCATAACCTATGGATATGGTAGGATGGGAACCGATTTTCCCAATATTTCTTATGAACCCAATTGAAAAACGAATCAAAAACGCGGCCTTCAGCGCGTTTGCCGCTTTGATACCGAATTGCACTAAAAACATCATTAATCGCATGTGCCCCTCACCCTGCCTCTCCCCGCGTACGCGGGGAGAGGAGAAGAGGAAAAGTGAAAAGATCGTTCAAAGCAAAAAACATCGGATTGGTGGTCTTTTTATGCTAATTGGTATGATTCTGGCAATTCTTCCGGCATGCACTTCCAAGCTGACAGGCAGAACCGGCTCAAATCCAATGGCTGCTATTGTAATAGAAAAAGCCTCCGCGCAGGAAATGTACGAGATGTTTTCGTGCCCGTGTTGCGGCAAGCCGATTTCCACGAACTGTTGCGCGTCCGCAAAAGAGCGCATGACTTTCGCCGACGGGCTCGCGGCCGCCGGGACGTCAAAGAGCGACGCAATTGCTGCTTATGTGAAAAAATTCGGGCTTAATTCGTTCATTGATGAAACTGAAAAGGCAAAATACCGTGAAATACTCATTGCAGAGGCGCCGGATGACCGTCCGATTCTCGCGCTAAGCCCCGCCGAGAAAGATTTGGGAGATGTAAGCCAGAAAGCCGGAAAAACTTCCACGCTGTTTGAAATCTCAAACGAAGGCCAGACTGATCTTGTAATAGACAAATTGGAAACATCGTGCGGGTGCACGAGCGCCTCCATAGTCTTTAACGGCGAAGAAGGGCCCGTGTTCGGGATGCCCGGACACGGAGTAAACGAGAATATTCCGGAGGGATGGAATGTCCGCATAGCGCCCGGAGAGAAAGCGGAACTAAAAGTTTACTACGACCCGTACGTGCACAAGGAATTCCGCGGCGCCGCGATGAGGGAAATTTACGTTTCATCGAACGATCCGATTGATGTGCAGAAGAAAGTCACGGTAAGGCTGAAGCAGGTGGATTGAAGACCTCACCCCCCCCGACCCCCCTCTCCACTGCGGTGGAGAGGGGGGAGATGTTTTTGTTTGTTGTTTTGTTTTTTGATTTATTTTCAAGGCAAAAAACAAACTCTGTACAACAAACAACTCCCCCTTCTCCTGCGCACAGGAGAAGGGGGCCGGGGGGATGAGGTCGTCGTCAATGACAGCACCCTCCTTCATGCTGTTTTGGTTTCTGGGTTTTATTTTGCGCGGATGACGCCTCGTGCGCCTCGTGTCCTCCATGCCCCATGAAAAGATGCATAAGAGGACAAACCAGAATAACCAATATCCACAGGTTGTTCGTAATCAAAGGCCATTTTAGATAATAACCAACCGCAACCAAACCAATGATAAGAGCAGTAAATACCCAGATGGTTTTCGAGTTTTTACAGCAAAACATAAAAGAATGTGTTAATAAAATAGAAAAACAAATCGCTTATCTGCCCATCATTCCTCCGCCCATCATCTGCATCATGCCTCCGTTCATCATGGAAGGCATAGGGGCATCTGGATCGCAGGCGCTCATCCTCTTGCCCATGGAAATGTGCATCTGCTCTTCCGCCTCTCCACCCATCATCTGTTCCATCATCGCATCCATCGCGGCATGGGAATCACCGGCCATCAGCCCCATAAAGTAATCGCCGAGCATTTCAAAACCTTCATCATCTATATCGCCGCAGGCTGTCTCTTTGGACATCATGCCGTCCCAAATTTCTTTTCCCCTTGCCCCCTCCTGTACAGTTTCCTCTTTCTGTTCTTGCGATACTGCTTTAAGACCGAAATTCCCGAAACCATTCCCTCCCATCATTCGTGAACCTCGCATCATCCCTTGGCCTCCGCTGACAACGCTCATCGCGTTCCCAAGGCCGAACAAAGCCGGGCCCGCTGTCAGCATCGAGCCAAGTATTCCTACAACAAGAAGCCATATTGCCGCTGATTTCAGCTTTCCGCCGGAAAGATTTTTAACCGCCCAGACCGTAAGAAGAATGAAGCCCAAGAAAGCAAACGCGCCGAAAACCCAATGAAAGCTCAGCCACATTGTTCCGGCGCCGCCTGGAAATGCCATGGAAGAGTTATAATAGTTCATCATAACTTTAAGCGGAAAAATGTAAATCGGAATAATTTGAAAAAGAAAACGCCGTCATGCTAGCATACGCGGGTTCCGCGTGTCAAAGACTGAGCGCGTGTTTCTGCACAAAATTGCTAGACCTATACCATAGGTTATGGTACATTCCGTCCCGAACGGAACAAACTATGATAGAACCTTACAAAACAAGGGCGAAGAAAAACCTCAAAAAAGCCAACGGGCAGATCGCGTGCGTGCTTGGCATGATAGAAGAAGGCAAGTACTGCATGGACATAGCACAGCAGGTGAACGCGGCATTGGGACTTCTTAAGAAAGTCAATGATTACATCTTGGAAAGCCACCTAATAACTTGCAGTCCCAAAAAACTTTCAGGTAACATGGCGGTCAAGAGGAAATTCGCCGGAGAAATACTTAGAGTATGCAATGTTACAAATCGCTGATTATTTCTTTCCCAAAAACATTATGGAAAACAAGAAATTTCCTATCATCGTTTTCTCCTCTCTTTTGTTCCTGGCAGGCTGCAGCACGAGCGCGGACATTAACCGCGTGCAGGAACTTAAAGGCAAAACAAGCAACGGAGTCGTTTCAATAGACAATAACTTTGTTGACGCCGGCACGATCAAAATGAGCGAAGGGAAAGTGGATATTCCGTTCACTTTCCGAAACACCGGCAGTGAGCCTGTCGTGCTTCTGGACGGCGCTACGAGCTGTATGTGCACGGAGGCCGTCGTGAAAGGCTCCGACGGAACTCTGTCGCCGAGAATAAAAATGCCCGGGCACGGCCCTATCGCAAGCGTGTTCCAGATACTCGATCCGGGAGAGGAAGCTGAGCTTATCGCAACATTCGACCCGAATGCCCACGGCCCTCAGGCTGTCGGCCCGATCGTCCGCGACGTCGTAATCAAAACCAATTCCTCAAAAACGCCGGAAATAAGATTCGAGTTCAAGGGAAACGTCGTCAAGTAATATCCTTAATAATCCCATGCTACGACTAATAAGAACACACTTTGCATCGTTTGCGGCAATCATTCTTTTGATCGCCGCCCTTGGCGGAATCGTATATTCGTATAAGCAGTCAATGAAGGAACTTAAAGAAATAGATATTCTCAAACAAAGCGGTGCCGCGCCTTCCGCACTTCTTGAGGTTACTGATTTTGATTGGGGAGAAATAGGCTTGGATAAAGTCGTTTCACAGGACTTTGTAATCAAAAACCCAAGCAGTAACCCTCTTACAATCAAGGAAATCGCAACATCATGCGGATGCACTACCGCCGTCCTTGCGCTGAACGGGATTGAGGCGGAACTGCCGGCAAAAATGCCTGCCGGAAGCGAGGGGATAATCCATGTGGAATTCGACCCGGCTTTGCACGAAGCCAGAGGAGACACTAAGCGAGCTGTGCGGATAGAAACAAACGACCCGAATAATCCCTTCCTTGTCATTAACCTCCGCGCATATGTCCGATAAAGTCACATTCACGCTTATAACTATAAACGGCCTTATTGACGCAATAAATCCGTGCGCGATTGGCGTGCTTGCCGCAAGCGTCGCGATACTTTTCTCGCTTGGCAATTACAGGGCGCATATTCTCAGATTCGGATTCTTCTACATACTGGCGACATACGTCACTTACCTTTTAATAGGACTCGGAATTTTGAAGGCGGTGCATCTGTTCAATATCCACAACTTTTTCGGATGGGCGTCCGCGGTCGCTCTTATATTGATGGGACTGTGGCATCTTAAGAAGGGTTCCGCCTGCATAATTCCGAAGAACACGCCGAAAGAAGCGACGATCGTCGCGGGAATTATTTTCGGTTTTCTCGTCGGACTTTGCGAGTTCCCCTGCTCCGGAGGAATTTATCTCGCGACAATCGGCCTGCTGGGAATTGAAGAGACTTTCTGGTCGGGGCTCATGTACCTGCTTTGGTATAACCTCATGTTCGTTCTCCCGCTGATAATTCTGTTTGCGGCCGCATATAACCTGACAGTCGCACGGGCCATCTCCAATTTCGTCGGGGCATTCGGAACAAAAGCTCGTTACATAAGCTCGGGGGCGATGATTTTTATAGGCGCCTTGCTCCTTGTCTGGCTTATATTCAGATAATCTTCACCAATCATGAATCAGCTCAGATCACTAATCTGGTTTGCAATTCCGGCCTTGAGCTTGATGCTGGCATCATGCGCACCGATTAAACAGCAGGGACAAACTATAGGAAACGCTCAAACTGGAGATTTTGAATTTTCAGAAACGGAATACGATTTCGGAGTAATCAAACAATCGGGAGGCAAAGTCAGCCGGGAGTTTAAGTTCACATACAAAGGAACCGTCCCTGTCAAAATCACCGGCGTCCCGACAAGCTGTGCATGCACGAGCGCTGTTATTGACAAGGCTTTGCTTGAGCCCGGCGAATCAGGAATTCTAACCGTGACATTCAATCCGAACCTGCACGGCGAGCCGGATGGAAAGTTTTACAAAACGGCGGCGATTCTGACAGAACCCGAACAAGAGAAACTGCCGGAGGTAAAAATCTGGGCTGAAATCGACATGGATTTGGGTAAGAGCGCTTTTGAATTGAAAGAGGAACACGAAGAGGAAAAAGATGAAGATGATCTGAATTCGTATGAATCAATTCTTCCAGACAGCTTCGCGGAAATGCTTAAAAACAAGGATTTTGTTCTTGTAGACGTGCACATTCCCGAGCAGGAACATATCGAAGGAACAGACCTTATCATTCCTTACAATGAAATCGAACAGCGTCTCGCGGAATTGCCTCAGGACAAGAACTCAAAGATAGTTCTTTACTGCCGTTCGGGCGGAATGAGCCGCGCGGCGGCGTATGTTCTTGCCGAAAACGGTTATACAAACGTCATTGACTTGTCCGGAGGCAAGGATGCCTACGATGAATTTATTTCTTCGCAGGAACCGGAAATTTCCGGCGAAGCAAATGCTAGCTACATATCCGTAGAAGCAATTGTCGTTTCCAAAGGAAACATTTCATCCCTGCGCGAGGAATACGGCGATATTCCGGAGTCTTTCGTTTCCGATAATGCCACGACCATCATGCTTATTTTGGACAACCACCAGCTCGATTTGTCATCCTTTGATTATGAAAGCATGGCTGAGCTGAACGGGGAGAAAGCCAAAGAATGGCTTCTGCTTTCCGGGGAAATGGGCGGCCATCACGCCTCCGGCCTGCTTACTTTCTCAAAACAAGAAAACCCTCTTAAGCTTAGTATCGCAGGTTTGCCTGTTGGCGCACTTACGGTTAAGCTAACCCGCACGGAATGAAGTTCAAAGTAAACCCGCTTATCGTCGGCCTTGTCGGCCTGCTCGCCATGGCAGTGTTCTATCACGCCATTCTAGCCGGAGTCACGGGTGATATTACGCATCCTGCCAAGTTTTTCGCGGAGAAGTGGTATCTGTTCCTGCCGCTTTTTGGAGGATTCGCGATTCAGATGTACCTGTTCCAGAAAATGCGGATTTTAATGCACGAAATGGATGCCGGAATCGCGGGAACTTCCGCAGGCATGTCCGGCCTCGCGATGGCCGCCTGTTGCGCCCACCACCTCGCTGAGTTGTTTCCTGTATTGGGATTTTTCGGAGCCGCCGCATTCCTGACCCAGTACCAGGACTGGTTCCTTGCGCTTGGAATCGCGATAAACTTTGGTGGCGCCGTTTACATGCTGAACAAACTTAAGCACTGCCAAATTCATTATTCTTCCCGATTTTCTTATGTCTAAATTACGCGCGATACTTTCTTCCGCTAAATTCTGGCCTCCCTTCATCGGCGGGGCTTTGGCGATGTTCGGATTGGAGACTTTTATGCTCGGCCTGTGGAAACTGCCCGCGATAGGATACGAGGTCTCTTACATGAACCCGGTTTACGCTTATGACTACGCATTCATCGCGATTTTCGCGATAGCATTCGGCTTCGGCCTCGCAATGCTCTCATTTGCGAAAAAATGTTCAAAATCTGCATGCGCGATGGGGTCCGCTGGCGGCATTGCCGGCCTCTTCACTCTGTTTTGCCCGGTTTGCCCCGTCTTTTTTCTGGCAATTTTCGGCTCTTCGGCAGGAATAGCCTGGGCGGCTCCTTATTTCTGGCCGCTTAGAGCGCTTGCATTCGCGCTTGTGGCCTCCGGGGGATTTCTGCTTTGGAGGAGAATCGGCGAAGACTCTTTCGGGGAAAAGGTAAAAAAAGAATCAGTCTTCCAATGGACGGCATTCGCCGTTCTTGCGCTTTTCATTATCGCCAACCAATCTTTTGCCATGCAATTGGGCAAACTTATGATAGGCGAAAACGGAAACGGCGAAGTGGAGCTGAGTGGGAACTTCGCGAAGGACGTCTCCGCTCTTGTCACGCCTTCTTCGCTTCCTTTTTACGGGCCTGAACTGGGACTTGATCTTTCAAGCATTGAAAAAATAAACGCTTCAATCAGCAAATTATCCGTTATGGCCCCCAAACAGGGCAATAATCCGATTGAGCTGACTGACGAGGAAATGAAACGCTATGTAAAAATAGGAACTGAACCGCTGATTACGTGCGAATTCTGCTGCGGAGTAAAGACGCTTGTTCGCGAAGACGGAAGCCCGACTTGCGGCTGTGCCCACTCGATAGCAATGAGAGGAACCGCCGCCTACCTGATCCGCAATTACCCGGAACTGCCCAATGAGGAGATTTCTTACGAGCTCGTCCGCCAGAAAGGCCTTTACTTCCCGACTCAAATGCAGAAACGAATGGCAGAACAGCTCTCGGGGGATCCCAAAGATTTCACTCCGGATATCAAATACCTGACTATGAAACTCACTCCTCCTGAACTTGCCGGCCTAAAGGCAAACGCTTTGGCTTCCGGCTTTGAGCCGACTGAAGCTCCGAGCATGGTAGGAGGATGTTAATCACATACATTGTTTTATTTCATTCTTTTTTCAAAAATGCCAATCCCTAACCCTATCCCTAACCCTCTCCCTCTCCCTCTCCAAAACAAAACCTTCACGGCCGCAATCGTTATTTTCACGATAGCGCTCGCCTACCAAACTTTCGCGATGGCCTCGCTCACAGCCAAGCTCGCTGACGCGAAGGTGGGGCTTGGCGCAGGTTCCTCCGCGGTTAACCTGTCTTCGGACGGCTCCGCGCCGGAAATGGTCGGAGGCTGCTGATTGATTTACATTTTTATTTTTCCCCCTAATCGCCATGACAAATGGTTGCTGTCACTCATCAAACGGATCCGCGAATGCCGCCAAAACAAACTGCGCGGACTCTGCTTCCGTCCCTTCATCTGCTCCTGGAATTTGGATCAAAGCCTTGGTGGCGGTTTTTGTCGCCAACCTTGCCGTAATGATTGTTTTTACATTTTCAGTAAATGGGAAACTTAACGAAGCCATTGATCTCGCGAAGCCGGTTGAAGGAACGCTCACAACGATAACTTCCTCCGCCTGCCCGCTTTGCCGCGATTTTTCCCCACAGGCGGAGAAGGTGAAATCCATGAACACGGACATACAGGAAGAAAAATCTCTGGACGCAGACAGCGCGGAAGGGAAAGAGCTGATCGGCAAGCTTGAAATCAAGAACCTGCCGGCAATAGTTTTCTCAGCAAAAGAGCGCATAAAGACCGGCGCCAGAAATGCGCTTGAAAAAAACGGACGCTCAGTCGGTGAAAATATTATTGTTTGGGAACAGAACGCGCCGCCTTACTTTGACGTTGCGTCATCCCAGACCAGAGGCCTCGTGACGGCAATGATATTGACGGACAGCTCGTGCGCAAAATGCACGGACATAAAAAACATGCTTATGCCCATGCTTGCAAGAATGGGCATGACCCCGTCCGAAGAGTCAACAGCGGACATAGGCAATCCCGAGGGCGATGAACTCGCCGATAAGTACAAGATTATCGCTGTTCCAACCGTCATCCTTTCGCCCGAGACGGGAGATTACCAGACAATAGCGTCCACATGGCCTCAGGTCGGAACGGTCGAGGAAGACGGAAGCTATGTATTAAGGAACCTCGCGGCGATAAGGGCTGTGTATAGAGACCTTGAAACAGGGAAGGTGGTTGGTGAGAAGAAGGAGTAGGAATAGGGATAGGGATAAGGATAGGAATTAGGAATTAGGAATTAGGAATTAGGAATTAGGAATTAAAAACCGAAAGATTCTACCTCCTTTGACTCAAAATCCCTCCTGTCCTCCATAATCCTGAATATTATCTCTGCCATTTCGCCCCTTTTGAGCTTTTCGGACGGTCCCGAAATGCTCAGAGGAATGGCGTTTCGCAGGGCCAGTATCGAGATATATGGCGCATACCAAGGTTCGGACTTAGCGGTCTCTGACGGCAAACCGAATGCGTTTACGATGATCTTCGCGGCCTCCGCGAAATTGATATCCCTTGACGGCCGTATTGCACCGTCCGGATAACCGCTGATGAGGCTCTCTTCCTTTGCCGTGCAGATATATTTATCGAACCATGCGTCATTAACAGCATCACTGAAATACTTTGCTTTGCACTCGGAGATCCTCTCTTCTTTGAAAACCGCATTCACGATCATCTTAACGAACTCCGCCCTGTTTATCAGATTATTAGGGCGGAAGGTACCGTCAGAGTAGCCCTCAATAACCCCCTTCTGAGCAAGATACAAAACAGCAAAGCCATAATGGTAATCGGCATAAACATCCGAAAAGCCATCCCGCGGCTCTGTATCGTAAGCATGCGGATTCGGGACTATCTCAAAAGTTTCCGCCGTGCCGGGATAAATCCGGTCTATATAGGCTTTTTCCTCTTCACTCAGCTCATTCACCTCGATATCAAGTTCATTCTCCAGTTTCTGCAGGGAATCCTCCGCGCCGGAAGAAACGGAAGTCTTCAGCTCAAAACGGCTCGGGTAGGTCGCATCGATGGCAATTTGATTGCCGCTCCTGAACATGACGCTCGGGGTCCCGGCTAACGGAACTATTTCGGTTCCATTGAAATTGCACGAGGATACTTCCCTCCCTCTGGAATCCCTTTTCAAAATGAAGAACGCCCCTTCATCCTGCTTTACAAGAGTCTGGCATTCCAGAGAATTGGAAAGTTCAGGATCGAAAAAGTTTTCATTGCGCACGATCCTCGGCCCGTCCCCTTTTTGCGCGAAAATCGTAAAAGGAGCGGATGGCAGGGCTCTCACGACGAATGAATTTGAATCTTTGAACGCTATGCGCCCGTTTTCCGCCACGGAAACGAAAGCGTTCGAGCAAACCTTGTCCTTCAAGAGCGAACTCGACCTTACTATTTCATACTTGTAGTCGCTTTCGTTCTGCGAAACAAACTTAATCCCGCAAAGCGCGGCAAAACGTATCGCGTGCAGGCGCTCTGGCGAGGAAATGAAAAGAGACAGATTGTTCGACACTCTTTTCCCAAAAATTCCAAGCGAAACGATTGCGCTGGTTTCGCCTCCTTCTTTTACGGTGCATTGCCAGCTTAAATCCGTTCCGTCTTGTTTCTCCACGCAGGACAAAACATCGGACGGGCGCCCAGAGGGCGAAGAAACAATCAATTCGGGTTTCCCCTTGTAAATGTCCCCGAATCGGGCGGAAAAATCGATCTTTTCGCCAAGCGAAACGAACAATGCCCTTCCTTCATCCGACCTGCCCGAATCAAGTTTCCACGGATAAAACCTGATGGGGATCTTCCCGGCAGGCCCGCACCCGCTTTCCTCCCCTGATCCGGAAAACGGCGAATCGGCGGGGCAGATTTTCACGAAAGCCGCGTATGTGCCGTAATCGTAAAGGCTGAAAATATTTCTTACATTGAATATCCGGACGCTCTTGCCGCCGTCCATGGTCATTTCATTCAAGGCAACGCGCTTAGAATCCTTGAATATCGCTAGCTTGGCGGAGAATTTCTCACCTACAGGAATCTCCCTGCTTAAATCGAAAGTAATTTCATCCGCTCTAATGTCGGCGTTGGCATTGTAAATAAAAACATCGGTGTAATCATTCCTACCGTTCGCGAAAGCCGTCTGCGAAAAAACAAACAGTGTGAAAACGCAGGAAATCAATGGAAAGATTATTCTACGCATAATTAGGATGAAGGGCTTGGCGTAATTCTACTGCAATGCAGTTAAGAACGGAAGAGCATGAAACAGCTATTCGCTGTTTCGGTGTTTCGCTGTTTCGGTGTTTCGGTAGAGTTACCGAAGAAGCGAAACAGCGAAGAAGCGAAACAGCGAAGTCATGTTTCATGTTTCATGTTTCAGGTTACATGTTTTATGAGTATTTCGGGTTTTGATATACAATCAATCCGTTGCAAACCATTCTCGCGTTTCTCCTTCTGCTATACTTCACTTTCACTCTCTTGGGCGGAAGTTTTGTCGGCGAGGCGGTCTGGAACGCAATATTCTCCAGAAAAACAGAAACAAAAAACGAATGCGGTCTTGCGATCGGACTGGCAATATTCGCCGTGATCATTTCTTACGCGGGCTTCGCGGGCGCGGCAAAAATCCCTTTCGCGATTGAAACTCTGGGGGCTTTGTTATTCCTGTACGGGATTTGGAGGTCGATTATCCGGCTTAAGAATAACAAAAACCCTGTCATTTGGTTCAAACTGCCGGTCATCATCCCTGTGCTTTTCCTGCTCGTTTATTTCATTTCGCGCAAAACAATGCTCACCGGAGGCATCACCCACGGCGATGAGATGCGCAGCCTGACTCTTACAAGCGCTTTCGCGACCAATTTTCTAAAACCCGCGTATCCATACGACTTCAGTTACCCGATAGTCTACCCTTATTACCCATTCGAGCTTTCGGCCTTCCTGTATAGAAGCGTGATGGGGAAAATGTTCCCCTCCATTCCGGTATTCGCCATTTCAATATTTCTGATCGCGCTGTTTTGGAGGATTCTTTTCATAATCTGCAAGAAAATATCCCCCGAGCGCGGCGAAACTGTTTTCACGTGGTCTCTGCTCTTTCTTGTCTTTTCCGGGCTCCAGCCTTTTAGAAAATATTTCGACCAATGGCTTGGAGACAGCGAGAAAATCGGAACCGAGATTCTTTCTATGGACAACTACTTCCAGTCCGGCTACCACTATCTTTTCGGAGTTTCCGCCGGCATGCTCGCAGTCCTTCATTTGTGGGATTTTTTCAATGAAAAAAAGAGAGCAGATTGGATTTTGTTCATTTCTCTGATTTCAATAAGCGCGGGGTTTTCTGGAATGTCATTTGCATGGATCGCAATCTGTTCAGCATTGATGATTCTATTCTACGTAATATTTGAAAAGAAAAAGGCTTTCATTTCACTTGTAAAATCAATACCAATTTCAGCTGTGCTCGCTGTCTTTTTCCTGCTACCGCAGGTTTTCAATTTCTTCCCGCGCCTTTCCCCCAACTTCGAATTCTCCTCTCCGCACTGGTGGTTCCCCGGCTCCCTTCTCAAGCAATATTTGGAATCGCCGACGCGGTTTCCCTACTGGAGGTTTTTGTGGTTCGGGTTCGATGTGCTAATCACGCAAACGGGGTTAATCATATCTGCGGGACTCGCAATTTCCGTATATCTGGCACTAAAGTGGATTATTAAAGAAAGGAAATTTTCATCAAGCCGCATCGTCCCGGTTTCATTCATCGCGCTTACCGGCTTTCTTCTGCTCACCTTCACCATTTCATCGTCATGGGACTGGCACGCGCGCGGCTTCCTCGCTCCGGCAATAGCCGGCGCTGTTGCGGCCTCGTCGGTGATTTTTAACATGAAAGACAAGCCAAGGCTCTTCGCATTATCAATTTGCTGTGCTGTCCTTCTCATCCAGACAGGCAGATTTTCCTCGTCCTTCATAAGCAATGAATCGCAGGTGCCATCCAAGACGGCGCTCGACATAAACAAGCGGTTCCCGTTCGGCATTGTGGTCCACAGGTACAGGGACATTGACACTGTCAATTATGAATCGGAACCGGAAATCGGGCTCATAAACGAAATCTCGCAAGCAGGCAGGTCAATATTGATATTCACCTACGCTTATGTCCCGTATCTTAATAATCCGAATTCCGTTCCATTCATCGGAGACTACATAATGGGGAGGCCTTGCAGTGTTACGAACTACGGGAAAAACACGCCAAAGGACTGGTTCATAGAAATGGACGACAAGCTTAATTTCGCTTCAAAAACATGTTCCGAGGAAACCATTAAAGAGCTTATGGCAAAGCCTTTCCCGAAGATAAAACCGTCCCCGGCTTAACCGGCTATGGCCCGCACCAGAACAATTCCGGCGAATATGAACGCAAGCTGAATCATGGAAGATTTAATTTTGTTTTCTTTATGTAGCGACGGAATAAGATCTGACCCCGCAATATACAGGAAATTCCCAGCCGCGAACGGGAGAAGGACGGCCTCTATTTCTTCTGATAAGCCGGATGCGGCCATCGCGGCTCCGGCCCCGACCAAAGCAGTAAGAGCGGAAACGAAGTTGAGAAAAAGGGCTTTCCTTTTGCCAAATCCGCTGTGGAGAAGGACGGCAAAGTCCCCGAATTCCTGAGGTATTTCGTGAAGCATTACAGCCGCGGTCGTCGCGATCCCGACAGAGACGCCGGCGGAATAGCTCGCCGCGATCAAAACGCCGTCGAGAAAATTATGAGACGCATCGCCGATCAAAACCAGGACTCCGGCCGGGTGGACGGGACTCGAGCATTCCAAATCGTGGCAATGCCTCCAGTGAATGAATTTTTCGATTATGAAAGAGACCAATATTCCCGCGAGCACGGCCATGAACGAAGCGGGCAAATCGGAGGAGCTTTCCGCTATTTCCGGGAACAGATCGAAAAATACGTTCCCCAAAATGGCTCCGGTCGAGAAACTGACGAGCGGGATCATGGCGGCTTTTAGTATCTTTTTATTGAGCGAGAGTAACGCGACTCCGGCCAAAGAAACAATGCTTACAAGCAAAACGCTTGCGAAGACGTAATTTGCGATCAAAAACATGAGAACATGGTACCATACCGGCATTGCGCCATGAAAACTTATTTGGAGATTCCAACACCGAAACTTTTGTACGTCCATGACAATCTCACTCCTTTTACAAGGGAACGCTATGGCGAAAGTTCCGCGGAGCACGCGGTCGCAAAAAGATTCATCAAATATATCGCGGACCAGCCGCATGTCATGATAGG
>Ga0209211_10008262_pt1 | contig 14285 bp, 14 predicted proteins | sample RifGroA2_FD_183992 | JGI IMG/M metagenome (GOLD analysis project Ga0209211, IMG submission 183992) | Groundwater microbial communities from Rifle, Colorado, USA - Groundwater A2 (SPAdes) (version 2) | ecosystem: Environmental > Aquatic > Deep subsurface > Groundwater | place: Rifle, Colorado...
TCTTAGCAGCAGTATTAGAAGTACATATTTATCCAATGCTGCGATAGATACGAAGTAGTTATCATCAGCTTTATCTGTTTGTATTTTGATATCCTCAATGGTAATGAGAGATAATGATTACTTTTCTCAATGGCAATGAGAACATTTAAATAATAGTTAAACCTTCTTATAAAAATGATTATGAAAGACAAACTAAAACAGACGCTAATTGAGCAAAGAGAAACAATTTTGCAAAAACAAATTGGAATAGAAAGAACAATTTTGAAATATATAGAAAAAAAAGCAAAGTTGCCTCACGTTGTAGTTTTAACTGGCTTAAGACGCAGTGGAAAATCAACTCTTCTAAGGCAATTGATAAAAAAACAATATAATGATAAAGATTTTTACTATGTAAACTTTGAGGATGAAAGATTATTTAATTTTAAAGCAGAAGACTTTAATATAATATATGAAACGTTGGTAGAATTATTTGGTGAGAAGAAAACTTTCTTTATTGACGAGATTCAGAATATAACTAATTTTGAAAGTTTTGTCAGAAGATTTTATGATATGGGATTCAAATTTTTCATAACTGGTTCTAGCGCCAAGCTATTAAGCAAAGAGATAGGAACTAAACTCACAGGCAGACATGTTGATATAGTTGTAAAACCATTTTCATTTGAAGAGTTTTTAATCTTTAGAAACTTTAAGCTGGATAAACAAGCACTTTTTATGACGAATATTCGTGTAGAGATTAAAAAATACTTTGCTGAATTTTTAATAAGCGGAGGAATGCCTGAATATATTCAATACAATGATACAGAGATTTTAACAAGAGTATATGGGGACATAGTAATAAAAGATATTGTTGTTAGATATAAAGTTGATAATGTTAAAGAACTGAAAGAACTTTATCAGTATTTAATAACAACAATATCACAAAGATTCAGCTATAATTCACTCAAGAAGTTTATTAAAATAAACAGCGCCAACACAATTAAGAAATATATTGATTATTTGGAAGAAACTTATTTTGTGAGCCAAGTTAGTAAGTTTGATTACAGCTTGAAAAGGCAAATAATAAATGACAAGAAAATATATGTTGTAGATAATGGTTTTATCTCAATGATTTCTACAAATCTTACTAAGGATAATGGATGGTTGTTAGAGAATTTGGTATTTACAAAACTAAAAAACAGTAAAGAAGTTTTTTATTTTTCAGGGAAATCTGAATGCGATTTTGTAGCAGTTGAAAATAAGATAGTAAAAGAAGCTGTTCAGGTATGCTGGAACTTAACTCAAACAAATAGAGAGAGAGAGCTTAATGGTTTGCTTGAAGCAATGGATAAATTTAAGCTTAAAACAGGTTTGATTTTAACTGATGATCAAGAAGAAGAAATTGAAATAAACAAAAAGAGAATAATAGTTAAACCTGTTTGGAAATGGTTATTGGAATAAACCTAACGCAGATATTTTCCAGGATTCTTAGCAATATCACTGATTCTTGCGTTAATTCCTACATAACATGCATCTGTTTGCTTTAATGTTCGAGTAGCACTATCTGCAGCATCTTTAAGAGAACCATTCCTCAATTTATTGTAAATACCTATTGCTGCATCTTTCCAGCTATTTTGTGCACCCTCATTCTTTAACAATCTTCTTAACCATGGATTATCACCTACTGGAATATCATATTGATCACCTATTTTTCTAAGAGAAACTCTTGCATCCTCAGGAAAAGCAGGATGACGTACTGTAACATCAATTGAATCCTTCCCTAACAAAAATGCCCTATATACTAAATGAGTTGTTGCTCCATCACATTCTTCAAATGTGTGTTTATCTTCAACTGTTGCAACTGGTACATTTGCAGCAAGAATAACTCCAGTTAATCCCACAAATCCAGCTCCTACTCCAACTTTATATTTTGTTTCCATTATTAACCACCTTATTTAAAATATGTAAAATAGGTACTATTTAACTCTTTCTATTTTTATCACTTCCAAGTAAAGATTAGAGTAATTCCCTCTTGATGTCATCGCTCACAAGTAACGAAACATTTATAAAACAGAAATATTTCCAATTTATTCATGACAATTGAACTTAACTATTTTTTAAAATTTGTACAAAGTATGGCTACTGGTGAACTTAGATTAATCATTGAAAGACCTAAAGATACACAATTAGATGTTGGATTATTAGAAAAGGTCTTATTTTCAAACGGAGCAACTGCTGGAAAAAGCATAGATTCAGAAACCAGAGTTTTAGATATACCTATTGAAAATGATCTATTTTCTGCAATTGCAGAACTGCCTGGTTCCTTTAGAAAAGAACAAGCATCAGCAATAATTAGAGCAATTGTAAGACCTTTTCTTGAGATTGAAGATTATAAGAGGCAACTTGAAATATATAAAAGACAATTAGACGAAACTACTGAGCTTGCATTTAAGGATCCATTAACACTAGCATTTAATAGAAGAGCTTATGATATACTCGGAAATAATTTAGTAAGAGATTGTTTAACTTATTCTGTTCCTTTAACCCTTATGGTTTTTGATGTTGATAATTTCAAAGGAATAAATGACGATAAAGAAAAAGGTCATGATTGTGGAGATCAAGTATTAAGAACTTTAACTGACATCATTCATGAATGTATAAGACCAATTGATTCTCTTTATAGATTAGGCAACGAAGAATATATCCAAAAAAATGGAAAAAAATTAACAGATGATACAGTGGGAGGTGAAGCAAAATTATGCAGGATTGGTGGAGATGAATTTACAATTTTCTTTTTGGGTGCTGATGCTAAAAAAGCATTTAATGTTGCTGCACGAAGAGTTTATGAGAGGATTATAAGACACAACTTCAGCTATAACAATAAAACCTTCAGGATCGGAATTAGCGGCGGATTAGCTACATTATGGGGAGATTGCAAAGGTTTGGATCAACTATTCAGGAGAGCAGATATAAATTTATATAAAGCTAAAGAACAAGGAAAACGTGCTTATTACAGCGATGGCATAGCAAGCAATGAAAAAGTGCTTGGACTTTATAGAGATCTTTAGAATAATAAGGAAGCTATTAAGAATAATAAGAATATTAAGAACAATAAAGAGCGATACAATGGATAAATCTAGATTAATCCAAGAGCAAAAAGCATTAGCTCAGAAACTGATACTAACTGATGCAATTGAAGAATCAGCTATAATTGCAGGTGCTTCTTCTGTTTATACGCATGATACAATTATCAGTGTTATCATTGTTTATGATATTAAAGAAAACAAAGTTATTGAGAAAAAGTTTACTGTTGAAAAAGAAGCAATGCCTTTTCATAAAGACTTTATCTGTTACAGAGAATGCTCTTCATTGATTAAAACATTTCACGCACTTAAAAACAAACCATCGCTTGTTTTCATTGAGGGTGTCGGCATTCTTCATCCACAAAAGATGGGTATTGCAAGCTATTTTGGGTTATTTGCAGATATTCCAACAATTGGCGTCAGCTCAACAAAGAATTTTGGCATGCAAGAAGGTGATGCAGTATACTATAACAAAGAAATACTTGCAAAAATTCTAATAACAAAAGAAAATGCTCGACCAATTTATGTTTCTCAAGGCCATAAAATATCTTTATCAACTGCAATTGAAAAAACAAAATCATTTTTGCTTGGACATAAATTACCAGAACCTGTGTATCTAGCACATAAGTATGCTGCAAAGATAAAGGGTGGATTAAGAAAAGATAATAACATGGATGAACACAATTTCTTCCATCAACTATCGAAACTAATTTAAACTTCACTCTCTACCAAATATTTCATGGATTCACCAATTGACGAGAAAATGAATGAAAAAATAGATGAACTAAACAACAAGAAAGAATCATTTTCCTTAGGCCATTATAAGAATATAAACATTGAAGTTCATTTTAGCTGGTTTTTTGTTGTCATTCTTCTTACATATTCTCTTGCAACTGCTTTTTTTCCACTATACTTCCAGAATTTTACAAAAGCAGAATACTGGATTATCTCAGTGATTGCAGCACTGCTGTTGTTTCTCTCAATCTTTTTGCATGAGCTCAGCCATTCATTGACTGCATTAAAAAACAAGATTCCTATTGATAAAATAACATTATTTTTCTTTGGCGGAGTTTCCTCTATGGATGATTCTAATATAACTCCAAACAAAGAATTTAAGATTGCAGTTGCTGGACCATTGTTCAGCTTTATTCTCGCAGTTTTATTTTATGGAATCAGTATTTATTTCACAAACAAATATGTATATGCCATCTCATTTTATCTGACTCGATTAAATCTAATGATTGCATTATTTAATCTTGTTCCAGGCTATCCTCTTGATGGTGGAAGAATATTTCGAGCAATTGTCTGGAAGATCACAAAAGACATGCGGAAAGCAACAAAATATGCAGCAACTGCTGGAAAACTATTTGCTTGGACATTGATTTTTCTAGGTGTTTTTATCATTATCTCAACAAACAACTTTTCTGGACTATGGTATATCGTACTTGGTTTGTTTTTAGTTTATTTGGCAAATGCAAGTTACCAGCAAGTTGTTCTGCGCGACATACTCAGCAAAGTAAATATTGAAGAGATTATCACAAAAGAGATTACACCAATTAACTATGAACTTTCACTGCGGGAATTAGCTGCGAAATTTACATCCTCAGCACAGCGATGCTTTTTAGTAAACAAAAATGACAGATTAGTTGGCTTTGTACAGTCAGAGTTTCTCAAAAGAATTCCTGAATATAAATGGGATGTTGCACGAGCAGAGGAGATTGCAGTAAATATTGATTTCATCAAGATACAATTAGGCACTCCTCTTCACAGGATACTTGGATACATGCTCTTTCGGAATTTAGAATACATCTTAGTCGTCGATAAAACAAAAGTTTTAGGAATAGTTGAAAGAGAAAAATTGATGAATATCATTAAGATAAATGGATAGAATAAAGAAAAAAGTAAAAATAAAATTTATGAGAGATTACTATACAGTAGCGAAATATTTATATATAGTTGCTGCCTTCTTGAGATAATGGGTAATGGTAGTGATGGATTAATCTCTCTTGATAAACTAATTGAAGGAATTAGAAATAGTTTTGATCCTGAGATTATAATGACAGATAAAAATAGATATAGAAGATTGAGTTATCTTTGTGAAGAATTTGATTATAATACTACAGTTGATGATGACAGTTTAGAGGAACTAGTTAGTGTAATTTCAGAACCAATAAACAACTTTGGTAGAATTGAGAATAGAAAATTAGCAGAAACTATAAGCATTAGACTTTCACAGTTATTTGAATATGCATTTAATAATGCATCAGTTAGAAAAAAGCTTGCATTTGCAGAAATATTTTATGAAGCTACAATCAAAAGCGCAGAATTTGGAAAGAATATTAGAAGTCTTGATCATGAATGTATTGCATATGAAATGATAGCAAAAATTGCAAGATTTATTATCTATAATACAGATAATCTAAAAACTAAATATGAATATGCACTTAGAACAGTAGATATATCAAAGAAAGCAATAACAATAGCAGAGAAGATCTTTCCGATAGAAAAGATTGCAAGAAAATACTCAGATTTAGCAAATGTATACAAAGTTCTTGCAGAAATAATAAAAAATAGAGAAGAAGCAGGAGAGTTTGCAGAACAATGGTTTGTTTATAAGATAAAATCAGCAGAACTTTTTGAACAAATTGCAGACGGCATTGTAGGAAGTAGGATGGAAAAAGATATTGCTCTATTTGAATCTGCATTACAATCTTCATTTGCCAGTATGGCTCAGAGGTTCTTATCTAATAAGACAGATGATCTTGAAAAAAAGATAGAATATATTTACAGATCAGTACAATGCAACATTCATGCTATAGATGGATTCAAGAGATTAGGGAATAAAGAAAAAGCAGCTGAATCTTTAAGTTATGCAGCAGAAAGCCTTGGATATATCTCAAGAAATATAGATAATACTGAAACAGCAATATCATATGCAAAAATGAGTTATGAATTTGGAATAGAAGCAGCAGAATTATCTGGACAAATCAATAATTTAAAGAATATGTATTTAAGAATAAACCAAGCAGCTAATAATATTTCATTCATAGCTAAAAAATCAACAAATGATAAAGAAAGATTAGAATACGCTCTTAAAGCATATGAAAGAAAAGATAGTGTTATTAAGTTTATAGAGAAAGCAATTGAAGAAGGAGAATTACTTGAAAGAAACATATTTAATTTTTACAGAGTTTTTTATCACGAACTTTATGAACAGATTGGAGAATTAGCTGAAATCATCGCATTAACAACAGATGATATCTCCCAAAGAATTGATTTTCTTCACAGAGCAAATGATGCAAGCAAGGAAGCAATAGATATTGCCAAAAAAAAAGGAGATGCATTGTTTGTTCAATATGAATCATTAAGTTTAATTAAGAGAAAATTATATTTGAGTGTATTACAAGATGAACCAGAATATAGAGAAGAAGCTTTTTCATTGATAAGAGATATAGAAGTTAATACTCATTCTCTTGAATCGAAAAACAGATTAAATATACTATTTCATATGCTGGAAACAGAAATAACAGCATATATATTAGCAGGAGATTACAACAGTGCAGGAGTAAGTGTAGGGTTATTATATGATTATTATAGATTTAAGGATTCTAAAGTAACTATATTTGAATTAATGCTATATTATTTAGAAGATAATAAATTAGAATCTGCAGAAGAACTTATTTCAGCATACAAAGATAAGACAGAAGGACAATCTTCTCTAAGTCACATCTATAAGCCATTATTTTTATTGCATATTGAGAAATTAAAACAAAAACAGGAACAAGAACAATTGCCTTAATAACTTTTATATACTTTTATATGATAAATAGAATTTTATAAGAATAACAAACAATACAATAGTTAACAACACAGCTGAAAAACAATGAAATGCATCCTTTGCGGAAAAACTGAAAAACAATATCATGATGGCATGTGCAGCTCTTGCTATAGTGAGAACTATTTTTCTGTTGAAGATATAAAGAAATTTCCATTCAGCTACTGCGCAAACTGCGGAGCATACAGGCATAGTGTTCAATGGCAGGGAAAATTAGAGCTACACGAAGCAATCAAAAAGTCATTATTGTATAATATGAGATTCAAAGCAAAGCCTGAAGAAGTTATCATAACAATCAACTTGCCAGAACACAAAATGAAGATTGGCAGCAAAGCAATCGGCGAGATTGATGTAATTGTAAAGACAAGAGTATTCAAAAATCGTTCATTGCTCGAATTGCCTAATAAAGAGAATTTTGCAGAAATGCAAAATTCTCTAAAAGAAGAAGAATACACTATACCACTAAAAGTTTCATACACATTATGTGATATGTGCAACAAGAAAAAAACAGAATACTTTGAGGGAAGAATTCAGATAAGACATGTAGGTAACGAACAATTTTCAGCTGCAAAACAGCTTGTCAGAGATCTCATAAAGCCAAGAAATGATGTATTTATCACAAAAGAAGAACCTTTAGACAATGGTATTGACTTTTTTATTTCATCGCAGAAATACGTCCAAAACATAGGCGCTGAGTTATATAAAAAATTTGGAGGGGAATTAACAGTAACATCTAAGTTATTTTCAAGAAACAAACAAACATCAAAAGATTTGTTCAGAGTTGATGTTCTGCTAAGATTGCCTGAGTTCAATATTGGCGATATCATATTTATCAACCATAAATTAATAAAAGTGACTGCAATGCATGAAAAAAAGATTGTTGGTATTACACTAAAGGAAAACAAAAGCATCAGCGAAAATATTGACAAAGGTTTTGAGATAAAAGCAAGAAACAAAGATATTCACGAAGTGATTGTCACAAAAAAAAAGCCTTTAGAAGTGCTGCATCCTTATGATTATCAGTCAACGCTTGTTGCAAATCCAGACTTTCATAAGACAATTGGAAATAAAGTTAAAGTGATTATTGTTGATGATATAGTTTATATGGTTTGAAATTATTTCTATAATCATCATAAGTATAATATGGCATTCTCTTGGCAGAAGCATTTTTGCAAGTTGCTGGTACAAGAATAATTCATCCATTTTGGGATGGTAATGGCAGAACATTTGGCGTGCATATTGCTAAAATACTTAATCCAGAAGGAAAATTTTTTAATTTTATTTCAAATCAAGCATGGCAGATCAAACGAGTCTTGTTAAAAGAAGGACTTATTAGGCCAAATCCGCGAGATGATAAAAGGCTTAAGCTTGAACAAAACGAATTTGAGAAGTTGCCTCCAGCAGAAAGAGCAGGAAAAATTATATTCATACAGCATAAATATGCTAGTCAGATGTGAATAGATTATTAGACTTATACCTTAATCAACCCCCCCTCGATTGCTTATATTCTCCAATAACTTTTGCAAGCAGCTCTTTCTTATCAACATTCTTATCAAGCTCTTTTCTTTCAACAAGCATAAACTCTCCAAAATCCTGCATCTGCAGATTATCAGGAGAAACAACTAAAAAGAATTCTTTCATTAATCGATTAGGATTTCTAGTAATAATTATTTTCACCAATTGATTGATTTCCTTATAATTTTTCTCACTATATACAGAACCATCGCCGACAAAAAGAATATCTTTCTCTTTTAATTCTATCTGATTTTTTTTAATATCATAATCTCTGCTTAAATCGTTTAATTTCTTAATAATCTTATAATGCTCAGCTTTTTTTATAAATGATAACAATCTCTTATTTTCTTCAGCCAATGATTTCATTGCATCATCTTTCTGCCTTAGCAGATTTTCTTTCTGAACAATAACATTCTCTTTCTGCTGCAATTGTACAACCTGTTTTTTATCAGCAACCTGCTGCTTGATCTTAGAAAGTATATAATCAAATTCCTTTTTCTGCTGTTGATTCTCCAGCCGCAGCTTTCTGACAAAATTTCGCAGCAGTTCATTCTCTGCCTCAAACAATTTCATATTTTCATAAAGCTTAATTTCATTCTTAGAAAGCTTATTCGACTCAATCTCTTTTCTTATCAAAGCAACATCTTCATCATCAGGCTTTAACAAGATATCAACTGCAACTTTTATAGGAAGCCCTTCTTGAAGGATGACAAGCTTGCATACATCCTCAAGCAATTCATTCTTATCTATTTCAGATAGATTATGTTTGATCTTTGCAATAAGCTGCCTGACTTTTTTATATGCAAACAATGCTGATGCTAATGCATCTCGCTCATGATCATTCTCACAATATAAATCTTTATCTCTTTCATGAATAATTTTTTTCTTTTCATCAACGAGTAAATCTTCAGCAGGATTAATTATCCTTGCCCCGATTTTTGTTGCAAACTCATTGACAAAATTAGGTATATTCTTCTTATCAGTACCGACAAGGATAGGAAATCCAGAAAATGTAACTTCAGATATCATTGCAGAAAGATTAAGTTCTTTAGAAGATGATATCTTTACAACATTTTCATTAATATCAAGCAGCGCATATGCTGCTGTTGTGCCAGGATCAATACCAATAATCAGTAAAGGTTTTGTGTGATTCATCTATGTAAAAAGAGATTTAGTTAGATTTAAAAATCTTCTTGACCTACAATCACATATGACCAATTAGCGGGTAATCTTACAAAACTTGGCTTATATTCTTGCGGATTTATTACAACTTCTAAAAATTCATCTCTCCAGCTAACCCCAGTATATGTTTTTCTATTTACTTTCTTTCTATATAGAAGAGCAAAAAGTTCTTCTTCCCTCTTTAATATTAAACTATTGAGATCATTAAGTTTCTTTTTAATTACTCTTCTTTTTTCTCTATCTGTTTATATATCAATCAGCATCTTAACAGCATCAACTGCCCGAACTGCATATTCTTCTTTTCTTTTGTCAGCGTTTTCCCATGTTACTCTAGGACCAATAACACCTAGCGCAATAGGAATATTAAATTCAACACTTAAATCAGTGCATTTTCTTGCACAGTTTTCAGCAACAATCACATCATGCTCAGTATCTCCCTGTATAACAGCACCTAGCGTAATTATCCCGTCTATTTTTTTCTCAACACTTTCCATAAGAACTTTCTTTACTGCATAAGGGATATCATAACTTCCTGGAACCTTTACAACTTCTATGACATCTAATTGCTTTTCTTTTGCTCTTTGCAAAGCAGTCTCCAGCATCACAGATGTTATTTCATCATTAAAATCAGCACAAACAATTACTATTTTTTTCTTATCCATGACAAAACCCCCAATACATAATAAATAATTTTGCTGAAAGCAGTTCGCAAAATTATAACTAAAGCTTAATCTCACCAACATGATTTGCACCTTGCCTTCTACCTTGGCCTGCAAATCTTGTCAGCTCATTTTTTCCTTTCAATAATGCCAAGACATTTTGAGCATGTTTATATGCTCTGTCCTTGCAGATTGAAAATAACTTTCTTTCATTTAACTTGTTTCTGTTTAACCTATTTCGTGAGTATGCTGATTTATCATGCATCTTTTCATATGCTTCATCCATATGAATAAACACCTCAAGTATATGCTTATTTTTCAGCAGCATAACTTGTTGTATTGAGATTGATGCTTCATGACTGCACTGTTTGTCTATCTTCTCTCCACCGACCATTCCAAGAGCTATAACAATATCCGCAAAATATTTCTCAAACAATAGTTTGCAGGCAACAGGCAGATCTTTTATACCTGGAACAGTATACCTCTCAATCTTGATATTAAAATCAACAGAACCTTCATTGATTGCATCTTTCACAGCTTCTTCAACAAAAGGAAACATATTTACCCTGCTGAATGTTGTATCAGCTACACCAATCACCATCTCTTTGTTAGTTGTTTCATTGTTGTTAAAGATATTTCTCATAATTATCATGCCTCATTCCACTTCAATGATATCATCATCTTTAATTGATAAAACACTTCGCAAATAAACTGGCGCAATCAATTCCGCAATATTTTCTGGATGATTTGTTCTCTCAGGAATGATTAACGCACCAGCAACAGATTTTTTCTGTTTATTCGTATTTTGTTTCTTAATATTAACAGGATAGCAGAATATTCCACCATAAGTTCTTTCAGGTGTTGAAAACCCATCAATTTTTATCATCTTTTTATGAGATAAGAATTCTTTTCTAGCAAATGCATCAACTTGCAGATTAAGAGTTCCAGAATAAGGTGTAAATTGGAGTTTTTGTTCAAATGCTTCTTTGTACTGCTTAATCTGTATATAGAATTTACCCTCGCCAAGACCTGTTTTTACAATACCGTGCAAACTTTTTTGCAGGCCATCTGGCTCATACAATGACTTTAGCAGAAGATAATGTTCATCCAGACATTTCTTTGCTTTTGCTGTCAGTTTTAATTCAATACCATCAACAAAAACAGCTCTAGATATAAACCCTTTTCCCTCTAATTCCATCAATTTTCTTGATGCTGTCTGCTGAGAAAAACCAAAGATAACTGCAATATCATTTGTCTGTATCTTCACAGGCTTATGCAGCAGTGTTATCTCTGCAATATGCAATAATAATGGAAGTTCTTCTTCAAACATAAATATCAATAACAAGAACTTACAATCTACTTATAAATGTTATGCAACGCATTAATGGGTTGTAGATTAAAGATGAGAATATAATCATTTTTATTTAAAAATATGATGTTCTGAATAAAACAAAAAGATAAATATAAGTTTGTAGTGATACAAAATCGAAAAGTATCAGAAATTAGTAATTGAAAAGCCTATCAGCAGCCCTTATTCTTCCCTCGCTGTTCAACTTTTCTTAATCTATTAGCAACCTCAGTATCACCATATTCTTTCAGAATCAACGCAAAGCATTTTTCAGCTATTGTATAATGCTTGCTTTCAAGAGCTTGCTTTAAAAGATGCAGATCAACTGCTTTATCCTCTGCTTTTTCAGAGAAGAAACTTAATCCAAAATCAATAAGATAAAGATTTTTATTATTGCTGACAATCATATTCGATGTTGTTAAATCTCCGTGAATAATCCTATTTGCATGCATCTTTTTTATAATCTCTGCAAGCATTACAGCATAATGCTTATAATTTTCCTTAGATAAAACATCCCGCAGTTTTTTTCCATCTATTTTTTCAATGACTAATGTATCATTTCCTTCAACTGCAAAGACATTAGGAGTAAATCCATATACAAACAGTTTCTGCAGTATCTTTGCCTCTCTTTTTGTTCTTGATCCGCGCAGTTTCTCGTCTAATATAGAATTTCTATAATCCTTCTTTATGCGATGTTTAATTATATTACTGCCATCAATATAGATTCTGGCCTCTGCTCCTTCTGCAATTAATGTTTTTATTATTTTCATAATTAGTTTCTATGATTATTCCATATTTATAAAATTATTGTGAAACATTTTTATATTCCTAACAATTACCATAAATCATGGACATCATCCTTGATATAGAAACAGCACCCTTGACAGATGAAGCTGCTCCAGAAGATGCATTATCTCCAATAACTGGCAGAATTGTTGGCATTGGCCTGAAATACTTAAAGGAAGAATTGATTATCATTGAACAAAACGAAAAGATAATAATCGAGCAATTCTGGAATAAGATCGGAGAATTACAGAAAAGATTCAGCACTTTACGCTTTGTTGGTTTTAATATTGTTGATTTTGACTATTATTTTATTGTCACAAGGAGCTTAGCAAATAACATAAAGATAATACGCCAAAATCCTACTTCTTTCATTGATTTACGTCAGCATCTTTGCATCTTTAAACAGCATGGAAAAAAAGGAACACTCAAAGAATATGCAAAATTATCTGGTATAGAAGGAAAATATCTTGGTTTAACAGGAGCAAGCATCCCTTTATTATGGAAGATGAAAAAGTATGAAGAGATTAAGAACTATCTATCTGCTGACCTCAGAATTACTGAACAATTGCATTCTAAGTGCAAAGAATTGAATATCATGGCAGATTATGAGAATAAATAAAATAATAATCAGTTGCCAATAATTCAATATCAATACATCTCAATACTGTTGATTATTTCTGCTTGCCAAAAAAACACCTGCAAGAATACCTATAATAAACACTAAGACCATCTCAATATCAATTGAAAGATAATCTCGAATCTCATTGAATATATTTCTTTGGTTTGTGATTGTTTTATCATCTAGATAAATCTCAATATTACTGAACTCTATTGCATATTCAGCATAAATCAAAGCAGAACTTATATCTTTATCAGCAAGACTTTGAGAATATTCATAATAGCTGTAACCAAGTATCGGAAAGATATCTTTCTTCTGCTGTTTTGCAATGATCTGGTTTATGACATTTGATTTCACAGCTAAAAGCTCCTGCAGATTCTGATCATCAATTCCTGAAACACTAAGAATTACATCAATTTCTGCTTTTGTCTTTAATGCTTGAGAAAGACATTGCTTATAATTATCATTATGTAAATTATCATATGCCTTTTTTATTCCTATAGTTATATCTGTAACTTCATATGGATAAGTAAGATGCAGATACTGCAGTCTTTCTTCTGTTTCAGCTATTTTTTTAATGCAGCCTTCCTTGATTACATCTTCATTAAGATCAAATCTTCTCCCTTGATGATTAATAAAAGAGCTCCAGAGATAAGCACTATACAACCGTTCTGCAGAAAATGCAATATTATAGTAAATACTTTCCATCTCTAAGCTATTTGTTATATTTATCTTATTTGCCGTATCAATTGTCCAAATAGCTTTAACTGCATCAAGAGTTTTCTTAATGATATCTTCTGCTTCATCCAAACGTTCTTTTACAACTAGGTATGCCTGTAGATCAGTTATTGTTTCAAGCTCTTGCTTATTTAGATCATTTTTTGCTTTGATTACAGCTGCAAACAGCTGCTCAAGCTGATGATTTTGTCGTTCAGCTGTCTGCAAAGTTGCATTAAACAATAATGTATTTAGATTAACATTTGCTCCAAAACAGAAACTTGCAGCTGCGTAAGATTGACCTTTACTCATCGCAATATTGCTTCGATTGATTAGAAGAATTGATTCATCATATAAACTAATATTCTCTTTTGATCCTTCTGATTCATGTTGAGACTTCCAATTTTGCTGCAGCTTTACATATCTTTCGCAGAGATCTTTTGCAATCTTGTTCATTGTGATTACATACAAAGGATCTAATGTAATCTCATCAAGATTGATAGAATAATCAATGCCAGTATACTCACGCATTGCTTCATCTATTGTAAGCACTTCTTTTACTTCA
>Ga0209211_10008264_pt1 | contig 14284 bp, 13 predicted proteins | sample RifGroA2_FD_183992 | JGI IMG/M metagenome (GOLD analysis project Ga0209211, IMG submission 183992) | Groundwater microbial communities from Rifle, Colorado, USA - Groundwater A2 (SPAdes) (version 2) | ecosystem: Environmental > Aquatic > Deep subsurface > Groundwater | place: Rifle, Colorado...
CCGCGCCATCTCGAGGCCCCGGATCAGCACGCCGCGCGTCTCGCGCGGGTCGATCACGTCGTCGAGCAGCGCGGCGCCGGCGGCCATGTAGGGGTTGATCAGCTTCCTGAACTCCTCGACGCGCCGCGCGCGCTCCGCGTCGGGATCGGCCGCCGCGGCGATCTCCCGGCGGAAGACGATGTTGGTGCCGCCCTCGGGGCCCATCACGCTGATCTCCGCCGTCGGCCACGCGACGATCAGGTCGGGCTCGTAGCCGCGCCCGCACATGACGAAGTAGCCCGCGCCGTAGGCCTTCCGCAGCACCACCGTGAGCTTCGGCACCGTCGCCTCGCTCACCGCGTAGAGCATCTTGGCGCCGTGGCGGATGATGCCGGCGCGCTCGACCTTGGAGCCGACCATGAAGCCGGGCACGTCCTGCAGGAACACCAGCGGGATGCCGAAGGCGTCGCACAGCATGATGAAGCGCGCGGCCTTGTCCGCGGCGTCGACGTCGAGCGCGCCCCCGAGCACCATCGGCTGGTTGGCGACGATCCCGACCGGGGCGCCGCCGAGCCGCGCGAGGCCCACCACGACGTTCTTGGCCCACGCGGGCTTCAGCTCGAAGAACACGCCGTGGTCGACGACCGCGCGGACGACCTTCTTCACGTCGTAGGCACGCCGCGGGCTGTCGGGCACGAGCGTCAGCAGCGCCTCCTCCCGCCGGTCGGCCGGATCGTCGCAGGGCGCCCCGGGCGGCCGCTCGGTGTTGTTGGCGGGAAAGTAGGCCAGGTAGTCCTTGACCGCCCGGATGCACGCCCGGTCGTCCTCGACCTCGAGGTCGCCGCAGCCCGAGACCTCGCAGTGGACCTTGGAGCCCCCGAGCTCCTCCGCGGTGATGTCCTCGCCGACGACCGCCTTCACGAGCGGCGGCCCGCCGAGCGCCATGTTGCTGGTCCCCCGGACCATCGGCACGAAGTCGGCGAGCGCCGGGATGTACGCGGTCCCCGCGGCGCCCGGCCCCATCATGGCCGCGACCTGGGGCACCACGCCCGACATGATCGACTCCTCCCGGAACAGGAGCCCGGAGCCCGCGAAGCTCTTCGAGCCGATCGCCTCCTGGATCCGGGCGCCGGCCGAGTCGATGAGCCAGATCATCGGCACCCGCTTGGTGTAGGCGACCTCCCGGGCGCGGTTGCACTTGATCTCGGCGGTGCGTCCCATCGAGCCCGCCATCACCGTGAAGTCGTAGGCGATGACCGACGCCAGCCGCCCGTCGATCCTGCCGAAGCCCGCGACGACGCCGTCGGCGGGCGTCTCGCGCCCCGCCAGGTCCGGCGCGATCCCGGCGTGGGTGGCGTGGATGCCGATCTCCGCGAACGTGCCGGGGTCGAACAGGAGATCGAGGCGCTCGCGGACCGTGAGCTTGCCGGCCGCGTGCTGCCGGAGGACGGCCTCCTCGCCGCCCATCTTCCGGATCCGGGTGCGCTTGGCGCTGAGCTCGTCGACGAGGTCCCTCATGCCCATGGCGCTATCCCTTCATCTGGCCGGACCTGATCAGCTCGTGGACGATCCGGTCGGTGGACGGCGGCGAGCCGCTCACCATCGTCAGCATCGTCGCGAGCTCGCTCCGGTGGTGGGTCGCGTGGTTCGCGACGTGCTGGAGCAGCGTGGCGAGCGCGCCGTGGAAGGGCTTGCCCTCCGTGTTCCGGTACTCGACGACCCGTCCGAGCGCCGCCGGCGCGAGCGCGTCGACGAACTCCCGCTGCTCCTGCTCCGTCACGTCCCAGAGGCCGCGGAGCTCGGCCAGCGTGGCGATCTCGGCCCCCGGCAGCGCGGTCGGCGAGGTCCCCTTCCAGCGAGCGAGCCAGATCCAGTCGGCGCCGTAGAGGTGGGCCAGCATGCGCCGGAGCGTCGGGACGCTCCACTGCGTGCCGAGCGCGCGCCCGGCGGCCTCCTCGCCGAGGCCCGCCGTCACGTCGAACAGGCGCCGGTTCGCCCAGCGGTGATAGTCGTAGAGCCCGCGGATCAGGTCCTGCGCCGTCACGTCCGCCATGGACGCCTCCTCACTCGAGCAGGGCGACGACGTCGCCCTCCTGGACCGTCTGCCCCTCCCGGACGAGGATCTCCTTCACCGCGCCGTCGCGCGGCGCCTCGACCGGGATCTCCATCTTCATGGACTCGAGCACGATGACCGGGTCCCCCGCGGCCACCCGCGCGCCGGGCGTCGCCGCGATCTCGAACACCACGCCGGTGATGTGGGCCTTGATCTCCTCAGGCATTGAACGCTCCTTGTTCGATCATCTGCGTGTGCACCCGGCCCTCGCGCAGCTCGCGGCTCGCGAGCACGCGGCGCAGCAGGGGCAGCGTCGTCCTGACGCCCTCCACGACGCACCGGTCGAGGGCGGCGGCGAGCCGCTCGACGGCCTCGGCGCGCGTGGTACCCGAGGCGACCAGCTTGAAGAGAAGCGGGTCGTAGTGGACCGGGACCAGGCTGCCCGCCTCGACGCCCGACTCGACCCGGATCCCCTCGCCCGCCGGCAGCTCGAGCCGTTCGATCGTCCCGGGCGAGGGCAGGAAGCCCCGCGCCGGGTCCTCAGCATACACGCGGCACTCGATCGCCGCCCGGCGCGCGACGATGTCCTCCTGGCGCCAGGCGAGGCGCTCGCCGCCCGCCACGCGGAGCTGCTCGACCACGAGGTCGAGCCCGGTCGCCTCCTCGGTGACCGGGTGCTCGACCTGGAGCCGCGCGTTCATCTCGAGGAAGTAGAAGGCGCCCGCGGCGTCCACGAGGAACTCGATCGTGCCCGCGTTGACGTAGCCGACCGCGCGCGCGCCCGCGAGCGCCGCGCGGGCGAGCCCCTGCCGCGTCGCGGGCGGCAGGTTCGGCGCCGGCGACTCCTCGACGAGCTTCTGGTGGCGGCGCTGGAGCGAGCACTCGCGCTCGCCGAGGTGCACGAGCGTGCCCGCGGCGTCGGCGAAGACCTGGACCTCGACGTGCCGCGGCCGCTCGAGGAGCCGCTCCAGGTAGAGGTCGCCGCGCCCGAACGCGGCCTGGGCGCGCCGCGCGGCGGTGGTGAAGGCGGTCGACAGGTCGCGCGCGGACGCCACCCGCGCCAGGCCGATCCCCCCGCCCCCGGCGGCCGCCTTCAGGATGATCGGGTACCCGACGTCCTTCGCGACCCGCTCGGCCTCGCCGACGTCCGCCACCGTGCCCGGGCTCCCGGGGACGACCGGGACGCCCGCCGCGGCCATGAGCCGCCGCGCCTCGGTCTTGTCGCCCATCGTCCGGAGCGCGTCGGGCGTCGGCCCGACGAACACGAGGCCCGCGCGACGGCACGCCTCGGCGAAGCGCCAGTCCTCCGAGAGGAAGCCGTAGCCGGGGTGCACGGCGTCCGCCCCCGACCGGCGCGCGGCCTCGACGATGCGCCCGATGTCGAGGTAGCTCTCCCGCGCCGGCGGCGGGCCGATCGCGACCGCCAGGTCGGCGTCGCGCACGTGCGGGGCGTCGCGGTCGGCCTCCGAGTGGACCGCGACGGTGCGGAGCCCCAGCCGGCGGCAGGCGCGGAACACGCGCCGCGCGATCTCCCCCCGGTTGGCGACCAGGACCGTGCGGATCAACGGCTCGGGAGCGCCGCGCCCTCGCGCTGGAGAACCTCGACGGCGGCGGCGCGCCAGCCGTCGGCGCCGGGCACCCAGCGGGTCTGGACGACGGCCGTGCCGCCGGGCCCGTCGAGCCGCTGCTTGACCACGCGGTGGCCGCCGACGCGCGCGAGCGCGACGACCCGGTGCGCGGTGAACGCGGCCCCGCCGAGCGTCGCGGCCGCCGCCTCGCCCACCGAGCCCTCGGCCAGCCAGCGCCGCACGTCCCCGGCGTCTTCGCGCACGAGGGCGTCGCCGAACGCGCCGAGCGCCGTCTCGAGACCCGGCGGCCACGGCCAGGCGCCGAGCGCCCGCTCGAGCCTGATGAACTCCCGGGCCTCGTCGGCGAGGTCCTGCGCCGGGGGCCGCGGGGCGGACGCCGGCAGGCCCTCCCCGGTCACGCCCCCCGCGGCCGCGAGGAGCGCCTCGATCGCGCGCCGCCGCGCGGCCGCCCGCGCGGCGAGCGCCGGCGTCGCCGCGAGGTGCTCGAGGATCACCGCGCCCCCCGCGACGTGGCGCGCCTCGTCCGCGAGGCACCGGGCGAGGATGACGCGGGTCGGCGGCTCGTAGACCGCGTTGGCGCGCGCGAGGTGGTCCCCGTAGACGGCGAGCAGGTGGGGCTTCAGGACGCCGTAGACGCCGGCCAGCCGCTCCACCGTCTCGCCCGGCGCCTCGGGCGCCTCGAGCGCGTCCATCAGCGCGACCACGCCGGCGTTCGCGGGCTCGGAGACCTGGCCGGGGGCGCGCAGCTCGGGCAGCCGCCGGCCGAAGGCGTCCGCGTGCTGGGCGAGGTCCCAGACGTGGCGGCCGAGCAGGAGCTTGGCCGAGATCTCGGGCGTCAGCGCGATGAAGCCGCCGAGCGCCCGCAGCGTCCGCTCGACGACGTAGCGATAGGCGCGCAGGCGCCGCGCGGACGCCTCGACCGCGAACTGCCCCTCGAGCGGGTGCGTCACCGGCGCTCAGTAGACCGGCGACCGCTGGGTCGTCCTGAGCAGCCGCTCGATCTCCTCCTCGGTGAAGCCCGCCTGGCGGCGCACGTCGGTCGCGACCGAGACGGGCACCGCCTCGGGGTCGCCCGTGCGCCGCATCCCGCCCAGGTTGAACCGCTCGTCGATCGTCTCCTGGAACTCGATCGCGCGGCGCCGGCGCTCGGGATCGCCCTCCGTGAGCCGCGTGAGCCACTTCGAGCCCATGCGCACGTGGGTGATCTCGTCGGCCAGGACGAACTCGACGGCGCGCTCGAGGATCGGGTCGCCGATCCTCCGCGCGATGTGGACGAGCTGGTTGAACACGTCGCAGGCGAGGCCCTCGAGCCCGCGGTTGACGCCCGCGACGCGCGCCGCGGCGTCCTCGGCGCAGGCGCAGCGCCAGAGGATCGTGGTCTCCGGGAACTCCCCCGCGTGGCCGTCGAGGTGCTCGAGCAGGCGCAGGTAGATCTCGACGTGGCGCGACTCGTCCCAGACCTGGCGCGCCATGTCGAGCGTGAACTCCCACGGCGCGTCGGGGAAGTCGCAGACCGAGCGGCCCGCGCCCTCCATGGCCTGCAGCTCGCCCACCAGGATCCCGTGCACGCGCTCGCGGATCGCCTCGCGGCTTGCGAGGTCCGGGAAGGGCGGGAGCCCCTGCTCGAGCTTGAGCCGGGCCACCTCCCGCGCGCGCATCCGCACGAAGCGGTCCTCGCGCGCGAGCTTGTCGTAGGCGATCGGGCGCTCCATCGGGCTCCCCCTGCCGGCTGGACCCGGAATGAACCGACGTTCGGCGAGTGTAGCAGACTACACGCGCTCCTTGAACTCCTTGCCGAGGAGCCCCTCGGGCCGGAGCAGGAGCACGACGATGATGACCAGGAACGCCAGCGTGTTCTTGAACTGGATCGTGAGGTAGGCGCCCGTCAGGCTCTCGGCCACGCCGAGGATCAGCGCGCCCACGACGGCGCCCGGCAGGCTGTTGAGCCCGCCCAGCACGGCGGCGGCGAAGCCCTTCAGGAACGGGTCGAGCATGAAGAAGGGGTCGAGGAGGAGCGCCGGCGCCAGGAAGATCCCGGCGACGACGCCGAGGGCCGAGGCCGCCCCCCAGGAGACGGAGAGCACCATCCGCGTCGGGATCCCGAGGGTCTGCGCCGCCATCAGGTTCTCGGAGGTCGCGCGCATCGCGAGCCCGAGCCGCGTCTTCTGCACGAGCAGGTAGAGCAGCAGGCTCCCGACGAGCCCCGCCGCGAGGGTCGCGAGCGCGAGCTGGCTCATGACGACGAGGCCGACCTTGTAGGTCTTCGTGTCGGAGATCGGGAACGGGAGCGAGGTGGGCTCGGCCCCCCACCACCACACGACGACGCCCTGGATGATCAGCGCGAGCCCCAGCGTCAGGATGACCATGCCGAGGAGGTTCGCGCCCTCGCGCTGCGCCCGGACGAGCACGCCGAAGTAGAACGCGATGCCGACGGCCGCGCCCACCAGGAGGCTCCCGAGGAACGCGACGGGGAACGAGTACTCGCTCGACAGGAGCGAGAACGCGACGAAGGTCGCGAGCGTGGCGATGTCCCCGTGCGCGAAGTTGAGCACGCGCGTCGAGCGGTAGATCAGCACGATGCCGAGCGCCACGAGCGCGTAGAGGCTCCCCGCGGCGAGCCCCGTGAACGCGTACTGGAGGAGCTTTTCCATCTTTCTTATTCTCCGTCGGGGCGCCTGCGCCGGGCCTCCGGCGCCCGACGTTCGGGCGGCCCCCCCGCGGGCCGATTCAACGGAAGGGCCAGAGCTGGAAGTACAAGCGCGTCTTGAGCCAGCGGCCGAAGAGGCCGAGCGGCTCGAAGATGAGCACGAGGAGGATCGTCACCCCGTAGACGACCGGGACCATCTCGCGGAAGTTCGAGAACACCTTCGGCACGAGGATGACGAAGAGGGCGCCCAGGATGGATCCCTCGATGGACGCCACGCCGCCGATGATCACGGCGACGAAGAGCGTGATCGACTCGAGGATGTTGAAGATCTGGGGCTCGATGTGGCCGAGCACCTGGGCGTAGAGCGCGCCGTGGACGCCCGTGTAGAAGGACGAGATCGCGAACGACAGGAGCTTGTAGCGCGTCAGGTTGACGCCGTTGACCTCGGCCGCGATGTCGGCGTCTCGGATGGCGACGAAGGCGCGGCCGACGTAGGAGGAGACGAGGTTGTACGTCGCGAGCGTGAAGCCCGCGAGGAGGAGCACGTAGACGTAGTACTCGTACCGCACCGGGGAGAGGCCGAGCATGGGCTTGAGCTTGGCGATGGCCAGGCCGGAGCGCCCGCCCGAGAGCACCTCCCAGTTCACGAAGATCTGGTAGACGGCCACGCCGAAGCCGAGCGTCGCGATGGCGAGGTACGGCCCCTTGAGCCGGAGCGAGGGAAAGCCGACCAGGATCCCCGCGAGAGCGGCCACCGTTCCCGCCCCGACGAGAGCCAGGAGGAACGGCGCGCCCCAGATCCTCAGGTGGCCAAACGCAAACGCCCCGATCGCGAGAAAGCCCGCCTGCCCGAACGAGATCTGCCCCGTGTAACCGATCAGGATGTTCTGGCCCATGACGCCGATCGAGTAGAGCGCCACGAGCGTGGCGATGAAGACCATGTAGTCCGGCGCCACCCACGGGAACGCCACGACCGCCAGGAGCACGAGGCCGAGGAGCGCCCGCGTGAAGGACTTTCGCGCGAAGCGCAGGTCCTGAGCGTAGGACTCGACTAGATCCACGCGCTCACCTCGCCTGCGGCTGCGGCTCGCAATGCCCCATCCATGCTAGTCCCTGTAGAGGGTCCGGATCAGGTCCGCGTACCGTGTCTCGAGCGCCCGGCGCTTCACCTTCATCGTCGGCGTGACGTCGCCTTCCTCGGCGTAGAAGCGGCGCGGCAGGAGCGCGAACTTCTTGACCGTCTCGACCTGGGAGAGCGTCTTGTTGACGCGGTCCACCTCGCCGTCGATCAGCCGCACGACCGCGGGGTTCTGGGTGAGGTCCTGGAAGGTCGTGAACGGGATCCGCTCGTCCTGGGCGAACTTCGTCACGTTGTCCTCGTCGATGAGGATCAGCGCGACGAGGTACTTCCGCGTGTCGCCGATGACCACGGCGTCCTGGATGTAGGGACTGAACTTCAGCTTGTTCTCGATGTAGGCCGGCGTGATGTTCTTGCCGCCCGCCGTGATGATGATGTCCTTCTTCCGGTCCATGATCTTGAGGTAGCCGTTCTCCCACGCGCCCACGTCCCCGGTGTGGAGCCAGCCCTCGCGGTCGACCGTCTCGGCGGTCAGCTCCGGGTCCTTGAAGTAGCCCTTGAAGACGTGCGGGCCGCGCGTGAGGATCTCGCCGTCGTCGGCCAGCACCACCTCGATGCCGGGGATGGCCTGGCCGACCGTGCCGACCCGCGGGCGCGCCACCCGGTTGACCGAGATCACGCCCGTGGACTCGGTCTGGCCGTAGCCCTCGATCAGCGGGATCCCGAGGGCGTGGTAGTACTCGAACAGCTCCGGCGAGGCCGGGGCGGCGCCGCAGACGGCGATCCGCGTGCGGTCGAAGCCGAGCCGGCGCTTGAGCGGCGCCAGGACCGTCCAGGAGGCGAGCCGGTACGCGAGCCCGAGCCCGGGAGGGATCGGCCCGCCCGCGAGCTTGGCGCGGGCGTAGCGCCGGCCGACGGCGACCGCGGCGCGGTACGCGCGCCGCTTGAGCCACGTCGAGTCGGCCATCCGCAGCTCGACCGTCGAGGCGAGCTTCTCCCAGATGCGCGGCACGCTGGCGAAGTACGTGGGCGAGATCTCGCGCAGGTTCTGGAAGAGGGTGTCGAGGCTCTCCACGAAGTTCACGATGTAGCCCGTCCGGAGCGGGCCGAAGACCGAGATCAGGTTCTCGTAGATGTGCGCGAACGGCAGGTACGAGACGACCTCGTCGTCCGCCGTGACGGGGTTGACCCCGAGGAACGCCTCGGTCACCCAGAGGATCGAGCCGTGGGACAGCATCGCGCCCTTGGGCGGCCCCGTGGTGCCCGAGGTGTAGATGATCATCGCGGTGTCCGCGGGGCCGATCGCCGCCAGGCGCTCGTCCACGGCCGCGGGATGGGACTCGGCGAACGTCGTCCCCTGCTTCAGGAAGTCCTCGAAGAAGCTGACGCGCTCCTCGGTGAAGCCCCAGAGCCCCTTCGCGTCCCAGACGACGATGCGCTCGAGCTTCGTGTCGCCGGCGATCGCGAGGATCTTGTCGAGCTGCTCCTCGTTCTCCACGAAGATGAGCCGCGCCTCCGAGTGGTTCAGGAGGTACCGGACCTGCTCCGGCGCGGAGGTCGGGTAGATCCCGACGGTGACGCCGCCGGCCGTCTGGATGCCAAGGTGGCAGTAGAGCCACTCCGCCCGGTTCTCCGCGAGGACTGCGACGTTCTCCTGGCGGCGGAGGCCGAAGGCGAGCAGGGCGGCCGCGACCCGGCGGACCGCGTCGTGATACTCGCGCCAACTCACCCGGTGCCAGATGCCGTACTCCTTGAAGCGGATCGCGAGACGATCGCCCTGTCGCTCGACCTGCCCGGCAAACAGCGCCGGGACGCTCCGCGCCGCGTCCGTCATCACCATCGCCTCCTCTTGCGGTAGAGCCGCCAGCCCTTCACGGCCGCCTCCGCCGTCCCGACGCCGAGGTAGACCTCGCGCACGTCCTCGTTCTCCATCAGCTCCTTCGACGTGCCCTCGAGCACGATCCGCCCGGCCTCGAGGATCGCGCCCCGGCGCGCCACGCCGAGCGCCAGCCGCGCGTTCTGCTCGACGAGGAGGATCGTCGTGCCCGTCCGGCTGATCGCGGTCAGCGCCTCGTACACGCTCTTGGCGACCCGGGGGGCGAGGCCCAGCGACGGCTCGTCGAGCATCAGGAGCCGCGGGCGCCTGAGCATCGCGCGCCCCAGGGCGAGCATCTGCTGCTCGCCCCCGGAGAGCGTCTCCGCCTCCTGCCGCGCGCGCTCGTGGAGGATCGGGAACATCCCGTAGACGAACTCGAGGTCCGTGCGGACGCCGTCGTCGTGCCGCCCCCAGAGGCCCAGCTCGAGGTTCTCCCGGACGGTCAGCTCCCTGAACAGGCCCCGGTCCTCGGGCACGTAGACGACGCCGAGCCGCGCGATCGCCTCCGGCTGCCAGCCGTCGATCCGGCGGCCTCCGAAGACGAGCTCGCCCTTCTTGGGCTGGTCCTTCAGCAGCCCCGCGATCGTCCGGAGCAGCGTCGTCTTTCCGGCTCCGTTCGGCCCCAGCACCGTGAAGATCTCGCCCTCCTCGATCTCGAGCGACACGCCGAAGAGCGCGTAGATCCGGTCGAAGTAGAGCGTCTCGATCGAGGCGACCTTCAGGAGCGGCTGCGGCGAGCCGTCCCCCCCGCGCCCCCCCGGCGCGCGCGGCGCGCTACTCACCGAGGTACGCCTTGATCACTTCGGGGTGGCGCTGGACCTCGGCCGGCGTCCCCTCGGCGATCTTCACGCCGTGATCGAGCGCGACCATGCGGTCCGCCAGGCGCGAGGCCACGCGCAGGTCGTGCTCGACGAGGAGCACCGTGATGCCGAAGCGCCCGCGGATCTCGTGGATCCAGTACGCGGACTCGTCCTTCTCCTCCTGCGTGAGGCCCGAGACCGGCTCGTCGAGGAGGAGGAGTCTGGGCTCCGTCGCGAGCGCCCGCCCCAGCTCGACGCGCTTCTGGACGCCGTACGGACAGTCGGCGACCCGGCTCTTGCGGACGGGCTCCAGGTTGAGGAACTCGATGATCTCCTCGCAGCGTCGCCGGTGGCGGATCTCCTCGCCGCGCGCGCGCAGGAGGGCGGTGAGGAAGTTCTTCCGGAAGTGGAGGTGCCGTCCGACCATCAGGTTGTCGAGCACGCTCATGTTGTGGAACAGGCGCAGGTTCTGGAACGTCCGCGCGATCCCCAGACGCGTGATCGCGTCGGGCGTGCGCCCGAGCACCGACTCGCTGCGGAAGGCGACACCGCCCGCCGTCGGGCGGTAGATCCCGGTGACGCAGTTGAAGAGCGAGGTCTTGCCGGAGCCGTTCGGACCGATGACGGCGAGCGTCTCGCCCTCGGCGACCGAGACCGAGACGTCCTGGAGGGCCGTGATCCCGCCGAAGTTGAGCGAGAGGTCCCTGACCTCGAGCAGGTCTCCCATTCCCGGTCGGCACACGGCGGGGGAAGGGCCCGTCCGGAGCCCCTCCCCCGCCCTCCCTCCGCTCAGATCCCCGTCCTAGAAGTGCGAGGGGAAGGGCTGATAGCCGGTCACCGTGGTGAACGCTGCGCCCGCGGCCTTCCCCGCCCGCATCATGCGGATCGGGTTGAGCCCGTGGCGCCGGTTCGGGCCCCAGGTGATCTTCCCCGTCAATCCCTCGGGCGACCAGTCCTTGATCGTCTCCATGGCCTCGATGAAGTTGTCGCGCGTCAGGTTCCGCCCCGCGCGCTTGAGCCCCTCGACGGTCGCGACCATGCCGGCGACGCCGGCGAGCGCGAAGCTCTCGCGGCCCTTGAGCTTCGGATCCTGCTTCACGATGATCTCGATGACGCGGTCGGCCTCGGGCTCACCCGGAACGGCGCCGGTGACGTTGTAGTAGGCGCCCTCCCACAGCTCCCCGAGCAGGCGGAACATCACGAAGCGGTCCCCCAGCGGGAACGACGCGAAGATCTTCGGCCGGTAGCCGACCTTGGCCATCTCCTTGATCAGGCCGGCGCCGTGGGTCGCCGTGGAGTAGATGACGATCGCGTCCGCGCCCGACTCCTTGAGCTTCAGCGCGTGGGTCCCGAGCTCGCGGTCGGCCACCTCGTAGGCGACCTCCGCCGCGAGCGTCACGCCGAACTTGGCCGCGCCCCGCCGCACGCCCTCGAGGCCGCCCTTGCCGTAGTCGTCATTCTGGAAGAAGGCGCCGACCTTCTTGGCCTTCTCGAGCTTCCGCGCCTGCCCGACCAGGAACTCGCCCTCGTCCCCGTAGTCGGGATACACCATGAACACGCCGCGCACCTTCTCCCGGGGCTGCTTGGCGAAGATCTGGGGGTTCCCGTACGGCCAGATGGTCGGGAGCTTCGCCTCGGCGATGTTGTCCTTGTTCGCGTTGAGCACCGCGCTGCCCAGCAGCTCGACCAGCGCGAAGACCTGGTCCTTCAGCTCGTTCACGTTCGCGACCGCGCGCCCGGGGTTGTAGCCGTCGTCCCGCATCATGACCCTGAGCTTGCGTCCGTTCACCCCGCCCTGGGCGTTGACGTACTTCGTCCACGCTTCCGCCCCGAGGGCGGTCGTTCCCCAGGCCGCGGCCGGGCCGGACAGGGGCGTCGTGATGCCGAGCACGACCTCGGTGTCGGTCACGCCCGGGACCTTCGTCTGGGCAAGCACCGGCAGCGCCAGTGCCAGCAGCGCCGCGAGCGTCAGTGCGGCGGTCCGGATCCTCATGTGCCGTCTCCTCATGGTGACTGGTCTGGGTCCCACCCACAGCCGACGTTGCGCCAGTGATGCGCCGGGATTATACGCGAACCCTCCGCGGGCCGCATCGACGCGGTGCGCCGTCCGCGGGCCGCCCGCCCCTACTCGCTCCTAGTACGTTTGGACAAGAGCGACGCCGGGATCACCGTCCCCTGGCCGAAGCGCGCCGTCAGCCGATCCACGACGCGCCCGAGGCGCTCGCGGCGTAGCGCGGCGGGGTCGAGGAGGTCGAGCTGGCCCCGGCCCGCCGGCCCGAGGCGGGAGGCCGAGAGCCCGATGAGCCTCACCGGGCGCGCCACGCGCTCCCGCTCGAGGAGGGCCGCGGCGCGGCGGTAGAGCTCGAGGGCGTCCTGGGTGGGCTCCCCCGTGAGGCTCCGGGTGCGGGTCTCGAACGGCGCCAGCCGGAGCTTGAGCGTCACCCGGCCGGCGGCGAAGCCGCCCGCGCGGAGCTCGGCCGCCACGCGCTCGGCCTGGGCGCGCAGCGTCGTCCGGAGGCGCTCGGGGTCCCGGCAGTCCGCGGCGAACGTCTCCTCGGCGCCCATCGACTTCGGGTCCTCGAAGGGCTCGACCGGGCGGTCGTCGCGGCCGAAGGCCAGCGCGTGCAGGGCCTCCCCGTGGCGGCCGAAGCGCCGCACGAGCACCGCGCGCGGCACGCGCTGGAGCTCGGCGACCGTCGTGACCCCCAGCTCGCGGAGCGCCCGCGCCATGACCCGCCCGACGCCCCAGATCCGCTCGACCGGCAGCGGGGCCAGGAATCGGGCTTCCCCGCCCGGGGCCACGACGACGAGGCCGTCCGGCTTCTCGAGGTCGGAGGCCACCTTCGCGAGGAACTTGTTCGGCGCCAGGCCCGCGGAGGCGGTGAGGCGCGTTTCCTCGCGGATGCGCACCTTGATCCGCCGCACGGCGGCCTCCGGACTGCCGAAGAGCCGCTCGGTCCCGGTGAGGTCCACGAACGCCTCGTCCACCGAGACGGGCTCGACCAGGGGCGAGAAGCCCGCGAGGATCGCCATGATCTGGAGCGAGACCTCGCGGTACTTCGCCATGTCCACCGGCAGGAACGCGGCGTGCGGGCACAGGCGCGCGGCGCGGCCGATCGGCATGGCGGACCGGACGCCGTAGACCCGGGCCTCGTAGGAGGCGGCGGAGACGACGCCGCGGCCCCGCGGGTCGGCGCCGACGATCACGGGCCGGCCGGCGAGCGCGGGCCGGTCGCGCTGCTCGACGGACGCGTAGAAGGCGTCCATGTCCACGTGCGCGATCGCCCGTTCCCGCCTCACGGCCGCGGCTCCCGCCCTGGGGTGCTCTCCTCGACCACGCCAGCCACCACTCTCGGTGACGATCGCTCCTGCTGGAGCCCGGGTCAACCCTGACTCCACGGGTCTCGGAGACCACCCCGGGGCGGGAACCGCGGCCGGGCGGCCCGGCGGGCGTCGCCCTCGGACTCGCCCGCGCGCGCGGCCGCGAGCTATGGCCCCGGGGACGTCAGGCGCGGGCGAGGCCGAGATCGGGGGCGATGTCGCTGAGCGCGGCGACGACGAAGGCGATGTGCTCGTCGAGGGGGACGCCCAGCTCGTCGGCGCCCCGGTAGACGTCGTCCCGGTTGACCGTCCGCGCGAAGCCCTTGTCCTTGAGCTTCTTCCTCACGGACGCCGGCTCGAGCCCGGTGATCACGCGGCCGGGCCGCACCAGCGCCACGGCGTGGACGAAGCCCGACAGCTCGTCGCACGCGTACAGGGCGCGCTCCAGGAGCGCGACGCGCGGCATCCCGGCGTAGTCGGCGTGCGCGAGGATCGCGCGCACGAGCCGCTCGGGCACGCCGCGGGCCAACAAGATTTCGGCGCCCTTGAGGGGGTGCTGGGGCGCCCGAGGATGCATCTCGTAGTCGAAGTCGTGGAGCATGCCGGCGACGCCCCACGCCTCCGGGTCCTCGCCGTACCGGCGGGCGTAGGCGCGCATCGACGCCTCGACGGCGCGGGCGTGCTTGCGGAGGCTGTCGCTCCGGGTGAACTCGGTGAGGACCGACCAGGCCGCGTCGCGGCTGATCAGCTCCGATGTGCCTGCTGGCTGCGCCACTTGTCGATGGACTTCTTGGAGAAGACCCAGGCGCCGTTGAGCTGGAGCGAGGGGATGCGCCGCTCGGTCGCGAGCTGCGCGAGGGTGTGCTCGTCCATGGCAAGGTAGGTCGAGGCTTCCTTGATGCTCAGCACGTCCTTCGGCGTCACGAACGTTCCTCCTCCGT
>Ga0209211_10008266_pt1 | contig 14283 bp, 24 predicted proteins | sample RifGroA2_FD_183992 | JGI IMG/M metagenome (GOLD analysis project Ga0209211, IMG submission 183992) | Groundwater microbial communities from Rifle, Colorado, USA - Groundwater A2 (SPAdes) (version 2) | ecosystem: Environmental > Aquatic > Deep subsurface > Groundwater | place: Rifle, Colorado...
TTTAATACTATTAGCGCAATAAACTTCTCCACGCTCTCTCCAGGAGCCACAAATACAACTGCTTCAAATTATATCCAATTAAATAATACTGGAAATGATGACATAAACATTGGCGGTATTGACATAAATGCAACTAATCTGGTTGGAGAGTCAAATCCAAGTTATGCTATATATGCAGGCAATTTCTCAATTAGCAATTCAACTGGCTCAAGTATAGAATGCTCTGGAGGAACATCTGTTTTAATGAATAGCAGCCAGTATACTCTCATAAATGCAACAAATGTAAATGCAAATTTATCAAGGGGCAATTTCAGCAAAAATGATGGGGTTACAGCACAAGAACAGCTTTATGTTTGCTTAAGGTTAGTTGGCGGCGAAATATCTCAGCAATCCTATTCAACTGGGGCTCAAGGAGCATGGACAATACGAATTTTAGTTGTAGCGTTTGGATTAAGAAAACTGAAGAGAAGAAAGAAAGATAATCAGTTAATCAAGGCCCTTATAATGATACTAGAAGACCTAAGAAGAGAATACTCCCCTAATAAAGCAGATGCAGCCCAGGCAATCATAAAAGAGCTTCGTATGCAATATAGAATAAGAAGAGAAGAGATACTTAATTCAATAGAAGAAGAGCGCACATTGAATATCCCTGTTAGTATATTCTCAACCGAACTTGGCGGTTTGGAGGCATTGTGCAAATATCTCAAGGAAAATATGAATATGACGTATCATGAAGCCGCTCTGCTTGTTAAGAGAAATGAGAGAACAGTCTGGACTGCATATCAAAAAGCATCTGAAAAGCGTCCAGAAGGATTTGCAATTGATGAAGATGTTATCACACTGCCTATTTCAGCATTTAGCAACGATAAACTCACAGTGATGGAGTCTCTTGTCGCATACTTGAAAGAAAAAGGAATTAAATACAGCGAGATTGGCAGGATGCTGAACAGAGACCAAAGGAATATATGGACAATATATTCCCACGGAATGAAAAAGAAGTCAGGATATCTAGAATAAGCGGCTAGTGCAAATCAGGGCTAAACACTTATCAAAATAGAGTATAGAATTGCTCAATTATTGAGGGTTTTGAATACTCCTATATGAAATGTTTTCAAAGCGATTCTTAGATGTTTCCGGGGTTTTTCAAAATCCTCTAAAATATCTAACAACATTTTTTTCATTTATACTGAGAAAGCTATTTTTGCAAAAACTCGTTACTTTAGTGGTGAGATGAGCAAAAATAGTTTTCGAGGCTGAGAAGATTCTTAATCTTCGATGCCCAAAAAACTCAAAGAGTTTTTTAGGTGCTCAAGAACCAAACTTGCAGACACGCCGTATACTTTTGGTTCCTGACATCGTCGTAGTTTAGCTATTTTATAATTCTCTTTGGCCAGAAAAACTTCTAATCACTTTAAATAATATTAATGTCTCTTGCCGCAGATTATTAGCGCATAAAGGATTTGTCGGCGAGAAATTTATAAAATTAAAATATTTTGAAACAGCGAAATGTTTATAAAGGGCAGAGTTTAATATATTTAAAGGAAAATAAAGATGGTGGCAACAAAAAAAACTTTGGGGTTGGTTTTCTGTTCGATATTTTTAATTTTAATATCAATCTCTTTTGCAAGTTCAGGATTTTTTGACTGGTTTGATAAAATAACCGGAAAGGCAACGCAGCCAACCCAGCTTAATATTTCAGTGGCAAATAACGCCCCGCTTATAACTAATATTCAAATATCTACAACAAATGCTTTAGCTTCAGGTGTGCTTACTTCGGTTAATGTTAATTTCACTGCCTATGATGCAGATGGCTCTGCTAATCTGAACACTTTTGGCAAAATCAATTTCACAAAAACAGGGGAGGCAGTCAGGTCAAACGCAACCTGTGTGCAACTCAATAAATTTGGAACCAACTACGCCAATTATACCTGTTGGGTAAACATGTGGTATTTTGATATCAATGGCGCTTGGAACATAGCCGCAGAAATTAACGATACCAGCAATAGCATTGGACTAAATACAACACACACATTCTCAGTTGATTCCAACACCGCATTTAATACAGTTGGTTCAGTAACTTTCGCCGAAATTAATCCGGGGGAGATAAATACAACTAGTGCAGCTTCAAATAATTACATCCAATTAAATAATACAGGAAATGATGACATAAATGCAGCAGGTATTGACTTAAATGCAACTGATCTGGTTGGAGAGCAAAATGCTAATTATGCCATATACGCAGGCAATTTCTCAATTAGCAATTCAACTGGCTCAAGTATAGAATGCTCTGGAGGAACATCTGTTTTAATGAATAGCAGCCAGTATACGCTCATAAATGCAACGTTGGTAAATACAAATCTGTCAAGAGGTAATTTCAGTTTAAATAACGGAGTCACCGCGCAAGAACAGCTTTATCCTTGCCTTAGGTTAGCGGGAAGTGAAATAATGGGGCAATACTATTCAACTTCAAATAAAGGTTCGTGGACAGTAAGAATACAATAAAATGGATAACAAAAAAATAATTAGAAACGGAATACTTATGATTGGCTTAATATTAATAATGATTGGAATACTTCCACAATATGTTCAGGCATCTGGAGTCTCCTCTCCTTACTGGGATGAAAGTGCCGGTCCAGAGGTAAATCCTCTTGTTTTGTCTCCTGGTGACACAAAAAATTTTCAATTTACTCTGACAAATACTGATGGAACAAAGGATGTAACATTCAAGGCAAATGTGAAAAAAGGCGGTGAAGTATTAACCATTACTGATTCAAATTCTAATTATTTTGTTGAAGCTGGAAAAGGCGGAGTTTTTGTCAATGTTAGAGCAAGTATTCCGGCAAGTACGCCGATTGGAACAGTTTATCCTGTTGAAGTTGAATTTTCTTCTGCTCCACAATCACAAACTGGGCAGCTTCAGTTTGGAAGTGGCTTCGTTAAAAAATTTGAAGTTATTGTTCAAGAAAAAGTAATAGCTCCTGAGCCTACACCAACTCCAACTCCTACACCAACTCCAACTCCTACACCAACTCCAACTCCTACACCAACTCCAACCGGAGGAATCCCAGCAATCGTTTATGCGCTGATAGTATTAATAATTGTTGTGATAATAATCATAATCATAAAGAGCAGGAAGAAAAACAAGAAATAAATCTTTGATTGCCTTGTGTTTTTATTTATTTAAAATTATATATACTAAAAAGCGTAAATATTCTATGCACCAATGGATTAGCAGAGTATGGGATAATTATGTTTAGGGCTTGCTGCAAAATAAGATAGTAAAGTAAATCATTGTGTGCTCATGCATAAGAATATAATCAGATATTTTGTTTTCTCCAGTAATGTACAGAATTTAAGAAGTTATTATGCGGTTTATCCTTATCAATGTTGCGGGCGAAGCGAATTAACTTGTTTTATTATCCTGTTTTTATTTTCCCGAATACCTCGTAGCTTGCTACGTGGATAAGGTAATGCAGGAATAAAATTGCCAAGTAAATGTTTAAAATAAATATATAATATCTAATGAAGAGAGCTAGTTGTATAGGATAATAATCAGTATGTCTCATAATGCCCGCAGATAACAAGAGGTTCTTCACATTTATATTCGAGATATTCATCAAATTTTTGAGAAACAAAATTTAAATAGGCAAGGTTATTCTTTTATATCATGATTAAAAAAGGGTTGTTATTTTTGCTCATCGGGATATTATTCTTAAATCTGGTTCAAGGCGTTGCCAAATCGAATGAAAAATCGGATGGAATTATTACGGGCAAGACAACACAGCAAGTCCAGATATCTATTTCCGTGCTTGTGCCTCTTCCAACTTTAGAAATATTGTTCCCTAAGAACGTTGAATATTTAACAAACAATTCATTACGTCTGCTATTTCTAAGAAACTATACCAAGAATGTATGGTTCAATATAGAAAATGGAGCAAACACCACCGTTCTAAGCAGCAACTACAATTATTCTTCATCAACATTTGTCTATTTCAATACAACAAGCGGAAATCATACTCTATTCCTATATGCCAACAACAACGATGGAAATGTATCTTCAAGCAACGTATCTTTCATTGTAAATTCAACAAAACTGCGCATTTTATATGAAGATTTCAAGAACGCGGGCAATTCAACAGATTTTTATAATTATGGACTTGAAGAGCTTCAAAACATAAGCAATGTGACTTTTGAAATTCCGTTCTATGGAAAAGTTATATTTAATGTACCTCTAAACATAACAAATCACAGTTCAATCAACAGCAGAATAATAGATTTTGATTCAGGTGTCGAAATTTCCTTAAACAAAATATCAATTGACACGGCCATATTTCCCAACTTAAAAAAACCTGCAAAACTGTATTTACGCAACCTCGCATTTAAAAATCCCAGAATTTTGAAAGATGGAGCTGTATGTCCAGAAACAATCTGCATAAAAGAAAGTTACACAAACAGCGAAACTTCCGAAACAATATCTATCAGCACACCATCAAGCGGAGGCGGTGGGGGCGGCGGAGGCGAAACGAAAAAGACAGAAGAAAAAGACAAGGGAGATTTTGATGTAGATGCTGAAAACATAATTGTAAAATTAAAAACGAGCGAAACAAAGTCAAAAAGCATAGTCATTACAAACAACGGAACTAGAAAAGAAAAAATGTATGTTAATATAGACTTTTACAATGCAAAACTAAGTGAAAGTGAATTCGAGCTAAATGTCAATGAATCAAGAAATATTGTAATTGACTTTTTTGCCAGAGAAAACACCACACCAGACCTTTATGTCCATAAACTTCAAGTAAGCAACGAATTTGGATTAAGCAAGATAATTCCAGTCGCAATCGAGATTATTTCAAAAAGATCATTATTCGATGTTAAGATACAGATACCTGAAAAATTCAAAGTTGTGAATCCGGGAGACGAGGTGCTTGCAGGAGTAAGCATTTATAATTTAGGGGAGATAAAAAGAGCAGATGCGGATGTGAGCTATATTGTAAAAGACAGTGATGGAAACATAACATTTATTGAGTCTGAGTCTGTAGCCGTTGAAACACAGACAAGTTTAATAAAAACAATCAAAATTCCAGAAAATGCAAAACCTGGCTACTATTTTGTTTATGTAATGGTCAAATACGAAAACGAGGTAGCAAGTGCAGCAGCAGTTTTAAAGGTGGTTGAAAAAGAAAGATTCAAAAAAGAGATAATAATAATCTGGGTAATTATAATCGCGCTTGCACTGGCAGGCATAGTCCGATTAAAAGATTATATGCATATCGAGCAAATTTACAAGAAGATAATGCCCGCACAAAAAAGCGGAGAGGTTGAAAAATCAGGAATCACGAGAAAGCAGGAATCTGCCAGAATAAAAGATGAGAAAAGCAGATTAATTAAGCAGATGAGAAAAATTGAATCTATGTACCAAGATAAGTTTATTGATGAGCAGGAATACAAAAGAGTCAAGAATGAAATACAGAGAAAGATAAAAGAACTCGGAGATAAATAGAATCATAGAATATTAATTTAAAGGATATAATTATTTCCTCATTTCAATAGTGTTCAATATCGAGGGTTTTGAAAAACCCCCCCGGGATAGATAATCAGTTGGCACCTCCTTTAAATTTCTTCAGTATTATCAAATTACATATTTGTTTACCTTTATGAAGTAAAAAACCATTATTAACACCTCGAATATTAAATTTCATCGAGGATGAAATTAAAATTTTTATGATAATTCGCAAAGAACTTTTTATTATACATTCAAGATTTACCCTTCGTAGCTTCAGAAAGCTGAGCTCTTACCAAATTACTGACAAGAAATATTTTCCCATATGCGATATTATGGATAATTCTGTTACTTGTATGACTTATTTTCAGAATTATCCAGATAGAAAATTCTGTACAAATTGTCAGATATCTCACAGAATTTTCTATAATTGTAATTCTTATTAAAACTATTGAAAAACCATCAAAATGCTCTATCAATAATAAACAGCTAATTTTCCGAGAATAAATATCCAAAAAGATATCGGTTTGTAAGATAATAATTAGATTTATATGATAAAAGATTAATGTTTTGTGCCCTATAGCATAAACAACAGATTAACACAATCTGCATTTCAGATTATCCAACAATAATTTCTCCGCCTGCTTTCTTAATCTTTTCCATCGCAGAATTAGAAGCCCCAGATGCCTTTATTTTAATCTTTGATTTAATATCGCCTTCACCTAGAATTTTATATTCTGTTAAATCAATGATACCTTCCTTGCCTTGATACTTCAATTCAATTTCGCCTACATTGATGACGTTTAGCCTGATTTTTATCGGTTTTCTGAGTGCCTTATCCTTGCCAAAGTAATTGTTTCCGCCCGTTAAATTAATAACCAAAGATTTTTTTTGGTCCGCTCTTTTGCCAGTGCCTGCCATACCTACCCCTCCTTGGCTGCCGGATCCTCTTGTTCTTGACTTTCTTCCTCTTTTGGCTGTCTGGCTTCCGCGATATCTGGAAGACTTGTTTCTTTTCTTTAATCTCATTTTTTACTCCTTCTTCTGTTTTGTTTCGATGAATTGTCTTTTTTCTTAGGCAATTTTGCGTTTTTTGGCTCAGCTTTATCCAATTCTAATTTTTCTTCAAGCATGTCAATTTCTCTAATTTTAATTATTTCTTCAGGCATAACTATAAAACTATCTAAAGAATTGCACTTTTCGCATTCTTCTGGGGGTTCCTCCCCATAAAAAATATGCCCGCATGAACATCCCCACATAATATCTCCTTGTATTTTCATTTACAGCATCCTCCTGACAAGGTCATTTATCTTGGACTTATTATCGCCTAAAACACCCTTTTTCAATGGAAAATGCAGCTTTGAATCAATGCCTCCTCTTGGAGGATGCAGCCTAAAAAAAGGCTTAATTTTTAAATTCAGCATGCCTTTGTTTTTCAAATGCTCCAAAATCGCACCAGAATCTATCTTTTTATTGTCTAATGATTTTGCACGTTTCGTTATCAATAGAGAAAGAGTTTCATCATCAATATCTCCGTATGCAATAAAGTTTCTTACTCTCCGCAATAATTTTAGATTTTCCTCGCTCTCTTTCAGCAAAACAGCCGAATATTTTCTTCTCAAGCGCATCCTAAATAGAGTTTCATTAACTCCTTTCGGAATCTCCACCAAGCCCGATATTCTTATTGCAATAATCATTTTTGCATCACCTTATTTGTTTTTTCTAATGCGTCTATGATTGCCTTTGCAACATTGAAAGTTGTTCTTGTGTGCCCATTTGTGACTGCATAAATATCCTCTATTCCTGCAAGCCTCAAGATTTTCTTTCCCTCATCGCCTATGACAAGACCTGTGCCTCGTGGAGCAGGGATTAATTTTATTCTTATTGAACCGCATTTTCCTTCAACAGCAAAGGGAACTGTGTGGGGGAGAGCCGATTTTTCCTCTTGAGTTTCAAAACCCCTCGTAATTTTAATAATGTTTAATTTTGCTTTTCTAATAGCTTTTTCTCTCGATGGAAGAGTTTCTTTTGATTTTCCGTATCCTACGCCGACATGGCTGCTTTTATCACCAACAACCGCCATGCATGAAAAAGTAACAACATTTCCTTCCATTGTTTTTCTCTGTGTTTGGCGCCACGCTCTTCTCTTTCCGCCCCCAAATTTACCTTTTGCCTGGCCAATTAAAAGAAGATCTTTTTCTAGTCTGAGAAGAGAATCTACAATCTCCGATTCCAATATTTTTTTATGATTGGAGATTATTTCATCTATATTTTTTATTTTGCCCTCTTTTACTAGTCTGCCAAGAACTGTTTTTGGAACCCAAGAGTCAACTGCTTTCTTGTTTGCTTCCGCTTCAAAAAAAGCCCTTTTCTCCTCCCTGGTCAGTCTTTTTTCAATGATTGGCTGTTCTGCATGCTCCGCTATATTTATCTCTATTTTTGCAAGCTCTTCCGGAACCGCTTCAACCAGGCTCTTCAGTCTATTCTTTGTTTCTTTCTCTGCCATTTTACATGTTTTTAATTAATTTATCAAATATTGAATTTATGTTTTTATTTTTTCTTATTTCTTCCAATGAAGGCATTAATTCCTGATTATGAGGAATTTTCAATCCGGCATCAATGCATCCCTTAAGAACTGCATAAATTCTTGATTTTTGAATGTTTCTATGCATGCCAATATCAAGAATAATATCCGCGTCTTTTATTTTTGATTTGGCGAGATTTCCAAGCATCGAACCAGTCAAATAACAAGCAGGAATGCTCTTTAAGCTTCCAGATTTTTCCTTTGGCCATCCTTTAGAAAGAAGGGCTTTCGAAGTTAATCCTGTAACAACTTTGTCTTGAGCATTGTTCGTTTCAACAATTTGTGCAATCACATATTTATTTGTTTTTCTTACCACCAATCTTGGTTTGCCTGATTTGAGCAAGGCTAACCTTGTCTTATAATCTGTTTTTGATTCTAATCTTCTTCGTCTTATTGTGCGCGTCATTTTTTTATAGGATTATTTAATGAGATGATTTCTTTAAGGTGGCTCTTGCTTCTAAACACAGAGGCCTTAATTTGCTTTCTAATTGTTTTATACTGCTCCTCTGTTATCTTATTTTGTTTTCTCATTTCCTCAATATATGCCCTTAATTTTCTTGTTAATCGTATATAATGTGTTTTTCCATTCTTAATCTTCTTTTTTATACTTCCATATCTTCTTCTTGTCTTTCTTTTTTGTTTTTTGCTTCTGCCTTTTATTAATTTGATTGCAATCGCGCCGCTGACATGAAGATCTCTTATATCCTGCCTTGTTATCAATTCATGTATCTCAGATAACCTTTCATTGTTAAGGACTATTCTATCTATTCCCACGCCAAGTGTTTTTGCAGCTAAAGCTTTTTTCTTTCTTAGGTTCATTTTTTACCCCCGGCATTCGCTATCTTTATATTCAGCTCATAAGCTTTTTTTATTATTTCCATTTTTTTCTTAGCGCCCGTTCTTTTCGATATTATTGCAATATTATTCTTATTCAAAGAATACAGCTCCTGCAAGTTATTGACCACAATTGGAGAGAGTTCCTGAATTTTTCCAAATTGGCTTTTCTGGGTTGCATAACCTATTCCTGGCTGAACAGGGTGGCCAAATCTTTTCAATCTCAACTTGTTATGTTTTCCTCTCGGTCTCCTCCATTTCTGTAGCTTTTTTCTTCTTTTGCCTATTCTTGAAAGTCTAAAAGTGTCTGCTCTTAAGAACTTCTTTTTTAATTTTTTAATCATTTTGCATCATCCCCCGGTTTTTCAACTAAAAAGACGCCATCTTGAAATATTCGTCTGTCTTTAAATCTTATTTTTGTTGCTTTTTCTATATTAGTGGCTGTCCCGCCAGCAGATTCCAAGTCATTAGATGAGAGGGTTATTTTTGTTCCTTTAACTTCAATTTCCACCCCTGGTAAAATTTTCGCCCTTCTTGAAATTTTCTCTCCTAAAAAATTATTAATCAAAAGAGTATCGCCTTCCACTTTCAATGTAGTGGGAAAGTGTACATTGCATGCCTCTAATTTATAAACGTATTTTTTATCCAGCCCAAAAAGCATATTTTTAATGTGAGCTATAGCTGATTTAATAAACTTTAACTCATTTTTATTTCCTTTTTCTGCAGTTAGGAGAACTTTATTTTCCTTAATCTCAAGTTTAACTCTCGGCAAATCTATCTTTCTCTTTAACGAGACGCCGGACTTAGATGCATTAAATATCTTTCCAGTAAAAGTGCATAAAACTCCATCAGGAAGGTCAATCTCCGCTGTTATTTTTCGTTTCATTAGAACAAATAAGCAATCAAGCTTCCTCCTATTTTTTTATCTTGCGCCGTTTGATGAGTCATTAAGCCTTGGCTTGTAGACACAATCAAAATGCCTATATTTTTAGCAGGCAAATAACGTTTTGTATATTTTTCAATTTTATTTACGGAAACCACAAACCTAGGTTTGATTGCCTTGCATCCGGAAATATTCCCCAGCTCAATTGTTAAAATATTTTTTTCCATTTTGTAATTTTTAACATATCCTTTCAATTTTGCTATTGCTAAAACAGAAAGGAGGAGCTTTGAATGGCGCTTAATAATAACAAAGTCTTTGTCCGCCTTTTTGGCATTCATTATGTTATTCAATGCATCTGATACATTATCCTGGCTCATTTTAACAAACTGCATACCTCCCAATGTGTAAAACTGCTTTCTCCAAATCTTCCTCTTTCTTTAGAAACTAAACGCAAATTTACAGGGTTATTATCTGCTAATATTAAATGTCCCTCAAGTTTTCCAGCCATTACTATTGATAACTCTTCTCCCGCCTTATCTTCTCTTACTGTTATTTTTTGTCCATCCATTTTAGCTGTATTTTTCAAATCCGATTTCTTCAGCTATCTCCCTGAAGCACTGTCGGCATAAATTTAGATTATATTGTCCTAAGTGGGCGCCAAATCTCCCGCATCTTTCGCACTTTTTTGCTGCAATGCCAAACTTTCTGTCTTTTGGCTTGTTATGCCTCAAAAACTTCTGTAAGATCACAGGTTTATTCTTCAATTGCCTTGCTACTTTATTCCAGTCACTTGCCGTCATTTTATTTAAACTCTGTTTTAAAAGTCTCCTGCATAAAATTTATTATCTCTAATTTTGAAACGTTCTGCCTTTTTGGTATTGTCCCGCGTTTTATTTTTTTTACTTTTACCCTTATTCCCAAACGAGCGAACACTACTGTAATATTTAGCCCGCGAATACCTATCTCTCTCTGATATTCGGTTCCGGGTATTTCTATATATTCTTTTATGCCAAATGAAAAGTGATTATCTGAGACTTGCTTTTTGCTTAATTTATTGTCAATTGCTCCGAGAAGCCTCCTGAGCAAAGATATTGCTTTTTCTCCCCGCAATGTAACCTTTGTTCCAACCTCCAATCCTGGTCTAACACCAAAATCAGGTATCCTTTTTTTAGAGGCAATTATTTGTGCCTTGCTTCCAGAAAGCATTTCAAGAAGTTTTTTGGCTTTTAATAAGGCATCGCCAGTTGCGCCGGAACTTAACAAAACTTTTTCTATGTGAAAAGAATGCATGGGATTTTTCACATTTTCAGGTTTCTCTTTTGATATTTTTTCTTTTTTCATAGTGCTATAAGGCAGCTTTCCTGTAATTCAGCCGTCCCCTCCTTTAAGATTACCTTAACTATCCCGTCTTTTTTATCAATAATTTTTGCATTCTGCCCGGAATACTTGCCTGAAAAAATAAAAACATTTTTATCTTTTAACAAAGAAGCAGATTTTTTTATTTTTGAATCAAATCCGAGATAAACAGAATCTCCCGTATTTATTTTGTCCTTTGTCAGGATGTTCGTTCCGTCATGCAAATTAATTTGAGTCAAACCCTTTTTCACAATCCTTTTGTTAAGCACCTTGCATAATCTTTCACCTTTGCTCTGAACAGGCCGAAAAAAGAATTTTTTTGTCGGCAAAATAGAAAGCTCATAAAATTTATCTGCTTCAAGTATATTGAATAATTGGATGCTTTCCCTATAATCTTTAACAACCCTTCCATTTATTTTCAACAATTTTTCCTTAATCATCTTTCTCGCTTCTTTTGCAGTTTTCGCCAATTTTAACATATCTCTTACTGCGATAACCACCGGCACAGAATTTGAAATATTCGACCTGGCTCTTGCTATATATTTTGTTCCTTTTCTTTCAATTGGTAATTTTGTCGATGACGACTTTCTAGTTTGGTGCATTTTTCTCTTTCTTGTCTTTTTGTTTTATTTCTTTTTTCTCATCCACAGATGAAGAAATTGTTTTTCTGTTCATAATAGACAGCCTTTCTTTATCATCCAGATTCAATGCCTGAATTTGAAGAACGCTCGGATGGAATACCACATTTACTTTCGTTCCGTCCTTTTTCTGCCTTTGCATGTTTTCAAGATATACTCTTGTGTTCTTAATGTCTATAGAAGATACCTTGGCCTTTTTTCTCTTTAAAGAGCCCCGCATAACAAGCACTTCATCCCCTGTCCTGAGGGGAAGATTCCTCTTGCTATACTTTTGCCTCAAAGATTTTGACAAATTAACGCTTAAAAACTTATGCTTTATATGAAGTGGAGCATTATGAATATATTTGCGCTGCTTTCTTCTCTGTGTTGATGAAGACCAATGGGTTGAGAATAGTTTTTTCATATTAATTGCCAACTCCTGCTAAATCTGAATTGCCTGAATTATCTAATAGGGAAATATTCAATCTTGATTGAGTAATCTTTCTTTTTAAACATGAGGTGTACTTTCGTGCAAATTGGGGCAAATATTCGGCGATTCTATCAGATATCCCTCGGCACTTCTCTTTTGCTATATCGATAATAGGGCTGTCATATCTTTGATCTAATGGCCAATCTCTTTTTTTATCAATAATAGTGTCTAAGCAGGCAACCGCCATACAATAACCTACAAAGACATTGATTCCATTATCTCTGCTTACGTTAGTTCTATTAATCATAATACATGCTGCGCGATTTTCGCGACCTCTTTCCATCTTTCGAATACTTCACGGGCAACAGGCCCCTTAATTTGAGTCCCCTTAGGATTTCCTTTCTCATCTTTCAAGAGAGCGACTGCATTGTCTTCAAAACAAACTCTCTCGCCCGTCTTTCTCATATAAGGCTTTTTTTGGCGAATTACTATCGCATCAAAAACTAGCCCCCTCAATTCAGGTTTGCCTGCTCTTACTGAAACTTTAACCCAATCAGCAACCTTCGCATATTGCTGTCTTCCTTTTTTAGATTTTCCATGTTTGACTCCGACTATTTTCACTATTCTTGCTCCAGAATTATCGGCGGCATGAACATGGCTTCCTAAATTCAATCCTCTGCTGACTGAAGCGCTTACTGCTTTCATGCCAGCACCGCCATTAATTTTTTATAAGAGGGGTTTTGATGGTATTTATTTTTTAATTTATCCTTCATTGAAGATACTTTATTCTCTATATCTCTTTTCAATCCAAAGGTAGACAAAGGATTCCCGGTAGTTTCCTCAATAAATCTATTTGATAATACTGCGAATTCTCTAGATAATTCCTGAGCCGAACCCCAAAGCCATCTTGCTGTTGTTGGGTGATCATACCATATTTCTGCTTTTTCAGGAACACTTTCATCAAGAGATGCTTTTAAGACATAAGCAATATATTCTGCTGTTTTCAGATAATTAGCATATACATAATCAAATTTTAATCTTGATGTCATTTTTATCCTCGGCAGATTTAATTTTCTCAATCACAATATGGTGAATTATCTTGCTCAATGGACGGCATTCCTGTACTTTTATATAATCTCCTACATTGACATCCATTCCTTCTGGAAGCCTCGCGTGTATTCTCATCTTTTTCTTATAAAAACGTTCATACTTATGAACATAAATTGTTCTTTCGTTTTCTATGGCTATTCTTTTTGAAAATTTTCTAACAACAATTCCTCCAAAAATTCTGCCTCTAGCACTGGCTAACCTTTTTTCCTTTCCTGACTTTTCTGTCTGCTTTTCTTCTTTCTTTTCTGCCATTTTATAACTTATTTGAATTTATTTAATCGCTAATCGAATCTTCGGAAAAACCAACATCTATTAACATTGATTTGACTTTTTTCTTATGGTTTCCCTGAAGCTCAATTATGCCGTCTTTAACAGTTCCTCCACAAGCGAGTTTTTCCTTCAGATACTTTGCAGTTCCCTTGATATCAAAGCTTTTGTCAAATCCTGACACAAGAGTTGTTATTTTGCCATATCTTCTCGCTACAGTAGATACGCTGATTTTTTGGTCGCTCTTGGCAATTTCATCAAAGGCGCTTGCATCTGTTGGTAAGTTAAACCTTGGATCTGTGTCCATTGTTATTTGTTATTCACCTCCTCAGCTTTATTGCTGAATGTGATTAACCTTGCAATTGCCTTTTTAATCTCTTTGGTTTTTGCACTTTGTTTGTTTGCAGTAACATTTGCCTTAATTAACTCTAATTTTAAATATTTTATTTTGCCTTCTCTGTCTTTTGCATCCATCTTTGTTATATCCTTGTATTTTAATAGTGTCATTTGTTTATTTTTTTGATTTATTTTTTAATTTTGTTTTTTTTGTTTTCTTTTCCGGTTCTTTCTGACTTTCTTCCAAAACAGGCGGGTGTAATAAACTTTCTGATGTCTGCCTTATGCTTATTCTCATTTTCTCATCAATCACTATTCTGTCATGTATATAAGCATCTGGGGCGAGAATGCTTACCTTTATGCCTA
>Ga0209211_10008269_pt1 | contig 14281 bp, 10 predicted proteins | sample RifGroA2_FD_183992 | JGI IMG/M metagenome (GOLD analysis project Ga0209211, IMG submission 183992) | Groundwater microbial communities from Rifle, Colorado, USA - Groundwater A2 (SPAdes) (version 2) | ecosystem: Environmental > Aquatic > Deep subsurface > Groundwater | place: Rifle, Colorado...
CCTGTAATTTTTTATCTTAAGAAAATGACGGCGGAAATTCTTTTCCTGCTTCTGACGATAGGCTTGTCAGTCACCCCCAAAATTCTTAAGGAAATCTATCAATTGAGCTGCCCGGCAGAACCTTTGGTTCACAAATGGCAGGTCTTTCATCTTCCTTATTATGGCCCGCTACAACTCTTAAAAACCAATTTCTGCTATCCCTCAGGCCATGTTTTTAACTACGTGCTTTTTGGCGGGTTTTTGCTTTTTTTAACGCTCAGGTTTGTGAAAAATAGCTCATTGAAATTTATCATCAGTATCTTACTATCATCAATTATAGCAATGATCGGTCCGTCAAGAATCTATCTGGGAGCGCATTGGGCGGGGGATGTGGTAGGGGGATACCTTCTAGGATTTTCTTACTTGCTTGCGGTTATACTGATTTACGACCAGAGGGAGATCATCGCGAGAAGGCTCAAAGCGCAAAGTGCAAAGATCAAAGCCAAGTTCAAAGCGTAAAACCGACAATAGCTTTGAACTTTGTCCGCCAGCTGGCGGATTGATTTTTGATCTTTGACTTTTGCACTTTCCAGAATAACTCTTTTTTAGTTTAACTCCCTTGAGTTTCCAGTATTTACTCAAAAGCAATCTAATACTACACTGTAATTAATGCCCAAAGGTTTTACCTTGCCTGAAGTTTTAATTGATTTAGTTCTGTTTTCGGCCATAGCTATTGCCATTTTTTCTTCCCTCATTTTTTTGCAACGTTCTATCAACCTGGCCAAACTCAAAATTCAAGCCGTGGAGCTGGCTAACCAAAAAATCGAAGAATTGCGCAATTTGCCCTATGATTCGCTGTCTACGCAACAAGGAACTATCTATCCTCCCGGCCAAATTCCCGATACGCAAACTGTCAGCATTGGCAATACTACATTTACTGTCCAAACGATAATCAAATATGTTGACGACCCCTATGACGGCAATTCCAGCGGAACAATCAGCGGCAAACCGCAGGATTTCTACCCTTATGATTATAAAAAGGCCGAAGTTAAAATCACCGTCCCCGGCGAACTTTCAATTCTGGCCAATCTGACAACCAATATGGCGGCCAAAGCCGCGGAAACCGCCACCAATACCGGCATTTTATCGCTTAAAGTTTTAAATTCTGGGGGACAGGCTTTTGCCAACGCGCAGGTGGCCATCACCAATTCCAACCCCAATCCGGCTGTCAATATTCAAACTTTTACCGATACCCAAGGCCTGGTGGTTGTTCCTTTATTGCCGCCGGACGATGAGAACGGCTACCATATTGTGACAACGGCTGTTGGCAATTCCACTGATTCCACTAATCCCGCCACCCCGCAGCATCGTTATCCGGTTCAGCCGGACTTGAATATTTTAGCCCAGCAAGTGGTCAATCAAACTCTTTCCATTGACGCTTTGGCCGGTTTTAATTTAATTGTTAAAGACCAAAGCGACACGGTCCTGCCCAATGTTCCCATTGTCATTACCTCCAATAAACTTACTTATACAGACCCCGTGGTTTACAAATACCAACAGAGTTTCAGTTCCAACAGCCAAGGCGCTATAAATAATCAAAGTATGGAGTGGGACAGCTACTCTTTAACCACCCAAAATCCTTATATTATCAGCGCAGTTTATCCCTATCAGCCGGTTGCCGTTAATGCCGGCTCCACAACCGAAGCCATAATTTTTATCACAACCTCGGGAACCGCGCCAACCCTTTCAAAAACCGAACCTTTAACCGCGGCAAACAATGAACCTTCAATTCTTACTTTTACCGGCGCCAATTTTGCCTTAAGCGGAGCGTCTGTAAAACTTACCTACGAAATACCGCCCATCCCAACTCCCACCCCCACCGGTGGTTTTGACTACAACGATATCTTGGGAACAGAGATTACCGTGACCCCCGACCATCAAGAGCTATCCGCCACTTTTGACTTTACCAATAAAATGCCCGGAACATGGAGTATCAGAATTACCAACCCCAACGGGGAGTTCGTAAAACAACCGAACGGAATTACAATAACTGTTCCTTAGCCCAATTTGAAATTTTTAATTTTAAATCAATTTGAAATGTTTTAATTCTAAATTTGAAAACACGAGAAGCAGAGCTTGCGCCCCGAAGACTCGGGGCTAAAGTAGAGCTTGCGTCGCTTCGCTCCTAAGCGAAAAGCGTGTTTAAAAATTTAATCATTTATTCATTAAAAAGATCAGCTTTGCTGATATTTCCTCCCCGCCTTCAGCGGGGAACAAATTGATTTAAAATTTTAAATTTCAAATTTCAAATTGAAAACCATCAAACAATCAAAAGGTTTTACCATCATCGAGCTCCTCCTGGGCATTCTCATTGCCATGTTCATTGCCGCATCCTCCGCGGGTCTACTCCGAACCTATTATGACAATTTTTCCCGCAGCCAAAAGCAATTAGATCAGCAATCCCAAAATGCCAGCTCCCTGGAAAAGGTTACCAAATATTTAAGGCAAGCCCAAAGCATTGAGAGCGCGGCCAATCAAGATCTAATTATTTATGCTTATTACTATCCAACCGATCCAGCCCCTGACCGGTTGCATTTTGCCATCGCTAACGAGAACCTAACGCTTGGAGTCATCAGACCATCAGGCGAGGCGCCAGACTTTACTTATTTGCAGGATTCCGAAACAACGCAGATCATAGCCACCAACCTAGCTAACGACCAAAATCCTATTTTTAAATATTATGATCTAAACGGCATTTTATTAACCTCTCCTCCTAACCCGGCGGCCATTAAAATGGTGGAAATTAATTTGTGGATTGGAGCGGGTTCTGGGATAACTTTGCCGCCGGCATTACTATTATCAACTAAAGTGAGCTTGAGAAACCTGAAGAACAATCTGTGAAAATCTCAAATCTCAAATGTCAAATGTCAAAACCAAATCTCAAAGGTCAAATCTTTTATAAGTTTTGAGATTTACGATTTGGATTTGAGTTTTGAGATTTGAGTTCTGAGATTCAAACCATATGTTCACCGAAAACCCCAGAAAACCAATCTGGATGCTCTCCGCCGAGGAAGCTCTTTTAAGCCTAAATAGTTCAAGAAATGGACTGACAACGGCCGAGGCTCAAAAGAGACTTAAGCAAAATGGTCAAAACCAAATTGCCCGCGAGCGGCAAAGGCCGGCCATGGCAATCCTTTGGTCGCAGTTTCAAAACTGGCTGGTTATAACGCTTTTGGTGGCAACCGCAATTGCCTTTTTCTTGGGTGAAAGATTGGATAGCGCCGTCATCTTTATCATGCTTTTGGCAAGCTTTGGTTTAGGCTTCCAGCAGGAATACAAGGCCGAAAGGGCTCTTTTTAAGCTTAAAAAGTTTTTAAACCACAAAGCCCTGGCTTTGCGCGATAGCAAATGGCAAGAAATTGATAGTCAAAAATTGGTCATTGGCGATGTGGTGGCGCTGCATTTGGGGGATAAGGTTCCGGCTGATTTGCGTTTAATTGAAGTTGAAGACATTTTTTTGGATGAAGCAATTTTAACCGGTGAATCCCTTCCGGTTTTAAAAAAAACCGCCAGCCTTGAAAAGGTCAGTTTGCAAATCTTTGAACGCCAAAACATGGGCCTAGCTGGCACTTTTTGCGTTGGCGGCAGCGCGCGCGGAGTAGTAACTGCTATTGGCCAAGACACTGTTTTGGGCCAAACCGTTAAAACACTTCGGGAATCAGCCCCTTTAACCGATTTTCAAAAGCAAACCAAAAACTTTGGTTTATTTATATTTAGGGTCATTTTGATTTTGGCTTTTTTTGTATTTTTAACTAACACCTTTTTAGGCCGAAGCCCTTTGGATTCGCTTCTTTTTGCCCTAGCCCTAACTGTTGGCATTGCGCCAGAACTTTTGCCCGTTATCACAACTATTACTCTGGCTCAAGGTGCGCTTTTAATGGCTAAAAAAAGGGTCATTGTCAAGCGTTTGGCCGCGGTTGAAGACTTGGGCAATATTGATACCCTCTGCACCGATAAAACCGGCACTTTAACTGAAGGTAAAATTCATTTGGAAAGTTTTGTAAATCTAGATAACAAATCTGACCCTCAAATTCTCCTCTTGGGCCTTCTTTGTTCCGAAGGATTTTCGCAACCCGGCCATCGTAAATTAAATAACCCCGTGGATCTGGCTTTATGGGCGGATGAAAAGTCTTTGGGCTTAAAAAAAACTCTAACAGATTTTAAGCTTTTGGAAAGCCGTAATTTTGATTTTGAAACCAAAAAAGCCGCGGTTTTAGTAGAAAAAGATGGCACTTATCAATTAATTGTTAAGGGCGCGCCGGAAAATATTTTACCCGGCTGTTCAAAATGGCAAAAAGAGGGAAGAACAGAAGCTTTTGGCAAGGATGGACAAAAGAAAATCACCGAAACCATTCTAGACTTTGAAAAAAATGGTACTCGTGTTTTAGCCTTAGCCCAAAGAGAAACAAAAAACATCAAAGATGAAGGCGGTCTAACATTAATGGGATATTTACTTTTTTCCGACCCCCTTAAAAAAAATGTCAATGAATCTTTGCGGCTTTTTAAAAATTTAGGCATTGCGGTAAAAATCTTAAGCGGCGACAGCCCGGCTATTGTTCAAAGAGTAGCCAACCTTGCAATGCTCTATTCTGATCAGGAAAAAGTGATTGTGGGCAGCGAACTTTTGGGTTTGGATAAAAAAACACTGGCGCAATATGCTCAAAAATATCATCTTTTTGCGAGACTCACTCCTTTGCAAAAATATCAGCTGGTCTTAAGTTTGAACCAGGAAGGGCATATTGTTGGTTTTTTGGGTGATGGTGTTAACGACGCCCCGGCTCTTAAAGCCGCGGATGTGGGCATTAGCGTAAATACCGGCGCGGATGTAACCAAAGAGGAGGCCGACGTGGTTCTCTTGGAAAAAGACCTCAAAGTTTTAGGCGATGGCATTTTGGCCGGCCGCAAAACTTTTGGCAATATAATTAAATATATCTTAAACACCATGAGCGCCAATTTGGGCAATATGTCAACCGTGGCTCTCTCTTCAATTTTTTTAAAATTCATTCCGCTTTTGCCGTCGCAAATTCTTTTGACCAATCTTTTATCCGACATTCCTTTACTCACCGTGGCTACCGATAACGTTGACCGCGAATTCACCCTAAAACCCAAACACTGGAACATCAATTTTATTAGCCGCTTTATGCTGATTTTTGGCCTTTTAAGCTCGCTTTTTGATCTTTTGTTAATTATTCCCTTACAATTTATTTTTAAAGTAGATCCGGCCGTTTTTAGAACTGCCTGGTTTTTGGAATCGGTAATTTCAGAAATTATCATCACCTTTGTCATTAGAACTAAAATGATCTTTTTTAAGAGCCGGCCGTCAAATCTTCTTATAATCTCCAGCTTAATCTCAATATTTGCTGTTGTACTTTTGCCTTTCTTTTGGGGAACGCAAATTCTTTTTAGCTTTGTTAACCTGCCTTTGGCAATATGGGTTTGGATTGGAATTATTTTGCTAGCCTATTTTGCAACCGCGGAATTTGTGAAAAAATGGTTCTATCGAAGATTCAACTTTTAGAAATTCAAAATCCAAATAACAAATGACAATTCAAATTCAAAACTCAAATTACAAAACACATTTTGAACTTTGAATTTTGAGCTTGATTTGACATTTGAATTTTGTCATTTGAATTTGAACGTTCCCTTGAAATTTGAAATTGGAACTTGGGAATTTAGAACTATGAAGACAAGAAATAACAATGGCTATGCCCTTCCCTTTATTTTAATGTTAGCCGCGGTATTTTTAATCTTTGCGGCAGTGGTCCTGGGCCGCAGCGCTTACAATCAATTTCAATCCAAAAGCGTAGTTGACCGCGTTAAGGCTTTAAATTTGGCGGAAGCCGGCATCAATTACTATATGTGGCATCTTTCCCATAATAATACTGATTATCAGGATGATACTGCGCAACCAGCTAACCCTCCTTTTGGCCCCTATTTACACCAATACACTGATAGTTCTTCAAATACCATTGGAACCTTTACCTTAACCATTGATCCGCCAACCCAGGGCGGAAATGCGGTTACGGTTACTTCAATTGGCCAGCCGCAAAACTCCAGCGCCATAAAAACTCTCCAGGCTCAAATTGGCATTCCTTCTTTTTCCGGTTATGTTTTTGTCAGCGCCACCGAAGCCTGGTTTGGCGAAACCGAAGAAACCACCGGAAAAGTCTTGTCTAATATTGGGGTTCACTATGATGGAGTGGCGAACGGCCCGGTTATGGCTGCTAATGCCACCTATACTCCCTCACCGGAGTTTGGCGGAGACGGCGAGGTTCACCCCGGAGTTTGGGGTACAGGCGGCCCGCAAAGTTATTTTCAGTACCCGGTGCCGCCGGTTAATTTTCAGCAGATTACCGCGGATTTGAAAATCATAGAAGATGCCGCCATTGCTCAAGGCTTAAGATTGGGCGCGTCGGGGCAGCTGGGTTACTCGGTTAATCTAAACGCCGCCAATATGACCATTTCCAAGGTCACCCGCGAACGCGCCAACGGCATCACCACTTCCTCCCCGCACAGTTATGATTATCCTCAAAACGGCGTTTTATTTATTGCGGACAATGTTTGGGTTTCGGGAACTTTAGGCCCTTCCAGAAAATTAACCATTGCTTCAGCCAGGCTGCCCGATGTCTCAAGCACCAATACCACCATAAAAATAGGGGGAAGCGTCCACTATACCCAAAACGACGGCACCAATGTTTTGGGGTTAATTGCCCAAAAAGACATCATTGTCCCGCAGTATGCTCCTACTAACCTCAAAATTGACGCCTCGCTTTTGGCGCAAAAAGGCCATGTTTACCAACCGTATTACGGCAAAGTCTTCAACTCCGTTGAAGTTTACGGCTCCATTGCCACTTTTGACTTTTGGACCTGGTCATGGGTTGATGGCTATGGCCATACTGTTTCCGGCTTTCAAAACACTTCCTTAATTTACGACGAACACTTGACCTTAAGCCCGCCGCCTTTTTATCCAAAAACGGGGAATTATCAGATTTTAAATTGGAGAGAACAATAACGGAAAATCCCAATGACCAAATCCCAATAACCAATGAATGACCAATGACCAAATCCAAAATCCCAAACCAGTTTAATAAATACTTAGATTCGTTTGGGACTTGGGGCTTGGAATTTGGGGCTTATTTGGTTATTGTTACTTGGTAATTGGTCATTTAATTCGATACTATGATTAAATATAGTGAGATTCACTACAACTGGCTTAGAATTTCCATCTTGGCTGGAACTATGTTTTCTTTGATTATTTTTTCCCTCTTCATCTGGGGTTTTAACCCTTTTACAAGAAATGATGCATCTCAAAACGGGGCAGGGGATACAGCCAAAATCTCTCCAACTAAAATTCCATCACCATCCCCCTTAATCTCCTTAACGCCCACCCCAATTGGTACATCAGCCAATCGTGACATTTTTGCCAAACCCAAGGACTCCGGCCTCACGCACGATCTCACCTTACCTTCCCCAACGCCAATTATCACCTTACCTTACTCCTCTGTTTGCCCAACCGAGGCCACTCTTTTTGATAAAAAAGACCAACCGCAGGGGTGTTTGGTACGGCCTAAGTTTTGATAAATTGATCAAGAAGACTTCTTGGTTTAGCCAAGAAGTCTTCTTGGAAAAAACAAAAAGTTCAATGATCTGAATCACTGAACTAATTTTGCAAACTGAACATTACTCTATTATACTTTTCTTACTCGACCCCGCTTAGCGAGGGAGAGTTAGAAAGTATATAAGCAGAGCTTGCGCTTCGCTAAAGCAGAGCTTGCGCTTCGCTAAAGCAGAGCTTGCGCTTCGCTAAAGCAGAGCTTGCGCTTCGCTAATACCGACTAACGAGGATGCAAATCCGAGTTAGACGGGTATATAATTGGGACATGGATAAACCTTATTTTCTTTGGGATTACAACTTAGACAAAAATCAAATTCAAACAATTCTTAACGGCCCAAACGAAACGGACAGGCTTTGGCTAACAGCAAGAATCCTGTCTCATGCTCGTTTTGAAGATGTTTGGCAATACTTCAATCTTAAAGAAATTTTGTCTTTGTTCCCAAGGCTTCAACTAAAACCGCAAATTAAAGAAAATTGGATCAAGGCTTTTAACGCCTGGGGTTATCATGTTTAACTTAAAAGATAATGCCATCCTTTTGCCTCACCAAGCTGAAATCTTAAGGTTATGATAAAATTCTATGCAAATCTTTCGCAAGGACTATTTTTAAGCATCAAACCTGAATAATTGGTCCCCGTAGCTCAATTGGATAGAGCAAATCGGTTCTAACGATAAGGTTGTGGGTTCGAGTCCCGCCGGGGGCACCAGTAAGGAAAAGTCAAATTTTGCTGGCTCGTTTCGTTTTGCTCGGCGATTAAATTGTAAGGAATTTTAGGCAAAAAAATCAATTGGCGGTTTTGTAAAATGTGGTTCGAGCCGATATTTTTAAGAAATGTTGTCATTTCTTTTTTGTTTTCGGCTTCTATTAATTTTGCGGCTTGATTAAGCGACAAAACAAATCCACGAGCCGGTTCGAGCCAAGACAACCCTTTTTGTTCAAAGTCGCTAATTTTTTCATTCAACGATACTTTTCGCGACAATAATTCTTCTTTTTTGGCGGCGTATTCTTCTGTGGATAAAACGTCTGTTAAAAATACATCGAGCAATTTTGCTAATTTTGTTTCTACCTGTTCTAACTGTTCTTTCAAACTTTCTACTTTTGATTGAGCTTGTTGTTTTGCCTGTTCTTGTTCACTATCTAACGCCGCCAAAACTTTTTCCGTATCTTGGCTCGACAAAGAAACTTTTTGAAGAAATGAGATAATTTGTTCGGTTAGTTTTTCTTCGCGCAAAAAGTGCTTTTCTTGGCACAAACCTTTTTTCTTGGTGCAACGGTAATAATTATGCCCTTTTTGAATTTCGGCAGTTATTGAACAACCGCAAGAAGCGCACTTTAGCAGGCCAAGAAAAGCAAAATTATGTTTCCTGACTTCTTGGACTTTGCCGCGCTTCGCCATCACTTCTTGGCATTTATCAAAAAGTTTCTTTGAAATTAACGGCTCGTGCTTTCCCTCAAAAATTTCCCCGTTATATTTCATCAAGCCAAGATAGAAAATATTTTGTAGAATTTTTTGGATGTTGCCGATTGAGATTTCTTTTCCGAGATTTCCGCGTAAACCTTTTTCTTTGCACCAATTTGCGAGAGATTTAAAAGTATATTCGCCAGTGGCGTAAAGCTCAAAAAGTTTTTTAACTTTCGAAGATTTATTTTTATCAATATCGATCATTCTCGTTTTTGGATTATTCAAATAGCCTACTGGTGCCCAGCCGGGCCACACGCCATTTCGTATTTTCTGCCTCAATCCTCTTTTAACATTCTCTCGCAAATTATCTACAAAATATTTTGATTGGCCAAAAGCAATATTGAGCATGAACAAACCTTGTGGTGTTGGTTCAAACCAGAATGTGGGAAATTTGAGGGCTTTAATCAAGCCGCGATCTACAAAGTGGATAATTTTGCCACCGTCAACGGAATTTCTGGCGAGACGATCCGGGTGCCATGAAATTATTCCGTCTGCCTTGCCTTTTTCAATCAATGACAACATTTCGGCGAACTTTGTTCGCCCAGGTTCTTTGGCAGTTTTTGCCTCTTGAAAAGAGGCGACAATTTCAAGTTTTTCTTTGACGGCAAATTCTTTTAACTCAACAAGTTGAGCTTCAATACTTAAAACTTGCCTGTCATCTTCTTCGGTGCTTTTGCGAGCATAAATAATGTATTTCATATTGATTTGATTAAAAAATTTTCTTTTACTCCCCGCCTTTGGCGGGGACAAAATCGCCAATTGATTTTTTCGCCTAAAATTCCTTACAATTTAATCGCCGAGCAAAACGAAACGAGCCAGCAAAATTTGACTTTTCCTTACTGGTGCTCTATTCTTAAAATAGTTCGAACGCATTTTGCCGATGACGGCAACGAGAAACCCGCAAAAATTTGAGCGGCTTAGCCGCACTCTTAAAAACTGCCAAAGAACCTGATAAAAATATCGTCTCGAACCACATTTTGTAAAAGAAAATTTTTTAATCATTGGATTCATGCTTTTTAGGGCAAGAAGCGATAGAGATGCCAGCTTTTGTTGCACTTGACATTTAACCCATAATATGCTATACTTAATGTATTAAGCCGGTATGGCTTAAAATTTGCACATTCCAAAACGAAAGGAGAAAGAACGATGTCAGACATCATTCCCGGCATCAAGTTGATCCGACACAACGCCAGCAATGTGAACCTGCCCGACGACCCCACCTTCCCCTTCAAGTTAGAGGCTAACTTTCGGCCCCCAGAGTTCATGATTGTAGCGTTCATTGGATTGTACGGCGGAAGCGAAGAGATCGTCGTACGCGGCATGACCAAGGATGCCTTGGACAAATTCGTCGAGGCGAATGGTCTTCGTACTCACCCGCGTCTCCGCCGTCTTACAATCACCGGACCAGATGGTATCATGGAGCAATTGCCTCAAGGCTAAAACCCCGATTGGCAAAACCCCGGTACCAACTGGGACTAGCTCCGCTCGGCTCGAAGTGAGTCGAGCAACTACTCACACTAGGGCCCCTCGCGGAATTCAAATTCAATTCTGCTTGGGGCTCTTTTTTGTAAAACCATTGTCATTTTCATAAAATTTATTATTCTTTTAGGTATTCGCTTCGCAAATTCTTGAATTTGCCGCCAAGCCACAAAATCATTTATAATGATTTTGTGAGGGAGCTTCGCTCCCTAAAAACTTGAAATTGTCAAAGATTGCGGCGAAGCCGCTCCAATTTTTGGGGGTTTCTCGTTGCCGTCATCGGCAAAATGCGTTCGAACTATTTTAAGAATAGAGCACCACGCTTAGCGTGGTGATTGGGACGCTTAGCGTCCCACCAACTAAGCACGTGGTGACTGGGACGCTTAGCGTCCCACCAACTAAGAACATGGCAGAGCTTGATTTCTTACAAGCTTAAAAATGGGTTCGGATTTTTTTGAAAACGCGCACCAGAAAACGCGCACCATTAGTAATTCTTTAGAGCGCCTTCGTTTCCCCCTTGACTTATAGTCTTTTTTGTGTTATAATTAAGCAAATAGCTGTAAGCTATGCTTAATTTCAAGGTTCTTGAGCAAAGCGAAAGGACCTTATAATTAAGTTCTAAAACAAAAAAAATAGGGAGTGAGAAATGGGAAGAATTAAGGCTGGCTGGTGGGATTGTTCAAGTTGCGGACGAAGGCATATCTCCGGACCAATCGTCAGTTGTCCCGGATGCGGTAAACCGCGAGGAGCAGACGTTCATTTCTACATGGACGATTCCAGTCCCTTGGTGACTGATGGCCAAGAAATTACCAGGGCCAAAGACGGTGCTGATTGGGTTTGTGCTAGTTGCGGACGCGATAATCCTGCTTACAAGAATTCCTGCAATGGGTGCGGGACTCCACACAATCAGTCAACAAGACGCTTACGGGACGAACTAACTGTCGAACCAACAGGGGATACACTTCAATCGTTAAGCGAGCGACCACCATCATTGACCTACGAACCAAGCGGATACGGTCGCACTGTACAAGGTTCACATAGAAACACAACCAATGGATTCCTAAATGTTTTAAAAGAATATGGCTTGACAGAAAGATTTAACTTGAGATCAATTGGCATTGGTTTAGGAATTATTGCGCTGATTCTTCTTTGTTCGTTCTTGACTTTTCAGTTTTTTAGCGTTCATCCTGAAGATTATTCGGTCAGTGATTTTTCTTGGGAAAGAACCATTGATATAAATCAATATAGAACTCTACGGGAAGAGGACTGGTCAGTGCCTTCGGGCGGACGACTAATTAATTCTTATCAGGCCATTCATCATTATGTGCAGGTTCTTGACCACTATGATCAAGTTGAAACGCCATACACGGTAACCGAATGTAATGGAACCGAAACATCTTGCAGTTGGAGAGACCGCGGAAATGGCTATTTTGAGGAAGTTTGTACCAGTTCTCCGAAGTGCGAATCGGTAACGAAGTATAAAAGCGAACGAGTGGCCAGATACCGCGATGATCCAGTTTACGCTACCAAATACGTTTATGACATTGATCGCTGGGTTTCTAATAATCGCCTGGTTTCAACTGCCAACGATCAAAATCCTTTTTGGCCACAAACTGCGGTTCTGACACCGCCTTGTGCAACCACCGTTGGTAATTTATGCCAAGGGCAAAGAACCGAACGGTATGGTGTAACTTTTACTTCCAGTCGCGATGAAAAAAATCTAATTATTCACAAACGAGAACAAATACCCTTAGAGGAATGGCAGTCATATCAGTTGAATGAAGCAGCTGTGTTTAGCGTAAATAATTTTGGTATGGTTACCTCTTCACCAACCAGAATTCCCAAATAAATTAACCATATGACGGCATTTATCTTGCCGCCATTCTTTTTGCCTCTAAAAAGCCTTCAATTTTCCTTTACTCCTTTATAGATGTCACATTCCAAAAACGTGCTAAAAGTTCTTTGTGACATCTTCATAGAGCTTACCTTAGTCCACTTTTGAGATGTGAGATCTATATATTCATTTCACTCTAATTCACAACACAAATTAGAGTTAATGAATATATATAACCGACTAACGAGAGTTGCAAATTCGAGTTAGGCGGGTATACAAATCCAAAACAAAACCTGATAAAATATATCTAAGCCGCAGTGGTGAAATGGCATACACGCAGTGTTCAGAACGCTGTGGGGAAACCCGTGAGAGTTCGAGTCTCTCCTGCGGCACCAGAATAAATTTAAGGAGGTGATCATCCATGAATGTTCAAAAAAAAGACGGCTCGTTGCAGGAATTTGACAGTGAAAAAATAGTTAACGGCCTTTTAAATGCCGGCCTTTCCGATGAAGAAGCCGAGGATTTAGCCTCGGAGGTAGAGGATTTTTTCATTGAAAGCGCTAAAGAAACCATTGGTTGGCAAGAAATAAAAACCAAAGTTTTGGAACTTTTAAAAGAAGTTAATCCTGATGCGGCCCAAACGTTTGAAAATTATCAGAAAGTAAACTAGTGGTTGAGATTATCGGGTATTCTGCTATCATTGTTTCTAGAGGCAAAGCACCGCAAAGGTTTTATGCTAGGATGAGTTATGGATTTGTTTGCTATAATTGATTGTAGTATAAACAATACGCAATAAAACAATGATCTTTACAATAGTTATTAAGGGAGGTGAATCACGTTTATGACAACAGAATTAATTAACAACTGGTATCTTTCCGTCATTACTGCCATATCAGACGCTTTGTCCGGCTTTTTAACCGTTATTCCAAGTATTATTGGCGCGCTGATTGTTTTTTCCTTAGGCTGGATGATTGCCGGTGTTTTAAAAAGTGCAGTCATGAAATTGCTAAAGCTTATTCAGCTGGAACCGTTTGCCGATAAGGTGGGCATTACTGATGCCTTGAAAAAGGTTGGCTCAAAAATGGGTCCCAGTGAACTTATTGGCGAATTGGTAAAATGGGGGACTGTTTTGGTCTTTCTTTCACCCTCGGTTGAAATATTGGGCTTGACCCAAGTAACATCCCTTATCAACCAGGTTTTGACTTATATTCCCAATGTATTGGTGGCAGTTTTGATTGTTTTCTTTGGGATAATTTTTGCCGATTTGACCGCGCAATTTGTTAAAGGCACGGCCGCGGCTTTAGGCTCAACTACATCTACTGCTTTATCCGTGGTAACAAAATACGCGATCGCCATTTTTGCGGTTTTGGCCGCCTTAAATCAAATGGGTATTGCTCAAGGCTTAATTGCTACTTTGTTTACCGGATTTGTAGCCATGTTTGCTATAGCCGGCGGTTTGGCTTTTGGCTTGGGTGGTAAGGATTTGGCCGCTGAAATTTTGGATAGCCTAAAGAAGAGCTTGCAAGAGAAACACTTAAGCTAAAATGAGTTCAAAGTGCAAAGCTCAAAGGTCAAAGCCACAGTGCGGAGCGTAGAGCCTTAGGAATACTAGAAGGAGGGTCTTTGGGGTAAGTGTTGCGTATTGCTATAATTAGTTATATTATCATTTTTGATCTTTGAGATTTAATCTTTGATATTTCTATGGCGCGTTCGTCTAGTGACCCAGGACGCAGCCCTTTCAAGGCTGAGATCACCGGTTTGAATCCGGTACGCGCCACCATCCTAACGCCAATAAATTTAGGCCAAGATCATGCCTGTCCCGCTCAGCGGGAGGTTTGAATCCTATCGGCGGC
>Ga0209211_10008271_pt1 | contig 14278 bp, 12 predicted proteins | sample RifGroA2_FD_183992 | JGI IMG/M metagenome (GOLD analysis project Ga0209211, IMG submission 183992) | Groundwater microbial communities from Rifle, Colorado, USA - Groundwater A2 (SPAdes) (version 2) | ecosystem: Environmental > Aquatic > Deep subsurface > Groundwater | place: Rifle, Colorado...
CCGTGGCCGTTACATCAACAACTTCAAGAAAGCCAGGGAGCTCACCGAGCGCTTCCGCCTGGAATTCGGCGGCGTCACCTGCCAGGAACTGCAACAGCAATTCACCGGTCACACCTATGACATGTGGAACGCAGGGGAATACCAGGCCTTCGACGCAGCTCGCGGCAAGAAATGCGCCCACGCCACCGGCACGGTGACGAAGTGGGTGGTCGAGATGCTATAGGCGTGTGTCGCAAGCATGCGCAGCCTGTTGCTGCGCCGACAAGTCGGCACAAAACCTATTTGTACTTCCTGAAGACGGCTTTCGCATCCTGGCGGGCGCGTTCCAGCGTGCAAATCGATGGCTCGTCGTCATGTCCGCTGAAGAAATCATCGGCCTGGGCACGCATCACCATCTGGATTGCTGCGTCGTCGCTCATGCCGTATTCCTCGGTGAGGAGGGTGGCGACTTCGTCGAGATGTTCTTCATAGGTCATATTGAATCACGCCTTTTCCCGTCGCTGCCGAGTCTGCCATTGCACCATATCGACATATAGCGACTCCACCCGCTCGGGCAGTTGCACAAGCCGTCTGGCTCGCTCGACGATGCAGTCGCTTTCGCCCATCCGATAGTCGCGGCAGACGATCGGTCGGCGCTCGTAAATACGGCACCGCATGGTGTTTCGATCGAGAGCCGCGCACCAGAGATCGTCGAGGCGCCGCATCACCCATCCGCCCCACCGATCCTCGACGGTAAAATTCAGCGGGATGTCATCGTCGCCCATCAGTATGACTTCGAGTTTGCAACAGCACGCTTCGCAGGCATCACAGCGAATCGTCGGGTCGTAGTCAGTGTCGCCCCCATCGCTGCCAGCGCCGATTTCCGTGGATTTCATGAGTGCCCGTGTCGCGCCTGCGCTTTCGCTGGCGGCGTTGCCGCCGCCGCGGGTTCGGGATAGCGAATCACCTCGATCTGTTCGTCGGGTTCGAGCCAGAATTCACCGTGCGGCCCCTTCTTGTTGCCGGTGATCAACAGGATCAGGCCGTCCTCGCTACGCACTTCGGTGACGGTTTCCCAGGCGAAGGTGGGATGGGCGTTGGTGCCGGTGCCGTTATAGACGTGGTCATTCACCCGTACCTCGGACGCCACCACGATAATCCTGCTGGTCATGACCATTTCTCCCTTTTGTTTGCGACTTCGGCAGAGATTATGGCGCACCGACCATCATAACCAAACTCCGGCGGCGAATCCCTCGCGCAGGAGTTTATCGATTCAGCCCAGCGGCTGAAACAGCACGTCCAGATCGTCGGCAGTGATGAGATGGCCGCCGCCCTCGTCCTCTTTACCCGGCCCGCTCTTTTTCAACAACTGGTCGGCGAGGCCGCGCTTGCGGTTTTGCAGGGCGAGGATTTTTTCTTCGACCGTGCCCTGCGTCATCAGTTTATAGACGAACACCGGCTTGTTCTGCCCGATGCGATGGGCGCGGGCCGTGGCCTGTTCCTCGACCGCCGGGTTCCACCATGGGTCGTAATGAATCACGGTATCGGCGGCGGTCAGATTCAGGCCGGTGCCGCCGGCCTTGAGGCTGATCAGGAACAGCGGCACGCGGCCCTTCTGAAAGTCGCTGATCGGCGTTTCGCGGTCGCGGGTCTGGCCGGTAAGCTTGACATAGGGAATGCCGCGCTTTTCGAGTTCCGGTTCGATCAGGCCCAGCATCGAGGTGAACTGGGAAAACAGCAGCACCTTGCGGCCTTCGTCGAGTAATTCATCGAGCATTTCCATCAGGGTCGCCAGCTTCGCCGAGTGGGCGTGGCCTTTATTCACCAGCGCTTCGGCGGACGGCAGCTTCACCAGGCGCGGATCGCAGCAGACCTGCCGCAACTTCAGCAGCGCGTCGAAAATCATGATCTGGCTGCGGCCTATCCCCTGCTCGGTCAATACCCGACGCAGTTTGCGGTCGAAGGCCACGCGCAGCGATTCATACAGATCGCGCTGGCCGCCCTCGATTTCCACCCAGCGCACCATCTCGGTACGCGGCGGCAGATCCTTCAGAACTTGTTCCTTGGTTCGCCGCAGCAAAAAGGGGCGCACCCGGTCGCCGAGACGACCGCGCATTTCTTCGTCGCCCAGCTTTTCGATGGGCGTGCGAAACACCTGATTAAAGCGCTTGGCATTGCTCAACAGTCCCGGCATGAGGAAATCGAACTGCGCCCAGAGTTCGCCCAGATGGTTCTCCAGCGGCGTGCCGGTCAAGGACAGGCGATGACGCGCCTTGAGGCTGCGCGCCACCTGATGCGATTGCGCCTTGGGATTCTTGATGAACTGGGCCTCGTCCATCACCAGCAGATGCCAGTCATGCGCCAGCAGGGTGTCGCGGTCACGCACCAGCAGCGGATAGGTGGTCAGCACCAGATCGGCCTGCCCGATTTCGCCAAACTGGAGCGCGCGGTCCTTGCCATGCAGCGTGAGTACCCTGAGGCCCGGCGTGAACTGCGCCGCCTCGTTGCGCCAGTTGGACATCAAACTGGTGGTGGCCACCACCAGACTGGGCCGGTCGGCCCTGCCCGATGCCTTTTCCAGATGCAGGTGCGCCAGGGTCTGTACCGTCTTGCCCAGGCCCATGTCATCGGCAAGAATCCCGGCCAGACCGTATTCGCGCAGAAATTGCAGCCAGTCCAGGCCGATCTGCTGATAGGGCCGCAGCGTGGCTGTGAATCCGGGCGCCGGCAAGTGCTGGGTCATGCCGGAGAAATCGCGCAGACGCTGGCCCAGGGCACGCAATTCTTCGCCGCCGATCCAGTGCGTCGGCAGCTCGTCGAGCCCGGCCAGCGCGGCGGCATTGTGGCGCGACAGGCGCGGCCGGTCTTCATCAAGGAATTCGAGCAAGGGCAGCAGCCACGCCTTGAGCCGGCCCGCCGGTACCGGCAGGATGCGCCGCGTATCGAGCGCGACGGGAAATGTCTGGTTGTCTTCGAGGCCACGCACCACGCTCAGCAAATCCGGCTGTTCGCGCAGCAGGCGCAGCAGCGGCGGCACCAGGCTGATGCGCTCGCCGGCGACGCTGACGCCCAGATCCAGATCGAACCAGTCGCTGCCGACCGACTCTTCCACTGCGACAAACCAGTCTTCGGCCTGGGCGATGCAATACGGAAAATCCTCGGCGAGGACGACCGGGATTTCCTGTCGCTCCAGTTCGGGCACCCCCTCGTTGAGGAAGGACAGCCAGCCGACCGCATCGTTACGCAGCGGCATCAGGCCTTCCTCGGTGCCCTCCAGTCGCTGGTAGTTGCCCAGCCTGTGCTGCCAGCTCTCAAGCCCCATGGCATGCAGCCGTTGTCGGATTTCGCTTTCGGCTTCCAGATCGCGTTGCAGCGTCTGCCACTGTCCGTCCACCCGTTGCCGCATGAACGGTGAAGGCCGCTCGACGCCGACCACCGTTACGCCATGCGGATAGTCGAAATACAGCACGGCGAGCGCCAGATCGTCGTGCAGACGGCTCATGTTCGCGTGGCGGAAGCGTCCCTGGGTCAGCAGCAGGCGGGCGACCGGCTTGCCCGCAGCCACGGCTTCCGGCGCATCGGGCAGCGGCAGGGCGAGTTGTTTCTCACGCGCCAGTTGCGCCAGTTGCGAACGCACCAGCGGCGCATCGGCTTCATTCAGCGGCGGCGCTTTCATGAGTTGCTGCAACAGGTGATCCGACAGGTCCGATTGCAGGTCACCGACCGTACGGCCCGCCGTGTCCAGATAGAACGGCGGCCAGGTCGGGATCACCTGCAAGGACGCCGGCAAATCAAAGGCCAGTTGTTGCAGGCCCGACGGATTGTGCGCCCATACCAGTTTGAGCGGCCTTGCCGCGCCCTCCTGAAGTGGCATTTCCACCAGGCCATCGAGATACAGCCTGCCCGTGTGCAGCGCCAGACGCAGCAGCAAGGCGCCGGTCTCGCCCGTCAGGTCGACGGCTTCATTGTAGAAATAGCCGCCGCCGGCCTGCAAGGCGAGAAACAGGCGCAGCGGCGTAATGTCCTCGTCGAGAATGAAGTCGCGGTGACTGCGCGTGCTGCCCAGGTCGTAAGGCTGCGGGCGGTAGATCGCCGGCTTGCCGAAGCCGCCCTTCTTCAGCGGTCGGCTCTTGCCCACGGTCAGGCTGGGCGGACTGCCCGGTCGCAACAGATAGACCACGCGCCCCTGCCCGGTTCTTGCCGGCGCCTTCGGTGTCGCCGGTTCATCGAGGGAGCCCAGCCAGTCGAGGGTCGCCGCGCTGGGTTCGGGATATTCGGCTTCCTGCGGCAGCGGCGCATTCAGGTGCCCGGCAAGTCCGCTGATATCCGTCGTCCGCCCCAGGGTGAGCAGTACCGCCACCACATGCTTGCAATTCTCCTGCATCGGGCACATGCAAACATTATCAATATCGATGATCGCGCCGCCCTGATCAACTTCCAGCCAGAGATCGACCTCATAAGGGCGCTTGCGCGTGCCCTGAACCTCGGCCTCGACGTGGATTTCGCCCGGAGACCGCTCCACGCGCATTATCCGCACGCGTCCCTCGGCGGCGTAGGCGCGACCGCGTTGCAGCGTCGCGGCGTTGAACGGCCCCGGAAACCTGGCAAGAACGTCGTTATCGGAAACTGGATTGGGAGCCATTCAGGAGAGGGAAGATCGGACTGTCGCGGGGCGGCGACCATAGCACATACCGAAGGCCAAAGCGCTATCGGCGCCGTACCGCCAGCGCCGACTTTGCACATCAAGCATTCCGCGTATGATTTTTTTGATATAGTTCACACCGTTTTCCGCACTGCACGCATCTAACTCAGGCCACCGCTCATGGACTTGCCCAACGACTGGATCGCCCTCCTCGCCCTGGTTTTCATCCTCGGCGCCAAGCATGGACTCGACGCCGACCACCTCGCCACCATCGACGGCCTGACGCGCTACAACCTGCGCGTCGCCCCTGCCCGCGCCCGCTGGTGCGGCTCCCTGTTTTCACTCGGTCACGGCGTCATCGTCATGCTGATTGCGCTTGGCGTCGGTCTGGTCACCACGACCTGGCAGGTGCCGGAGTGGATGGAAGACCTCGGCACCTGGATTTCCATCGGCTTCCTGACCTTGCTCGGCATTCTCAATCTGCGTGCCGTGCTGACGACGCGGGCGGACCACATGGTCGCCACCATCGGCATCAAGGCCGGCCTGTGGCGCCGCTTGCAGGCCACCTCGCATCCGCTGGCGATTGCCGCCGTGGGTTCGCTGTTTGCGCTGTCTTTCGACACCATGAGCCAGGCCGCGCTGTTTGCCGTCACCGCCACCCGGCATGGCGGCGTTACCCACGCCCTGGCGCTGGGGCTGACTTTCACCATCGGCATGCTGCTGGCCGACGGCGCCAATGGTTTGTGGATCGCCCGCCTGCTGCGCCGCGCCGATCACCGTGCACGCATCGCCTCGCGAGTCATGGGCCTGATGGTCGCCGCCATCAGTCTTTCTGTCGCCGCCTTCGGTCTGGCACGCTGGCTGCACGCAGACATCTCGCAGTGGTACGAAGGCAAGGAACCGCTGATCGGCGCCGGCGTCATCGCCTTGCTGACCGCCAGCTTTGTCGCTGGCAACTGGCTGGCGCGAACCCAGCGCCTGACGGGGGCCGAAACCGCATCGACTTGAAGGAGGTGCACCGCCCCCTTCCGCCGTACCGCCAGCGCCGACTTTCGGAACCCCGAAGTCAGGTCTTGGGTTTCAGATGCACATGCCCATGGGATCGACCGGCGGGTGTGTAACTGTGCCGATGCTCGCGCCCGGAATCAACCTCGACATCGATCAGGTTGAGCTGACCGTGACGCACGCCGCGCTCGGCGATCAGCGCGTCGGAAAAACCGCGCACGGCGGCGGTCGGTCCACGCAGGATGACACTTTCAATGCAGTTTTCGTGATCGAGATGGGCGTGCAGGGTCGCCACCGTCAGGTCGTGCTGACCGTGCTGCAAGGCGGTGAGTCGCTCGGCCAGGTCGCGCTCGTGATGGTTATAGACGTAAGACAGACTGGCGACGCAATGACTGGCGTCGCCGCTCTTCCGGCGCGCCTGTTCGAGATGCGCGCGCAGCAGATCGCGCACCGCCTCTGAGCGGTTGCGATAGCCGCGTTCGGCGATCAACCGGTCGAACTCGGCGGCCAGATCGGCGTCAAGGGAAATCGTGATGCGTTCCATCTCAAAGCCTGCCTTTCATTTCCATTCGCGAGTTCAAAGCCGAAGAACAGTTTCCGCTGTCGTCGGTTCCGGACCGGCCAAATAGCTGCGCAAAGCTGCGATCACATGGCTGTCGAAGCGTGTCCCGACTCCTTCATCGAGTATCGCCAGCGCGTCCTCGGTGCTCAACTTCTTGCGGTAATGGCGATCGGCGGTCAGCGCCTCGAACACATCGGCCACGGTCAGAATCTTTGCCATGAACGGAATCTCGCGTCCCGTCAGGCCGCGCGGATAGCCGCTGCCGTCAAGACGTTCGTGATGCGAAGCGGCTATCAGCGGCACATTGCTGTACTTGCGAGCGAAGTGTATGCGCGTCAGAATGTCCTCGCTCAGGCTGGCATGCGACTTCATGTGGGAAAATTCCTCGGCGTCGAGAGGCCCGTCCTTCTTCAGCACGCTGTCGCTGATACCGATCTTTCCATAATCGTGGAGAACCGCCGAAACGCGCAGCAGATCGAGTTCCTCGCTGCTGAAGCCCAGTTCGCGACCGATGGCAATCGAATAACGCGCGACGTTGGTCGAATGACCTGCGGTCAGCGTGTCCTTGGCGTCGATGGATGCCGCCAGGACATCGAGCAGGCTGTGGAACTGGCGTTCCTGATCGGCAAACATCATGGCGTTCTCGATGCCAATCGCCACGATGCCGGCCACCGCTTCCAATGTCGCCAGATCGTCCTCGGAAAACAGGCCATTGTGCTTGTTGATTGCCTGCACCACACCGACAGATTCACCCGAAGCGCTTTTCAGCGGCACGCACAGCATGGAACGGGTACGGTAGCCGGTGCGCTGATCGACGCTGCGATCGAACCGTGGATCCTCCCACGCCTCCGCTATGTGGATGCTGCGCCCCGACACGGCGGTCAAACCCGCGATGCCAAGTTTCATGTTGAGTGAAATCGAGCGGCCATCGCCGCCATCGGCATGGATCGCCACCAGCCGACCGCTGCCTTCCTCCAGTACAAACACCGTGCTGCGATCGCAGCCGACGACGTTGCGCAAGGCATTTACCTCGGCCCCAACGTCAATGGGAGAGGCGTCGCCGCTCTCGACCCGGCGCGCCAGGCGCGCCGCCGTCTGCGCCGCCAGGGTCTCATCGTCCGCGCTGAAGCGTCCAGTAGCCTTGTTGAGCAGTTCCAGGCCGCCAAGAATGCGCCCTTCCGACCCAAGCAGAGGCGCCACCAGCAGGCTTTCCGTGCGGTAGCCAAGCATGGAATCGACCTCGGGGTTGAAATAGGGCGAGGCATAGGCGTTGGAGACGTTGGTAATCTCGCGGCGCAGAATCGCCGTGCCGACAATTCCCATGCGCAAGGGCACCACCAGAGTATGCCCCTCGACCCCCTCGGCGAAGTTGGCGCGCAACTCCATGGTGTTCCAGTCGAACAGGAACAAGGTGCTGCGATCCGCGCCCAGCAAGGCGGTAATTTCGCGCATCACCTTCTGCGCCAGGCGACCAAGATCGTGCTCGGAGCTTACCCGTCGCTGTATCTCAAGGCAGTGACGAAAGCGTTCTTCGTCGGACACAAAGGCATTGGTCATGAATCGGAAAATTCCATGGTCACTCACCCCGTAGTCTGGCATCTGTCAGAAGGCATCGACCCTTGGTCAAAGCGTGCATTTCGGCAGGCCGGCCAACCTGCGACGAAATCGTAGCAGAGCGGCATGATATATGCCCTCCATTTTATTGTACCGGTCGATTTCATCATTTGATGTCGATTGCACAAAATGTTGACCCAGATTAAATCCACATGAAACAACAGCGGTACGCTGCACTGCACCAGCAATATGCGAAGTGCCTTGGGGATTGCCATGTCAGACACCGATACGATAGACGCCGTTCTTGACCGCCACCATGGCGACGGCACGCGGCTGATGCAGATTCTGCGCGAGACGCAGGAGCAACTCGGCTGGCTGGCGCCGGCCACGCTGACCCGCATCGCCCACGCCATCGGCTGGCCGCGCGCCATGGTGGAAGGCACCGCCGATTTCTACAGCTTTTTCCACACCCGACCGCTGGGTCGCTATCGGGTGCTGTGGAGCGACAACATCACCGACCGCATGCTGGGCAATACCGGTCTGATCGATGCCATGTGCAAGAAACTCTGGCTGGAACCCGGTCGCGTTTCCGAAGATGGTCTGGTCAGCGTCGATACCACCTCCTGCACCGGCATGGGCGATCAAGGTCCGGCGCTGCTGGTGAACTACCGGGCCGTCACGCGCATGACAGCGGCCCGCGTCGGCGAAATGGTCGGCCTGATCCGCAATGAAACGCCCGTCGCCGAATGGCCCGCCGAGTGGTTTGCGGTCGACGACACTATCCGCCGCAAGGACATTCTGCTGGATCACGGCCTCGTTGCCGGCCAGGCGCTGGCCGCCGCGCTGGAACTCGGCCCGGAAAAGATGCTGGCCGAGATCAAGGCCGCCAGACTGCGTGGCCGCGGCGGCGCCGGCTTCGGCACCGGCCTCAAATGGGATGCCTGCCGCAACGCCGAGGGACATGGCGCCCACCCGGCGCATTATGTCGTCTGCAATGCCGACGAAGGCGAGCCGGGCACCTTCAAGGATCGCGTGCTGCTGACCTCCCATGCCGATCTGGTGTTCGAGGGCATGAGCATAGCCGGCCTGGTGGTGGGGGCGAAAAAGGGTCTGCTCTACCTGCGCGGCGAGTACCGCTATCTGCTCGACCCGTTGGAGTCGGCGCTGGCGGCACGGCGGCAAGCCGGACTGCTGGGCGCCGACATCCTCGGCACGGCCTTTGAATTCGACATTGAAATTCATCTCGGCGCCGGCGCCTACATCTGCGGCGAAGAATCCGCCCTGATCGAGTCGCTGGAAGGCAAGCCGGGACGACCGCGCATCCGCCCGCCCTTCCCCGTCACCCACGGCTACCTTGACCAGCCGACCACCGTGAACAACGTCGAGACGCTCGCCGCATCCTGCCTGATCGCGGCCCACGGCAGCGCCTGGTATGCGCGGCATGGCACCGAGAAATCGACCGGCAGCAAGCTGCTTTCGGTCAGCGGCGACTGCGAGCGACCGGGCATTTACGAATATCCCTATGGCGTCACCGTGCGGCAGGTGCTGGAAGACTGCGGCGCCGGGTTTGGCAAATGCGATTGCCAGGCGGTGCAGATTTCCGGCCCGTCCGGCCTGTGCCTGACGGCAGCCGAGTTCGACCGCAGGATCGCCTTCGAGGATATTCCGACGGCGGGCGCCTTCATGGTTTTCGACGAAAGCCGCGACATGTTCGAGGTGGCGCGCAACTTCGCCCACTTCTTCGCCCACGAGTCCTGTGGCTTCTGCACGCCCTGCCGGGTCGGCACGACGCTGGTGCGCAACCTGATGGACAAGATCGCAAACCGGCACGGCTCGCCTTATGACATCGACGAACTGTTCAAGCTGCATCGCCTGATGCAGGGCGCCAGCCATTGCGGGCTGGGCAACTCCGCCTGCAACCCGATCTTCGACACGCTCAACAAGTTCCGCCCCGCCTACGAACGCCGCCTCATGTCACTCGACTACGAACCGGCCTTCGATCTCGACGCGGCCCTGTCGCAGGCGCGGCAGATGACCGGACGCGATGACGCCGCCGCGCACTTTTCAGCGCATTTGCCGAACGAGGCCGAAGCATGAACGACACCTTCCAACTCGATGGCGAAGACATTCCCTTTGCGCCGGGGCAGACCATCATGCAGGCGGCGACCGCCCATGGCGTCTATATTCCCCATCTGTGCTGGCATCCGGATTTCAGCGCGCACGGTTCATGCAAATTGTGTACGGTAAAAATCAATGGCCGCTTCGGTTCGTCGTGCATCACGCAAGCCCAGCCCGGCCTGGAAGTCGAGAACCGCAGCATGGAACTCGACGAAAAGCGCCGCACGCTGTTGCAGATGCTGTTCGTCGAAGGCAATCACTTCTGCCCCTCCTGCGAGAAAAGCGGCAATTGCCGTCTGCAAGCCACGGCCTACGAACTGAACATGATGTCGCCGCACTTCGACATGTTCTATCCCAACCGCCCGGTCGATGCCTCGCATCCCGATGTCCTGCTCGACTTCAACCGCTGCATCATGTGCTCGCTGTGCGTGGCGGCATCGCGCGACGCCGACGGCAAGAACGTGTTCTACATGGGCGGGCGCGGCCTGCTCGGCCGGCGGGTGCACATCAGCAGCGAATCGGGCCGCCTCGGCGACACCGATTTCGCCGTCACCGACCGCGCCGCCGGCATCTGTCCGGTGGGCGTCATCCTGCCCAAGCGCCGCGGTTTCGCCGTGCCCATCGGCCAGCGCAAATACGACCTGGCGCCGATCGGCGAACACGTCGCGGAAGATGCATCATGAACGCACCCATGACCGCAACCACGAACGCAAACCCGGCCCCGGCGAAAAAGTTGCGTGTCGCCACCGCCAGCCTCGCCGGCTGTTTCGGCTGTCACATGTCCATCCTCGACATCGACGAGCGGCTGCTCACGCTGCTTGACCTGATTGAATTCGACCGCACGCCGCTGACCGACGTCAAGCGCTGCGGCCCCTGCGATCTCGGCATCATCGAAGGCGGGCTGTGCAACGCCGAGAACGTGCATGTACTGCGCGAGTTCCGCCGGAACTGCAAAATCCTGGTGGCGCTCGGCGCCTGCGCGATCAACGGCGGCCTGCCCGCGCAACGCAACCACCTCGACCTGCGCGACGTGCTGGAAGAGGTGTACCAGACCGAATACCTGGTGAGCCACGGCGGCATTCCCAACGACCCGGAGCTGCCCCTGCCGCTCAACAAGGTGCATCCGATCCACGAAGTCGTGAAAGTGGATTACTTCCTGCCCGGTTGCCCGCCGCCGGCCGATGCCATCTGGAAGTTTCTCACCGACCTGCTGGCCGGTCGCACGCCCGCTCTCGGGCACGGCTTGTTGCACTACGACTGAACATTTGAGACCGCCATGAGCTTCGAACTCGAAACCGCCGCCTACCCCGCGAAACTCCGTCGTGTCGCCATCGATCCCGTGTCGCGGGTCGAGGGCCACGGCAAGGTCACGATCCTGCTCGACGATGACAACCAGGTGCAACAGGTGCGCCTGCACATTGTCGAATTCCGTGGCTTCGAGAAGTTCATCCAGGGCCGCCCCTACTGGGAAGTGCCGGTGATGGTGCAGCGCCTGTGCGGCATCTGTCCGGTCTCGCACCACCTGGCCGCATCGAAGGCCATGGACATGATGCTGGGGGTGAAGCAACTGACGCCGACGGCGGAAAAGATTCGCCGCCTGATGCACTACGGCCAGATTCTGCAATCGCACGCCCTGCACTTCTTTCATCTCGCGTCGCCCGACCTGCTGTTCGGCTTCGGTTCCGACGTCGCCGCGCGCAACATCGTCGGCATCATCGCCGCCCATCCGGAGATCGCCAAAAAGGGCGTGCTGCTCAGGAAATTCGGCCAGGAAGTGATCCGCATGACCGCCGGCAAGCGGGTGCATGGCACCGGCTCGATTCCCGGCGGCGTGAACAAGTCCCTGTCGGTTGATGAGCGCGCGGCATTGCTCAAGGACATCTACCAGATGGTGACCTGGAGCCGCGATGCGGTCGGCATGATCCGCCAGTTGTTCGAGCGGAACCTCGCCGAATACAACGAATTCGGTCGCTTCCGTTCCAGCGGCATGTGCCTGGTGCGTGCCGATGGCGCGATGGACCTCTACCACGGCGGTCTGCGCGCCAGGGACGAAGACGGCAATACGCTGTTCGACCACTTCAACTATGGACGCTACTGGGAAGTCATCGCCGAGGATGTCAAGCCCTGGTCCTACATGAAGTTCCCCTTCTTCAAGTCGCTGGGGCCGGACGCCGGCTCCTATCGCGTCGGCCCGCTGACCCGCGTCACCCACTGCGACAACATCCCGACGCCGCTGGCCGAGAAGGAACGGCAGGACTTCGTCGCCTTCGACGGCGGCTCTGCCTGCGGCGCGACGCTGGGCTACCACTGGGCGCGCATGATCGAAATGCTGCACGCGGCGGAGAACATCAAGGATCTGCTCCACGACGACGACATCATCGGCGACGACCTGATGGCGACCGGCCAGCGCCAGGAACGCGGCGTCGGCGTCATCGAGGCGCCGCGCGGCACGCTGATCCACCACTACCGCGTCGATGAAAACGACCTGGTGATCCGCGCCAACCTGATCGTGTCCACCACGCACAACAACCAGGCGATGAACACGGCGGTGCGCGAAGTGGCGAAGAAGTATCTCAACGGTCGCGAAATCACCGAAGGACTGCTCAACCACATCGAGGTGGCGATCCGCGCTTTCGACCCCTGCCTCTCCTGCGCCACCCATGCGCTGGGCCAAATGCCGCTCGAAGTGGCAATAGTCGGCGCTGACGGTACGGCGATCGACGCGGTGACACGCGACCAGCGCGGGCTGAGCCGCGACATCCCTTGACCGCGCCGACGCTGGTCTTCGGCTGGGGCAACCCGAGCCGCGGCGACGATGCGCTGGGGCCGCTGTTTGTCGAGCACTTTGAGACTCTTGCGGCGCGTCATCCGGAATGGGGCGCGGTCGACTGCCTGACCGATTTCCAGTTGCAGGTCGAACATGCGCTGGACCTGCAAGGCCGCCGCCGCGTACTGTTCGTCGATGCCAGCCTTGAAGCGCCGGCGCCCTGTTCGCTGGAGCTCATCATGGCGGCGAAGGACGCCAGCTTCACCACCCATGCCATGAGCCCGCAGGCTGTACTCAAGGTCTATGCCGACATCGAAGATGGCGAACCGCCCCCCGCCTGGCTGCTCGCCATTCGCGGCGAACGCTTTGAACTGGGCGAGGAAATCTCCCCTGCGGCGGCAAGGCATCTCGAAGCCGCGCTGGTCTTGGCACAAACCTGGCTGACCGCCTGATTCCGGGCCGCGCACCAAGTCCGCACCGAGGAACGGGACAGCACTACCGGCGTCAATCTGCCAACTAGTTTGCACGGTTAAACGCGCAAGCCGGCGTACATTCGCCTGAACGGCCATGTGCCGGCGCTGTCCATATACACAAGTTCCTGCTTGCCAAGCGCTCCCCCATGCAGATACGGTATCCGAAATCCTTTTTCAAACTGCTGCTGGTCGGCTTCGTGCTGGCGGTGCTGCCGCTGCTGGTCGGCCTGCTCGGCAACATCCTCGCCATCGAGCGTCTGGCGGCGCAAAGCCAGCGCGCTGTATATGATGCCGCCCGCATCGCCCACGCCAGCCGTGAACTGAACGATACCGCGGTCTCCCTTGAGCGCGCCGCGCAGCAAAGCACCGTATTGCGCGACGCGGCGCTGTGGCAGGGCTATAACAGCTTGCGCGTGCGCTTCCGCGACGCTGGCGAGCGTCTGGCGAAGATGCCGCTGGAGACGGAAATACGCAAATCGCTCGACGACCTGCTGCAAGGAGAAGCCATGCTCCACGAGACGCTGATGCAAAATGGTCCGTTGGCCAGGGAAGCTAACGCAACCGCCCGCCGCTATGTCGAAATTTCCTCCGCCACGCGTAACTTGCTGGGACGCTCCAGCACCCTGATCGACCGCGAAGCCGAATCCCTGCGCGAACTCGCGGCGCAAACCGAGGCGCAGGCGCGCCTCCAACTGTTCGTCCTGATTCCGCTGGCGGTCTTCGTCGTCGCCGGCTTCACCTACCTGTTGGCGCGACCGATCGCCGAGCTGAACCAGGGCATCCGCGACCTCGGCGAACGCCGCCTCGACAGCCGCATCGAAGTCACCGGGCCGGAAGACCTCGAGCAACTCGGTCACCAGCTCGACTGGCTGCGGCTGCGCCTGATCCAACTGGAAGAGCAGAAGAGCCGCTTCCTGCGCCATGTCTCGCACGATCTGAAAACGCCATTGACCATCCTGCGCGAAGGCTCGGAACTGCTGGCGGAAGAAGTGGCTGGCAGCCTTTCCGAACGGCAGCGCGAGATCGTGCTTATACTCAAACAGAACAGCCTTGAATTGCAGCGCCTGATCGAAACCCTGCTGCGCCACGGCGAGGCCGAGTTCCACCTGGCTCCCGTCAAGCTGCAAACGGTGAAGCCGTCGGAAATCATCGCCGCGATCATCGAACGGCAGAAACTG
>Ga0209211_10008272_pt1 | contig 14277 bp, 13 predicted proteins | sample RifGroA2_FD_183992 | JGI IMG/M metagenome (GOLD analysis project Ga0209211, IMG submission 183992) | Groundwater microbial communities from Rifle, Colorado, USA - Groundwater A2 (SPAdes) (version 2) | ecosystem: Environmental > Aquatic > Deep subsurface > Groundwater | place: Rifle, Colorado...
AGAAGGAAGAAGGAAGAAGGAAAATTGCCAAAAGTTGCCAACGGAAAGACTGTCGTCCGGCAGAACAACAATCATCCCAAGCCGCCTCAAAGCGGTTTAAGAATCGGGTTTGGCCGGATTGATGCCAAGGGCACCAAAATCACCAAAGAATTCAATCTTAATTTCCGCAAGTTTTTCATTTGGCTATTGATTGGCCTATTATTTATCCCGGCCCTGTTTAGCGCTTTGGGAAACTTGGCTTTCAAACACGTTTCCATCCCTCTCTCCCAAGCCGTCGCAGACATCCGCGCCGCCAAAATCGAAAAAGTCCAGATATCCGATCAGGAATTAATTCTTTATTATAAAGAAGGAAAAATCCTCACCAGCCGCAAGGAAATTACCGAATCCCTGTCTCAAGTCCTGGAAAGAAGCGGAATTGACCCCTCCTCGGTTCAAACCGAAGTTTCCGAAAAAGGTCTGTCCGGCTCCGACCTGATGAACATCGGTTTAAATGGCTTATTCCTCGTCGGCTCCGTGATTTTCTTTTTATGGATGATGCGGATGCGCGGCGGCGGCGACCCGATGTTCGGCTTCGGCAAAAGCAATGCCAAACTATTTACCAAAGGCAAGCAGAATATCCGCTTCAGCGACGTCGGCGGCCTCAAAGAAGCCAAGCTCGAAGTTGAAGAAATCGTTGACTTTCTCAAACACCCCAAAAAATATCAGAAGCTCGGCGCCCGGACTCCCAAAGGCGTATTATTGATCGGCCCAAGTGGAACCGGCAAAACGTTGCTCGCCCGGGCCATAGCCGGAGAAGCCGACGTCCCGTTTTACTCGATGGCCGGGTCAGAATTCATGGAAATGTTGGTCGGGGTCGGGGCCTCTGTCACCGGCGACACTCTAATCCTCGTCAGATCCGACGGCAAAACTCAATTAATCGAAATCGGAAAATTTGTCGATCAATATTACAAAGATAGTCAGTTTTCTGCTCCGCTTCCGGTTTCTGGCGTCCAAACTTTGGGTCTTCACCCAGAGGTCAACAAGTTCTGGGGATCGCGGTCGGCCAAACGGCCGGTTTTCGGCGGCAGCTCTTGGCAAAATGTCAATATGGTTTATCGCCACCGGGCCAACGAAATTTATCAAATTGATTATCTTGGCGGCAGTTTAAGAACCACCGGCGACCACAGCGTTTTTGTCCGGGAAAACGGCGGCATCCGCGCCAAGGAGGTCAGGCAGTTAAAACCCGGAGATGTTTTGGTGAACTTACCGATGAATACCAGAGCTTGGGATCCTGATAAAAAACACACGGTTCATCAAGTCAAACAGCATGAATTTCCGGTGACGCCCCCCAAAGTATTTTTGGACGTTTGGCAGGACGACCCGGCCGAAATCGCCAAATATGAATTTGCCGTCGCCCAACAAGGAATTATGACCCAGTCGTCTATCGCCAATGAAATCGGCGTTTCCCAAATGACCGTCAGCCACTGGCAAACCGGTATTCACGGTCCGCAAAAACTCAGTAAAAAATTAGTAAAACTGGCGTTGCCGGAAAAAATTACGGTTACCGGAGAATTGTGCAAACTGTTGGGATATTACACCGCTGAAGGTCGTGGCACAAACGGCCCGGAATTTACCTTCGGGATTGACGAGGGCAAATACGTCGAAGAAGTCGCCGATCTGATGCATGAAATTTTTGGGCTGACCGATCCGGTGATCACTAAGGCCGACGATAACGCTGTCAAAATTCTTTACCGCTCAAAACACTTAGGCATGTTTTTTGAATCTCAATCCGGAGCCGGCGCCCATCATAAACATATTCCGGATTGGCTCTGGGACATGCCGCGGGACTATTTCCTGGCTTTTCTTGAGGGCTATAGCAATGGCGACGGCTATATCACTAAAACCGGAAAACTTTCGATGACGTCGGTCAGCCGGCAATTAATCCGTCAGCTGGCGTGGTTGTGCTCTATGCACGGAATTAAAGCCGGCATCAAACACGAAGTCTTGCCTGCCGGCCGGATTATCAGGGATAAGCCGCTGCCGGCCACCGAATCCTGGAATTTGATCATCGGAAAAACCAGTAATCCGTTTACAGATTCTGCCCCGCGTCCATATCAGTTCAAACGCTGTATCGTCAAATCGTTGGCTAGGAAACCTTTTGACGGTTATGTTTACGATCTTTGCGGCGTTGATCGCGAGGCCTTTTTCGGCGGCGAAAAACCGATTCTGTTACATAATTCCCGGGTTCGCGACCTGTTTTCCACGGCTAAAAGTCACGCTCCGTCAATCATTTTCATTGACGAAATCGACGCCATCGGCCAGGCCCGCGGCCCGGCCTTAACCGGCGGCCACGGCGAAAGAGAGCAAACATTAAATCAAATTTTGGTGGAAATGGACGGCTTCGAGCCCAACGAGCAAGTGATAGTCTGCGCCGCCAGCAACCGGCCCGACGTCTTGGATTCCGCCCTTATCCGCCCCGGCCGCTTCGACCGCCGGGTGATTCTTGACCTTCCCGACCTGGATGAACGCCAGAAAATTCTTTTGCTCCACGCCAAAAACAAACCGATTACCAACGGCTTCTCCTGGGAAAAAGTCGCCAAACGCACCGTCGGTTTCAGCGGCGCCGATCTGGAAAATATGCTTAACGAATCCGCGATTATGGCCGCCCGCCGCAACGCCGCCGCCATTACCATGGAGGATATTGAAGAAGCCGCCACCAAAGTTAAGCTCGGCCCGGAGAAGCACCGCCTCCAGTCCGACCTGGAAAGAAAAATGACCGCATACCATGAAGCCGGTCACGCCATTGTTACCCATAACTTAGTCCATACCGACCCGGTCCATCGGATTTCTATCGTTTCCCGCGGCATGGCCCTCGGTTTCACCGAAATGGCCCCCTTGGCCGATAAGGTCCATCAAACCAAGTCGGAACTTTTGGAAAAAATGGCCGCTATGCTGGGCGGCCGGGCCGCCGAAGAATTAATCTTTAACGAACTCACCGGCGGCGCCAGTTCCGATATTGACCGCGTTACCCAGGTCGCCCGCAAGATGGTGATTTATCTGGGGATGAGCGGCCTGGGGCCGATTGACTTTGGCCAGCAGTACGACACCACAGAATACGGCCAGCGCTACTATGAACCGTCAAACGTTTCCGACAAAACCCAGCAGTCAATTGATGAAGAAATTAAGCGTCTGGTTGATAACGCCTACCAGTCCGCCATGGAAATTCTCCGCCGCCAGAGAAAACCCCTGGACCGTGTCGCCGCCGCCCTGGTCGAGAAAGAGACTTTGGACGGAGAAGAGTTTGCCAAGTTAATGGCGAAAACGAAAGCAACCTAATAACCTAATAACCTAATAAACGAATAAACGAATAATGTGATAGCGTCAAGATAAAATTCAAGTATGAAGCTTTACCGATTTAGCCCGATTCAAGATGAACTTCAATTGCTGGAAGCAATAAAGCACATCCATTTTTCTTGCTATAAATTATGCAAGCAGTCTATGGGTAAATACTTACCAAATGCCGGAAATATTGGGGTGTTTTGCCATTATGACGACGAGTACAAACTGCTGACAAATATTCGGAGGCGGCTGACCGAACCATCTAATAATCCAAATCAAAAGTATTTTCGATTGCACCAGCCAATTGTTGTTCCGGCTCAAAATGATGTGCCGGAAACTACCCATACTCATCTTTATATTCGAAGGCCGGACCCATACCGTCATCATATTGGTGACATAGACTTTTATTTAGAACCAGAGAAATACGCCGAACTTAAACAATCGTTGTTGGCTGGCAAGAAAATAAGGGGGGCAAGAGTTTTCGAGCGGACTGATCTTGATATGATTGAGCTATACGATCCCGATATTGACGCGCTTGGGTATATAAGCACTAACGAAATGTCCGAAGCAGTAAGAGTTAAACTTTTTAACGGTTGAATTCTTGCGGTGACTTGTCTGCTTGGAATTTCGGATAATTGTGGCCAAGATATTAATGATTTCTTTACCCTCTTCTGCCAGCTGCGAGGATCGAAGCTTGAGATGGACGTACAACTCTCCTATCACCAAAAGCCAATAAACACTTTCATCCGCTTCCTTTTTGGCAATACCGTATTTATGGCAAAAATCTCTTGAAGTTTCCGCAGAATTGGCCTCTCTATCGTTTGCTCCGACAGAAGTAATGGAATTAGCAAGCTGGGAAATTATCGGAGTTGTTTTTATCGTTCTTGGTACTTTGTCGAGAAACTTCAATCCCGCCACCACCCACAGAAAAATCCGCTGATGAATATCAAAAAATCTGCCCCATTCTTTTATTGGCTTTATTCGCTTATTAGGTTATTTATTATTACTTTTCAAGTCAAAAATTTGTTCTTTCTCCAACTTTTTTAATAATTCTTCAATTCTGTCAAACCGTTCCACAGTTCTTTTCCAGTAAAAAATCTGTTCTTTGCGGAATAATTCCACCGTCACCAATGCGATGATGATTCCGAAAATTGTCACTCCAGCTACTTCCAAAATCGCCCCCAGAATCCGCCCCGGCGTCGTCACTGGATAATAATCTCCGTATCCGACGCTGGTTATCGTGGTCACCGCCCACCACAAGCCGTCGCCGGTGGTCTGAAACGTCGTCAGCGCCCCAAATTTTTTCTCCACCGGGGTAATCACCGCTCCGATAGCCGCCGTCAAAACCAAAAGCGAAACTAAAGCCGTCTGTAATCGTTTGGTCCGCAAGATTGGCAAGGCCATCTTATGCTCTGGCGTCCCGATTAACCCAATAACCTACCAGCATCATCACCGCCAGCCCGCCCAGCAGCATAAATACGATTGGGTCTATTGTTGTATCTATCGCCATATTTTCCCACCTCCTCTCATAATCCAATAACTGACGCCATAAGCTCCCAACAAACAAATAATCCCGGCTGCCGCCGGAGCTACTCTAAATGGCGGACCCGAGATAACTTGGGTTACCACTAAACCGATAAATACCAGATTCCCAAGCTCCATTATCTTTTCGGCAATCCTGCTCCGCTGGTCAACAATCAACCTATTTTGGGCCACGCCTTCATATTAGCATATAATCTACTCCAAATGAAAAAATTATTGCTGGTTGACGGCCACTCTTTAATCCATCGTGCTTATCACGCTTATCCTCGGACTTTGGCGACGGCCAAAGGCGAATTGACCAACGCCGTTTACGGCTTCACCAATATTTTATTGACCGCTATCAACGAATTGCAGCCAACTCATGTTGCCGTCGCCTTCGACCTTCCCAAACCGACTTTCAGGGAACAAATGTTTGTCGGCTACAAACAGTCCCGCGTCAAGCCCGACGACGACATGCTGGTTCAAATTCCCCGGATCAAAGAAATAGTCTTGGGCTTAAATATTCCCATCTACGAAGTTGCCGGATTTGAAGCTGACGACGTCATCGGGACGCTGGCGGAACAGGCTTGTCAGAAAACAATGAGCAAAAAACAGAAAACAATGAATACTCAAGTTGTAATTTTAACCAGCGACCGCGACTTAATGCAGCTGATTAGCGGCGATAGGGTAGTCGTCAAGCTGCCGCCGCGCGGCGGAAATCAAAAGAGGAGTCTCCTGGCGAAGCCAGGAAACTCCTCATCCGATATTTGGGACGAAAATCGATTCATCGCCGAGTGGAGATTTACCCCCCGGCTTTTGCCGGATTACAAAGCTCTGGCCGGCGACCAAAGCGATGACATCCCCGGAGTTAAAGGAATAGGGGAGAAGACGGCGAAAGAGTTGGTTTCAAAGTATGGCGGGATTGCCGATATTTATCGTGGATTGTTAAAAGGTCGGACCTTGCAGCGGCAAGGTCCGACCTTAATAAAGAAGCTGGCCGAAGGCCAGGAAGATGCCCAATTATCAAAAAAACTCGCCACCATCGACACCGCCGTCCCCATCAAACTTGACTGGAAAACAACGGAGATTCACGAATACGATAAGAATAAAATTCTCAAATTATTTGACGAACTCCAGTTTAAAAGCTTAATCAAAAAACTCCCCAACGATTCTTTCGAGCAGAGCATCCAAGAGGTATTATTCTAATATGAACGTCGCTCTGGTCCACGATTACCTTGGTGAGTTTGGAGGAGCAGAACGGGTGCTTATGGCTCTGTCGGAAATGTTTCCCGCCGCGCCTATTTACACCGCTTTTGTCCGTCCCGGTCCGGCTTACGAACGATTCAAGCATCGCGACCTCCGCCCCAGCTGGGCCCAAAAAATTCCCGGCTTTGCCACTAAATTGCATAGCCCATTACGATTTTTGGCGCCTCTTATCTGGGAAAGTTTTGATTTCCGGGAATACGACTTAGTAGTTTCTTCCTGCAGTTGGTATATTACCAAGGGCATCCTGACCCGGCCCGAAACCGTCCATATCGCCTATATCCATACTCCGCCTCGCTACCTTTACGGCTACCCGACTTCTATAAATTGGCAAAAATATTGGCCACTGCGCGTCTACGCGCGCGTGGTAAACCATTATTTGCGGGAGTATGATTTCGTCGCCGCCCAGCGGCCGGATATTTTAATCGCCAATTCCGAAAACACCCGCCGTCGGATCCAAAAGTTTTACCGCCGCGATGCCACCGTTGTTTACCCGCCGGTGGAGTTGCCGGAAACAGAAAACAGAAAACAGAAAACAGAAAACAATGACAAGAAAGACTATTTTCTCATCGTCTCCCGCGTCGTCGGCGGCAAGGGATTGAAACTGGCGGTTCAGGCCTGTACTCAATTGGAATTGCCTCTCAAAGTCGTCGGCACCACCGGGGGATACTCAAGAGAATTTGCCGAGATTAAAGAGATTGCCGGCCCGTCAATCGAATTTTTGGGTTATGTCAGCGATGAAAATCTATCCGAACTTTACGCCTGTGCTAAAGCATTTTTGGCCACCGCCAAAGACGAAGATTTCGGCATGACTGTTGTTGAGGCCCAGCTCGCCGGTACTCCGGTCATCGCCTACCGCGGCGGGGGATACCTGGAGACGGTTGTTGAAGGCAAAACAGGAATATTTTTTGACGAATACTCGGTGAGAGGATTGAAAAGAGGAATTTCAGATTTCAGAATTCACATTTCAGATTTTAAGCCGCAAATGATTCAGAAGCACGCTGAAAAATTTTCCAAAGACCGATTTGTCAAACAGATGAAAAAGATCATCGATGACGCCTTGACAAAAGTTGTGTATGATGTATGATGTAACTTAAGATGAGCAATTTAATCAGGACCCAAATTCTGTTTCCGGCGGATACCTTGACCGACCTGCGGCTGATAGCTGTCGAACGGGAATGGGGTTTGTCGGAGACGGTCCGAAATCTGGTGCAGGACAAGATTAAAAAGGTTAAACCAAAAAAGAAAAATGCCGCCGCTGCCATGCTGGAGTTGGCGCAATGGGCCAAAAAGCATAAAGTTACGGGCCCAAGAGATTTAAGCACTAACGATGAATATCTTTATGGCAAACTTGCCCTGGATTATCCGTTGAGGGGAAAATGATATTCATTGATGCCGACGCCTTTATTGGTCTATGCGTCCCGACGGATGCTCATTACAAAAAATCAGCTTTCCTTTTCGAGAAATTAAAAAAAGAGGCGACAGACGTAGTTACTTCTTGGGATGTTATTTCTGAAGTGGCGACTAAACTGTCACGTTTCGCTACTAAACAAATCGCTTTAAAATTTCTCGATCTGATAAAAGAAATCGATATCCGATTGGAATTTGTGGATCAAGATTCAGCCCAAGAAATAATTAACTTATTCATCAAACAAACTTCCAAACGAGTCAGCTTGACCGATTGCGCCAACATGGCGATCGCTAAAAAATTAGGGGTGCGGCTTTTCCTTTCTTTCGACGAACACTACGTCCAAAACGGCTTCCGGCTGTTTGGGACGGAAGGATAATCCTCCAAGGAGTATCCTTAAAGGATCGTCCCTATTTTTATTATGCCGGAGCTTCCAGAAGTCGAGACCATTCGCCGCCAGTTGGAAAAATTAATCGTCGGCAGGACAATTTCTTCTATTGAAGTGCTTAACCCGGGCAGTTTCCGGGCCGACGCCGACAGTTTAATTGGGAAAACTGTAGCCGCGGTGGGGAGGAAGGGGAAAGTATTGATTATTACGTCATCGCGAGGCCGCGCGCAGCGCGGCCGTGGCGATCTCGACGGTTACGGACCGGACAATCTTTATATCCATCTTAAAATGTCCGGCCGGCTGGAATTTAGGGCTAAAGGCCAAGGGCTAAAGGCTAAAGGAGAAACCCCTAAACATTTACGCGTTAGTTTTAACTTTGACAACGGCGATCGTCTTTTATTCCATGACCAGCGGAAATTTGGCTGGATTACCGATGATCCTACGGTCCTGCCGCGGGGGACAGACGTCCTGGACCCGCAGCTGACCTCGGAAATCCTGGCTGAAATCCTGTCGTCGTCAAGCCGGCCGATAAAACAAATCCTTCTGGATCAATCCAAAATCGCCGGCATCGGCAACATCTACGCCAGCGAAATTCTTTGGGAGGCGGGAATTTCGCCTTATAAGTCATTGCGAGCGACCGCAGGGAGCGTGGTAATCTCATCGGGATTGCCGCGTCGCCCTCGACCTACGGTCGGGGCTCCTCGCAATGACAAACTATCGATTAAGTTGTTGTCAGCGATCCGACTGGTCCTGAATGAAGCTATTGACTCTGGCGGATCGACGATGGACGACAAACTTTACCGCCATGTTTCCGGCCAAACCGGAGATTACTGGTCCCGCCGCCGGATTTACGGCCGCGCCGGCCAACCCTGCCGCCGCCCCGCCTGCCACCTGCCTGCCGGCAGGCAGGAAAAATCCGGTTCCGTCATCCAAAAAACCGTCATCGGTCACCGCTCCACCTATTTCTGTCCGTCTTGCCAATCAAGTTAACCGATTTACTTAACTTTCCTCCAGATCGGGTATCAAGTTAAGAAATTTGCGAAAATCCACTAAAAACTATTATTGGTGCTACACTTCAAGTCGTGATTATTAAATATCTCCGGCTGGCGGATTTTAGGAATTATCAGCGGCGAGAGTTTGAATTTTCGCCGGAAATTAGTTTGATAACCGGCCCCAATGCCGCCGGCAAGACCAATATTTTGGAGGCGATATATTTATTGGCAACAGGGGACAGCTGGCGGACCGAAGCCGCCAAAGACATGGTCCGCTTCGGCACCGAAGCTGCCCATATCATTGGAAATATTGACGACAATGGCGGCGGCGTTGGCCTACACCTAACTCTGACAGGGGGAACAGTAAACGGTAAACGATCGGTTGCGGCTTTGTACAAAGTCGACGAGGTTTCCCGCCGCCGCGCCGATTTCGTCGGCCGCTTGAAAGCCGTTCTTTTCGAGCCGGAATCCTTGGAAATCGTCATCGGCGATCCCTCTTTCCGCCGCCGTTTCCTCGACGAAGCCCTATCTCAAACCGACCGTGAATACGCCCGCTCGCTCCAGTCCTACGCCAAAGCCCTCCGTATCCGCAATAAATTACTGGACGCCATCCGCGACGGCCACGCTAAAGAAGAAACTTTGGAATTTTGGGAGCGGACCCTGGTTAAACATGGCGGTTTAATTCAAGACCAGCGCCAAAAGTTGATTCAGTGGATGAATTCGTTTCAGTCATTGCGAGCGAGCCCGTCTGACGGGCGGAGCGTGGCAATCTCAGGGGTTCCTCGCAATGACGGGCTGATCCTACGTTATCTGCCCAACGTCATTAACCAGGATCGTCTCGACCACTACCGTGACCGGGAGATTTTGGCCGGCCACACTTTTGTCGGACCACAACGCGACGAGATTATCATAGCTACCAACAACCAGCAACTAGCTGCTAGCCAAAAAAGCCTGGCAGCTTTCGGCTCGAGGGGAGAACAGAGAATGGCGGTTCTGCAATTAAAATTATTGGAAGCGAAATGGATTGAGACCCAAACCGGGGAAACGCCGGTGTTGCTTTTGGACGACATTTTTTCCGAACTGGACTCGGAGCATGAAAAAATGGTCGGGGAGTTGGTCGCCGGCCGCCAGACGATTATGACCGCCACCGAAATTCATCAAGGCCATTATCCAAAAGCGAAAGTTATAGAATTGGAATAACATGTTAAAGTTCGATCCTCATAAAGTCGACTTGTATAAGCCGCCGCCCGACTCTCATAAAGGCCAGAACGGAAAGTTGTTAGTCATCGGCGGGTCTAAGTTGTTTCATTCAAGCGTATTTTGGTCTGCCGATGTAGCCAGTAGAGTTGTTGATATTGTTCACTTTATATCTCCGGAAAACGAGAATAACGAAGTAGTCCGCAAAAGAATCAAACAGAAATTTTGGATCGGAATCGTAGTGGACTGGGCGGATATCGAGGGCTATATCCAAGAAGACGACGCTATCCTAATTGGCCCCGGTATGACGAGAACCGACGAGACGGCTTTAATTGTCGATTTGTTATTAAAAAAATATCCGGCTAAGAAATGGGTTCTCGATGGCGGGGCGCTACAGGAGGTTGACCCGGAGTTGATTACCGAAAGTTGTATTTTAACCCCACACCGATGGGAATTCGAAGGGCTCTTAAAAAGGTCCGACCTTGGGCGAAGCCAAGGTCGGACCTTATCCAAAAAACTTCACGAATGCACGATCCTTTTGAAAGGCCCGGTTGACACCGTCTGCCAAGGCAGCCGCTGCGTTGAAATCCCAGGCGGCAACCCCGGCATGACTAAGGGCGGCACCGGCGACGTTTTGGCCGGGTTAGTCGCCGCCCTCTACTGTAAAAACAATTCTTGGACCGCGGCCACAGTTGGCAGTTACGTCAATAAAAAGGCCGGCGACGAACTCTATAAAAAAGTCGGTCCATATTTTAATGCTGCTGATTTAGTGGAAGAAATCCCCAAAATTCTACGGATATTTAATGAACATTTGTGAGATAATTATATTCAATGTATCTCCCGAAATATCAAATAACCAATACTATTCTCAAAAACGTTTCTTTGATTGAGGCCGCCCGGGAGGTGGTCGAAAACGCCGCCCTGGTTCCGGCCTGGGAAGCCAAATTCCGCCGCGACGCCGTCATCCGCACCGTCCACTACGGCACACATCTTGAGGGAAACCCCCTATCGAAAGAACAGGTAGAAAGAGTAGTAGAGGAAGAAGAGCTATTGCCAAAGGCCAAGGGCCAAGGGCCAAGGGAATCCGATCCCGTATCTCCTTTAGCCCTTAGCCCTCAACCTTTATCCCTTCACGCCGAAGGCGTGATTGCCAAAGAACGCGACATCCAAGAAGTCCTTAATTACCGAGAAGTCTTAAAATTCATCGACGCCAAAGGAGTTCCTATCGAAACCGGCTATGGTCGGGTTAAAACCGACTCATTTCCCTATTCCCTTGCCGATCTGAAGGAAATTCACCGTCTCGTCAGCCATAAAGTTCTGCCCGCGCCGGAGCAGGGGAGAATCCGCCAAGTCCAGGTGATTATCCGCAATAAGCAAAACGGGGAAGTCATCTTCCGCCCGCCGCCGCCCCAGGCCGTCCCGGTCCAACTGGATGAATTTTTCGCCTGGATAAATAGTAACGCCTCAATCAGTAAAGATCATCCGGTTGTTCGCGCCGGCATTGCTCACTGGGAGTTGGTCAGAATCCACCCGTTTACTGACGGCAACGGCCGCGCCGCCCGGGCAATGACGCTTCTGGTCTTGTTTCAAGAGGGATACGACGTCAAAAGATTCTTCTCTATCGAGCAGTATTACGACCAAAATCCGGCCGACTATTACACCGCTCTCCAAGCCGCCTCCCATCACCGTGACGGTGAAATTACCGACTGGCTGGAGTATTTTACCGACGGATTGGCCATAGAATTATCCCGCGTCAAAGACCGGGTATTGGCGTTGTCGAAGGATCTCAAGCTCAAAGGCAAGCTCGGGCGGCAAATTTCCCTTTCTGAACGCCAAATCAAGATTATGGAATACATGGAAACTAATCACGGTCAGATCACCACTTACGAATTGACCAGGGTTATGCGCATGGTCAGCCGCGACACCTTGCTAAGAGACATGAACGACTTGGCCAAAAAAGGCATAATTCGCAAAGTAGGCACCACCAAATCAGCCAGGTATATCCTGAATGAGTGAACTCATTCAGGAAACGAACAAACGAACAAATCCGCCAGCTGGCGGACAAACGAACAAATAAAATTTTCAAACCAAACTAAACTAAAAAACATTTTGCTTGTTGGTTTTTGTATTTTGTAGTTTTTTTGTTAGTTTGTTAGTTTGTAAGTTTGTTAGTTTTTTTGCTATCATGTAACCAATGTCTGCCTCTGACCCGCAGGTCCTCTTCATGGTTCTCGTCCTGCCGAGCTTATTCGGCTTAACCCTCATCGGTGAAGGCCTGAATAAAGTTATGAAGAGTGAAAAGGCCGGCTGGGCGTCGGTAATTATTGGTTTCTTCTTTATCGTCGTGGTAATCGTGGCTTACGCCATAATCTCGGGTGTATTGAAGTGAATTGCATCTTATACAAGTTCTCTATTTCCCCAATCGTTGTCGCTTGTTCCGGCCTTTTATCACTCCGATACCGTACCAGCCGGGGAAAGCGTAGAGCGTAACCGGCGGTGTGAAGTGGAGAATTGGTGATATTATCCGCCTGAATCTCCGCCACCAACTCCGGCTTTAACCAAATATCCGGCGTCAACTCTTTGGGGACATCGTATTCTTTCGGTTTGCTCTTTGCTTTTTGCTCTTTGCTTTTTACTCTTAGTTCCCTCCACTGCTCATCCGTCAGCCCGGTCCCGATTTTGGAGATGGTTAAGTATTTTAAGTCAGTTAAGTTGCTTAAGTCACTTAAGCTACTTAAGCTACTTAAGATACCTACTAAGAACGCTCCAACTCCAAACCCTACCCGTTTTCCTTTGCCGGCGTAAATTCCCATCACCACGCAGTCAACCGTGTCCAGCAAACCTCCGGTTTTGGCCTCTCCTTCCCATTTTAATTTCACCCAGGAAAACTGGGTCCTTCCTGGAATGTAGGCCGCGTCGCTCCGTTTGACCACGATGCCCTCCAGGCCGTTATCGATTTGTTGTTTTAAGAACTTGCGGATTACGGCTGGTGAGGAAGTTACTAGCTGCGGCGCCAGTTGAATAACATCGTGTGATGAGGAGTCTCCTTGGCGTACGCCAAGGAGACTCCTCTCTAGAATTTGCCTGCGTTTAGTAAACTCCTCATTCATCAAAGATTTCCCATTCAGATACAGAATATCAAAAACCATATATTTTACCGGTACGTCTAATAATTTCTCTTGAATCCCATATTTGCGTTTCCGGGTAATCATCATCTGAAACGGCAGAACTCGACCGGTCTTAGGATCGATCGCTACGGCTTCGCCGTCGAGAATGAAGGACGAAGGACGAAGGACGAAGGACGAAGGAAGCCCAATAAAATTTTCAAGAGAATCAACTAAATCGGGAAACATGGAAGTTACATCCTCTAAACTTCTTGTAAATAATTTTATAATTGCTTTCTTTTCTTGATTTTCCTTCAGCCTTCGGCCTTCAGCCTTCGGCCTTTGAATCCAGACATGCGCCTGGATTCTCTGTCCGTCCCATTTCGGCTCTACCGCCACCTGTTTCATCTTTTCAATTATTTCCTCCGCCGCCGGCAGCCTCTGGCACAGCGCCGGCATAATCGGCACACCCAACTGCGGCTTTATATCAGATAAACTCTGAACTCTGAGCTCTGCCTTGCCTGTCGGCAGGCAGGAACCCTGAACTCTTTTTGCCAGCCACCCCACATCCGGCCTAACGTTATACGCCGCTTCCAGCTTTTCCCTAGCCGATTTATTCCCGGCCATCATCACCGACAAAGCATCCAAAACCGTCTTGTCCGAAAATCCCAGCCGCAAATTCCCCAAAATTATCCTGACCGCGTATTTTGCTCCCAGCGGATCCAATTCTCGCAATAAATCCGCCGTTTTAGCCACTTTTCTCTCCTGCGACCCTTCCCCGGTTTGATTTGCTATCTCTAAAAGAGATTGATAAACATCGCTGACAGATATTTTTGATATTTGATTTGTATCTTTGCTTTTTGATTTTTGCTTTTTGATTTTGAGCGCCATCGCCGTTTCCCCCAAATCACCGCTTTTTTTAAACTCCACAACTACGGTTTGGGCGCTAACATTGTTGCCGGTTGCGATGGCGCGAATGATCGTCTTCTCCGCCATCCCGAAGTCAATATCCTTATATAACGGCGCCAGCCGTCCCAACGCCAGCATCACCACTTTGTCAACTTCTTGAGCGTCTGCCTGTTTTAA
>Ga0209211_10008276_pt1 | contig 14273 bp, 14 predicted proteins | sample RifGroA2_FD_183992 | JGI IMG/M metagenome (GOLD analysis project Ga0209211, IMG submission 183992) | Groundwater microbial communities from Rifle, Colorado, USA - Groundwater A2 (SPAdes) (version 2) | ecosystem: Environmental > Aquatic > Deep subsurface > Groundwater | place: Rifle, Colorado...
CGCATTCCGACTCCAGGATGCGGTAGCCCTCCATGGAAAGGGTGTCGCGGACGAGGCTGCGAACCTTGGGGTCGTCCTCTATGAGCAGGATCGTGGGCGTCGGGGCCATCCAAAGGCAATGGCAGCAAAAATTCGACGTCAGAAGCGCGCGCCGCGCGAGACCCGCCGCACGTTGCCGAGCTGTCCGAAGGGCGTGAAGGTTCGGAGCAGCACCGCCCTGTTATTTTGCGTCAACGCAAAATTCTCCATGGTAAATTTCGCGTTGACGCAAAACTTATGGTACCCTATCGGCCATGATAAAAGACCGCTATATCAGCACCGACACGCTGGAGGACCTCTCCAAGAAGATGGTTTTCGTAACAGGTCCGCGCCAGATCGGCAAGACGACTTTGGCCAAGGATATCATCGGAGGACATTTCAAGGAAACCGCCTACTTCAACTGGGATGATCGGCAGCATCGCCGGCAGCTCATGTCCGCGAAGTGGCCGGCCGCGGCGCAATTGATCATTCTGGACGAAATACACAAGTTCAAAGGCTGGAAGGGCTTCCTTAAGGGCCAATACGATACTCAGAAAGACAAACACCGGTTTCTGGTCACAGGAAGCGCGCGCCTGGACGTTTACCGCAAAGGCGGCGACTCGCTTCAAGGCCGCTACCACCGCTACCGACTGCACCCTTTTACCCTGGCGGAACTGCTCAACCGCAAAGCGAAGATCCAGCCCTTGAAAGAACTGCCGCTGGAAACCGTCCCCGCAGGGAATAATCTGGACGTCCTAGATAGATTCGGAGGGTTCCCGGAACCCTTGCTGTCCCAGGATGATCGCACGCTGCGGCGCTGGCACCAGGAGCGCAACGAGCGTCTCTTCCGTGAGGACATCCAGGATGTGGAGGTAATCCGCGACCTTGGCCGCATGAAGATACTGAGCGACATGCTCCCGGGAAAGGTCGGGGCGCTGCTCTCGATCAACGCGATCCGCGAAGACCTGGAAGTGAGCCACCGCACAGTCTCGCACTGGCTGGACGTTCTGGAATCGTTCTACTATCATTTCCGCATCCATCCCTACTCGCGTTCCACCTTCCGGTCCCTCAAGAAGATCCCCAAGCTCTACCTATGGGACTGGTCGGAAGTCCCTGACGAAGGAGCGCGTTTCGAGAACCTTATCGCTTCACATCTCCTAAAACTGGTGCACTGGCTGCAAGATCGCGAAGGCTACACGGTCGGGATTCACTTCCTGCGAGATGACGCCAAACGAGAGGTGGACTTCCTCGTCACCTGCCAGGGGAAGCCCTGGTTCGCTGTCGAGGTCAAGACACAGGATGAAAGCGTATCTCCGAACCTGAGATACTTCCGGGAAAAGCTGCAAATACCCTTTGCTTACCAGGTGCTCAAGAAAGAGGGAGTGGACTGGGCCAGCAATGGCATCCGGGTCATTTCCGCGGATAAGTTGCTCTCGGCCTTGGTGTAGCGTCCACTTGGGGAAACTCCTCTTGGTAGGAGTGCGCCTTGTCTCAGCTCAAAATCGCGCGGCCAAATTCCGCGACAATTATCCGGTCGGAGCACTAGTGCTCCCTCGCGCGGGCCGCGCAGGGCCCGCTCAGTATTCCGTGAAGGGGATGACCAGTTCGCGCAGGGTCCCGGGGTTGTAGTTCTCCCGGTAGGTGGACTTCGGGCTGCGCTTGATGCGCAGGGTCAGGACGCGGGCCTTGCGCCCCTCGGTGATATCGGAGTCCGAATCCCCGAAGTAGAGGACGTAATGGCCCTCCTCCAGGTACTTGTGCTTGGTGTCGCTCCCCGAAGTGAAGAAGAAGTCCCCGGTCAGATAGCGCCACTCCTTCTTGAGCGCCTCCCCCCCGTGGTCCGGCCGGGGCGTGAGGATGGTCACCCGGAAACCGAAGAGGCGGAATATCCAGGCCAGCGCGAAGGGGAGGGGCTTGCGCTGTTCCAGGTCGTAGGCGGTGTTGACCACGGTCCAGAACTGCGGACTGAAGGGCTGGGCCCCGCTGGCGAAGGCCTTCTGGAAGGCCGGGGTCGAGAAGACCAGGGTGTCGTCGTAGTCGAAGGCCACCCGGAGCTCCCCGATCGTCACCAGGCTGAAGACGAGACCCCAGCAGCTCATCGCCACCACGATCTTCTTGGTGAGGGTCCAGGCCTTGTCCGCCTTGTCGCGCACCGCTTTGAGCATGGGATCAGCGGCGCACGATGCGCCCGCCCTCCGGGGTGACGATCGGCGAGTATTTCTTGGCGCACCAGGTCAGGAGGTCCCGGATCAGGGTCTCGGTGATGGCCTTGTCCGTAGCCTCCGAGAATGCCCCATAGTCGTCTCCGCCCTGGACCACGAAATCCGGGGCGCTCACCGAATAGACCTGGTCGTCGGCCAGGGGCAAGCCCCCGACCGCGATGTCCGTGGCGCGCGACCCCTCGGACGCCTCCCGGTCGTAGCGGAAGCTGAGTCCCGAGACCTGCAGGGAACCGGGGGACTTGGCGACCGCCTGATCCAGGAGCCTGCGCAGGCTCCCGCCCTTCATGTAGATGGTGGCCAGCAGGTTGTCGAAAGGCATGATCTCGAAGATGTTCCTCAAGCTCACCGGACCGGGCACGATGTCCGCGCGGATGCCCCCCGCGTTCTGGAAAGCGATGTCGGTCTTGGCCCACTTCCGGGTGCAGTCGGTCAGCCAGTCGCCCATGCCGGATTCGCTGTCCCGGCTCCGGAACAGGCCGGCCGAGGAGGAGGAGACGACCACTTCCAGCTGCCGCCCGACTTCCTCCTCGTAGCGGCGCACGATCTTGAGGGTCTCCTCGTCCTGACCGATAGTCTCCGGCAACAGTCGGACGAGTTCGCCCGCCGCCGATACCACCTTCTTGCGCGCCGGGTCGATCTCCAGGACCGCGCGGCCGATGGTCGTCAGGTAGCCGCCGTTCTGCACGATGAGGGTGCCGTTCGTGGGCTCGCGGAACGGGACGGGGAGCGGGGTGTGGGAATGCCCTCCCACGATCAGGTCGATCCCCGGGACCGCCGCCGCGATGTCCTGGTCGCCGGTGAAGGGCGGGTCCGTCGGCTTCTCCCAGCCCACGTGGCTGAGCAGGATCACGACGTCCGCCCCCCGGCGGCGCAGCTCCGCTACCGCCTGCCGGGCCGCGGCGATCTCGTCCACGAAGCGCAGGCCCGCGATGTTCTTCTCGAAGGAGAGGGCGCCCATGCGGGAGGTCAGGATGCCGAAGATGCCCACTTTGAACTTCCCGAAATCCTTGATGACGTAGGGCTTCACGAAATCCACAGGGAGCCCGGTCGCCGCGTTCAGGATGTTGGAATCCACGACGGGAGCGCGGATCTCCGCGGTCAGGGCTTTGACCACGTCGAGCCCGTAGTCGAACTCGTGGTTCCCGAGCGTCACCGCGTCGTAACCCATGGCGTTGAAGAGTTCGACCATGGACTTGCCCCGCGGGATGCTCCCCTCGGGAGTCCCTTGGAAGAAGTCGCCGTCGTCCACGAGCAGCATGGGCTGACCCGTGGCCCGGAAGTCCTTGACCAGTTGCGCCGCCGTGGCCATGCCGCCCACCGGCTTCTTGGTCTTGGAGTCGGGGCGGGACAATATCCAGCCGTGGATGTCGTTGGTATGGAACACCGTAAGCCGGATGCGGCCGCCCTCGTCCGCGGCCTGAGCCGCCCACGACGGGAGGCCGGCCAGCAGGAATGCGGCCGCTAGAAGCGCTTTGGTCATGTGGATTTCACCAGGATGTCACCGATGATGTCGGCGGCCTCGTCGCCGCGGTCCGCCGCGTTCGAAAGATGGCGATAGAGCTCCCGGGTCTTCAGGATGGTCACCACGTCCGGGTTCTTGAACAGGGCCGCCAGGGCCTCCCGGTACATGTGCTCGACGTAGTTCTCGGTCTTCTTGGCGCGGATGATGTGCTCTTCGGCCACGCGCGGATGGTCGCGCAGGACCCGGATGGCGGCCACGATGTCCGTGCCCGCGTCATGCAGGGCCTTGGCGATGTTCTGGAGGTGCGCGTCGGTGGGCACCCCGAAGAGCACCATCTCGTCCACCGTGGTCTTGGCGTAGTCGATCATGTCGTCCACCACGCGGGAGAGGGCGAAGATATCCTCGCGGTCCATCGGAGTGACCAGGGACTGGTTCAGGGCGTCGATGACGATGCGCCGGAGATGGTCCGCTTCCTTCTCGATCTCCTCGACGCGGGCGGCCTTGGCCGGGGTGGGATCCTTGAAGAACTCCTCCAGGGCGGCCAGGCCCTCCAGGGTCTTTTCCGCCTGGTCTCGGAGCAGCTTGTAGAAATCGTACTTATGCTTGCGGAAAAAGAACATCGGGGGTCATTCTACAACTTTTACTATTAGGAACGACAAAACGGCGGCCAGGGGGAAGGTGAGGACCCAATTAGCGAGCAGGTCCCCCGCCATATCCCAGCGCACCCGCCGGTAGTTGTGTCCCGCCCCGGCCCCCAGCAGGCAGGACGAGTTGATCTGCCCAGGAGAAAGGGGCAGCCCTGCGAAGGTGGAGGAGAGGATGAGCAGCATGGAGGTCCCCAGCGCGCAGAAGCTGTGCAGCGGTCGGACCCGGAAGATGTGGAAGCCCACGGTCTTCAGGATGCGCGAGAACCCCAGCAGGACCCCCGCCGAGAAGGCGGCCGAGCAGATCCAGCGGACCCAGGGCGGCAGGTCGAAAGAAGCGGGCACGGGGTCCCCGGCCAGGGAGAACCCCGCGATGACGAGGAGCGCCATGCTCTTCTGCGCGGCGTTCGCCCCATGGGCCAGGCACAGGGCCATGAAGGCCCCGACCTCCGCCAGCCGGAACAGCGGCAGGGTTTTGCGGGAAAGGTGCAGGGTCGCCCGCTCCAGGAGGGCCATGGCGATCCACGCCGCGACCAGCCCAAGCAGGGGGGTCAGCAGGACCCCCAGCAGGACGATCCCCGCGTTGCGCCACAGAACGATCCCGGGACCGCCCAAGGCCATGAAGGCGCCCAGCCAGCCGCCGAGCATCGCGTGCGTGTAGGAGCCGGGAAATCCCAAGAGCCACGCCGCGCTGCACCAGAGCAGCGCCGCGGCCGCGGCGGCCACGCAGGCGTGGAACGGGTGGGAGCCCGGCGGCAGGGCGTTCACCCGGACCAGCTGCTCTCCGATCGTGTGGGCCACGGCCGAGCCGAGCAGAAGGGCTCCCAGGAAGGCGCACGCGGCGGCGAGCAGGGCCGCGCGCCGCGGGGAAAGGTTCCCCGAGCTCACCAAGGACGCCACCATGGTCCCCGAGTCGCTGGCCCCGTTCATGAAGGCGAACAGGAGGGTCGGACCGAGGATGAGGAGCGCGCCGCCGTCCATCAGGACGAACCCCGCATCTTCTCCTGAAGCTTCCACTGCAGCGCCTCGAGGTCGGAACGGAGCTTGAAGATCTCAGACATGCGGGAGGCATCCTGGCGGGTCAGGGTCTCCTCCCACTGCCGCTCGGCGGCCTCCAACGAATTCCGCAGCATGGTGAGCTCGCTCTCCTTCTGGGCCAGAGCGTCCTCGAACGCCTCCTTCTGCAGGGACCACTGCGCCTGGGTATCCGCGAGGGAGCGGTCGCGGGTGACGTCGGCGTCGAGGAGCTTGCGCTGCACCGCCTTGGCTGAGGCCTTCGTGCGCTCGATCTCTTCGGCCGCCCGCGCGACCTGGGCCTGGACCCGGTCCCGCTCCGCCTCGCACGAATGCAAGGTCAGCTCCAGGGCCTCCTGCTCCGCCTTGGCCGCGACGGCCTCCCCCCGGAGCCGGGAATTCTCCGCCTCCAGCTCCCGGATGGACACCCGGGACTCCTCCGGGGCGTCAGGATCCGCGCCGGCGCGGGCGGCCTTGAGGTCCCGCTCCGCGTCGCTCAACCGTTCCGAGAGCACCGCCCTCTCGGCGAGGAGCTTCTTGAGCGCCCCCGCCATGTCGGTGACCGATTTCCGGATGGCGTTGTGTCCGGAGCGGACCTCGTGGACTCGCGCCTTCAATTGGTTGCGTTCCGCCACGAGCCTCTGGATCTCCCGCTGGGATTCCGAGGCGCCGAGACGCACCTGATGCCGCTCCTCGTCGAGTTCCTTGAGCTCGCGGCGCAGCTCCATGACCGTCCGGCGGCTGCCGGCCAGGTCTTCCTCCGCCTTGACCGAGGCGGCCTGCTTCGCCTCCAGGTCCCGCTGCAGGTCCAGGAGCTTCTTGCGCAGGGCTTCCCGCTCCGTGCAGAGGCCGGTGATGATGGTCTTGAGCTGGCCCTCGAGGCCGGCGCGCAGATGCGTCAGCTCCGCGCGCAGCCGGTCGGCTTCCTCGGCCAGCGCCTGGGTCCGAGTGGAGACAGCCTCCGTCTGAGCCGGCGGGGCGGCCGGCGCGGATGCGCCGCCGTCCTGCGCCGACTCAGGATGTGCGTGAGGCGCATGGGCGGCCGGGTCCGGCTGAGGCAGCTGGATCTCGGTCTCGGGAGACGGAGCGGCCTCGGGGATGACCTCCGGCTCCGGGACGGGGGCGGCGGTCTTTGCCCGCAATTCATCCAGGGCCGCGCGCCGCTCCTCCAAAGACCTCTCCCGTTCGCGCAGGGCCTGCTCGAGCTCCTCGCGCACGGGCCGGAGTCTGGCCTGGAGCGCCTGCCGCACCTCGCCCAACAAGCCGCGGAACCAGCCTTCGTTGTCCTCCGCATGCTCGACCAGGCGGGTGCCGATGAGCTGCAGACCTTCCTCCGCGATGCGCAGGCGGCTCGAGTATTCCATCTCGAGCATCACCAGCCGCGCCCGGAATTCCTCGGGACTCGCGGTGCCCTCCAAGAGCTGCTTATGGAAGGCCTCGGACCGGCGGGTGTAGTCCTCCGCCGCCGAGCTCAAACGGCGGCGGATCCCCTGCAGCTGGCGCTGGAGGGCGTCCTTCGTCCGCTCCCCCTCCTGGCCGCGCCGGGACTCCAGCTCTCCGACGCGGGCGAACAGGGCGTCGAAAGCCTCCGCCTCGGCCTTGTCGAAGTCCTCCAGCAGACGCTCCACCGGCTTGCTCACCCCTTCAATTTACAAAACTACTTGAAAGGAATCTCTAAACTCGCTATCTATTGTACGATGCGCGCCTGGAGGACCTTGTCCGCCGCCGCCCTGGCTTCCTGCCTGCTCGCCTGCGACCTCGGCGACGGGCGGCTCGCTCCGGAGGATGCCGCCGTCCCCGTCGCGCAGTGCGTGCTCCCCGTAAAAGCCTGCGAGCACGGCGCCGACTGCTGCGACGAGGGAGTCTGCCGGGGGGGCCTCTGCGCCCCCAAGGGGACCGCGTGCGCCAAGACCGGCGCTTCGTGCGCGGGGTCCGAGGAATGCTGCGGCACGGCTTCCTGCGGCGGCGGGGTCTGCTCCCGGGTCCCGGAGCGCTGCGCCGGCGCCCGGGAACGCTGCATAGCTTCGGCCGACTGCTGCGGCGCCCTCACCTGCGCCGGCGGCGTCTGCCGATCCCCCTCCTAAGTGCAGTCAGTCATAAGTCCAATTACATTCGTCACCCCGGCGAAGGCCGGGGTCCAGGCGCCATTCGTCACCCCGGCGAAGGCCGGGGTCCAGGCGCCATTCGTCACCCCGGCGAAAGCCGGGGTCCAGGCAGCAAAACAGGTCTCTTGAATCCGACGGCGTTTCAAATATTAAAGAAGCGTTGGACTCACCACACTACTTCTTGAGGCGTTCAAGCCAGATCGCGAACACGGCGAAGCGGAAGAACAGCCCCGAGTCCACCTGCCGGCTGCCGGCGCGGAGCTCATCCAGGATCCAGCGGATGCGTTCCGGCTCGAACACCCCCCAGTCGCGCCAGGCTCCCCCGTTCACCAGGTCGTCGAGGAAGCGGGTCTCCGGAGAGCGGACCCACTCCTCCCAGGGAACGATGAAGCCGTGCTTGCGCCGCCACACCAGCGGCTTGGGAAGGTACTTCTGGGCCAGACGCCGCAGCAGATATTTCCCCTTCAGCCGGTGGATCTTGGCCGAGGACGGGAGGTGCAGGGCGTACTCCACGAGACTCCGGTCCAGGTAGGGGACGCGCGCCTCCAGACCCGCCCGCATCGTCGACTTGTCCGCCTTCATGAGCAGGCAGTCGCAGAGCACCGTGCGCAGGTCGAAGGACAGGGCGCTGTTGAGGCTGTGGGGACGCTCGGCGTCCTTGAGCCATTCCAGCGGGTCCGCCCGCTCGGTCCGGCGCCAGAAATCGGCCCGGCACACCCCCGCGAGCTCGCGCGGCTGGGAATGCGCGAAGGCCTGGGCCCAGCCGCGCAGGTCCTGGAACGGTATCTCCGAGAACACCCGGTCCTTGCCCATCCTCCGCGCGAACGCGGCGCCCGCCCCCCGCGCCCAGGGCGGCATGCGCCGGACCTGGTCGGACAGAAAGGCGGCTTTGTAGCGCCCGTAACCGGCGAACAGTTCGTCGGCCCCTTCCCCGGTGAGCACGACCTTGACGTTCTGCCGCGCGAAGCGGGCCAGGAGGTAGGTGGGCAGGATCGCGGAATCCGCGATGGGTTCGTCCATGGCTTCGCCCAGGTCCTCCACCCGGGATAGGACGTCCGCGGGCAGGATGAGCTCGTGATGGTCCGTCCCCAGGAAGCGAGCCACGGCGCGGGCGGCCGGGGTCTCGTCCAGCCCGGCCCGCGCCCCGGAGAAGCCGATGCTGAAGGTAGACACCTTCCGGCCGGCGGCCCGGACCATCAGCGCCGTGATGAGCGACGAGTCCACCCCGCCGCTGAGGAACGCCCCCACGGGCACGTCGCTCAGGAGCTGTCCACGGACGGAGGCGATCAGCAGCCGCTCCACCTCGTCGCCGGCCTCGCCCAGGCTCGGGCCCCCCTGCGGCGAATGCTGGCCGTGCGCCGCCCAGGGCGCGCGCGCCGGAAGCTCCCAGAAGGGGTTGACCTGCAGGCCGTGGGCGTTGAGCCGGAGGAAATGCCCCGGCGGGAGCTTGAGCGCCGAAGCCAGCACCGTGCGCGGGGAGTGGACGAAGCCGTAGGAGAGGTAGTCCCGCACTCCCGCCGGGTCCAGCTGCAGGTCCGGCATGAGCGCGGTCAGCGCGCGGAGCTCCGAGGCGAAGGCGAGCTGCTTGCCGTCGAAATGGTAGTAGAGCGGCTTGACGCCGAGATGGTCGCGCGCGAGCAGGAGTTCCCGTTTGCGGGCGTCCCAGAAGGCGAAGGCGAACATCCCCTCCAGCCGGTGCAGCGCCCCATCGCCTTCCCGCGCCAGCAGGTGGAGCAGGGTCTCGGTGTCGGAACGGGTCCGGTACCGGACCCCGGCGGCCTTCAGTTCCTCCGACAACCGGGGGTGGTTGTAGATCTCGCCGTTGAAGACGATGCAGCAGCGGCCGTCCTCCGACCGCATCGGCTGGCGGCCCAGCTCGAGGTCCAGGATGGCGAGCCGACGGAAGCCCAGGGCCACGGGACCCTCGCTCCAGGTCCCGGCGTCGTCGGGGCCGCGATGCGTCAGCCGCTCCCGGGCCGCGGTGACCGCGTCGGCGGAGGCGACGGTCCCGTCCAGGCGGAAGACGCCCGCGATCCCGCACATCTAACGCCTCCCTCGCCAAGCCGGGGGAGCGGGCAGCAGGGAGTCCTGGAAGCGGCCTGCGTCGCGCCACATCGCGTTGTTGCCGAAGAACACGTTGGACGGCGCCCCGGAGCACGCCTCCCGGACCTGGCGCAGTTCGCCGTCGGTGAAGCTCACGCCCCGCTCGACGCGGCGGCCGCCGCGGCGACCCCGCAGGCGCAAGTACCGCAGCCGCGGCGAGGGCTGCCGCCCCCCCAGGGGGTCCGCCGCCAGGATGAGGCCGAGGTCCGAGACCACCTTATGCAGGAGGCCCTCCTCCCAGCCGCCGCCCCGGGGATCCCAGACGAACGACGCCCCGCCGCGGCGCGCCTCCTTGAAGAAGCGGTACAGGTCCCGGAAGTGGTCGGCGTTCGGGTAGAAGGAATCCGGCGTTTCGAACACGATGAAGCGGGCGGCGAGGAGGTCCGCGACGGCGAGCGTCCCCTTCCAGGCCTCCCGGACTTCGTCGCTCTGCAGGAAGTGTCCGACCCGGGAGACCCGGCCGGGCCGCTGCTCGGGATGCGTAATGATCCGCGGGGCGCGTACGCTGAACTCGAAGCCCTGGGGAGCTTCCGCGCGCCAGCGCCGCGCGGTGTCGGCCCCGGGCAGGCGGGTGAAGGTGGCGGCGATCTCCACCGCCTGGAACCGCCGGAAATAGGAGGCGCGGGCCACGGGGAACCCGCAGCAGCCGACGCGGAGCTCCGGGGTCATCGCGGCGCGGCGCGCTCGATCGTTTCGGGAAGGCGGCGGGAATAGAGGACCAGGAACCAGGCGAGCCCGAGGCAGGCTAGGCCGTAGACCAGCTCGAACCCGCCGTAGCGCAGCCATTGCTCGCGGGACACGAATCCCCAGGCCTGGGGCGCGTAGAGGTTGGCCTCCGGCTCCCCCCAGAACAGATCGAAGAATCCCTTGCCGGCGGCCACCCCGCCCCAGATCCCGAAGATCCAGGCCGAGATGACCGCCAGCCCGCGGATTCGGAGCCGTTCGATCAACGCTTGGAGTACTGGAAGCGCTTGCGAGCCTTGGGACGGCCGGGCTTCTTGCGCTCCACCATGCGGGCATCGCGGGTCAGGAAGCCTTCCTTGCGGAGGATCTTCTTGAACGCGACGTCGATCTTGGAAAGGGCGCGGGAGATGCCGTGGCGGATGGCCTCGGCCTGGCCGGTGATCCCGCCGCCCGAGACCTTGGCGGTGACGTCATAGGTCTTGCCCTGCTCGACCTTCGCGAAAGGCGCCAGGACCGAGTTCACGTGCCGCAGGTGCCCGCGGAAGAACTCGTCGAGGGGCTTGGCGTTGACCACGACCTTGCCTTGTCCGTTGGGGATGAGACGGACCTGCGCCACCGAAGTCTTGCGGCGGCCGGTCGCCCAGAGAACGTTTCCAGTGTTCGTCACTTGGTTGCCTCCACCATCTGCGCCGCGTGCGGATGCTTGGCGCCCAGGTACACCTTCAACCGGCGCATCTGGTCCGAGCGCAGACGGTTCGGGGGCAGCATGCGTTTGACCGCGAGAGAGATGACCTTCGTCGCGTCCTTCATCATCTGGAGCCGGTAGGGGACGACCTTCTTCCCCTTGGCGTGACCGGAGTGGCTGAAGTAGAACTTTGTCTCTTCCTTCCGCCCCGTGACCCGGACTTTCTCAGCGTTGGTGACGATCACGAAATCCCCGCAATCCACCGACGGCGAGAAAAAGGGCTTGTGCTTGCCGCGGAGCATATGGGCGGCTTTGGACGCGAGCCGTCCGAGGACGGCGCCAGCCGCGTCCAGCTGCACCCAACGCCTCCGCGCGCGCGCATATTCCACATCGATGTGCATCGTGTTCTTCGGCATAATGAGAAAGTTTAACAAATCGCCTTGGAAGGTGTAAAGCGATTCCCCGTCGGAATCCTTACTTCGGCGCGAGCGGCGGGGCCCCGCCCTGGGGCGCCCCCTCCGCGGGCGGGGCCTGGGGCAGGGGTACCGTGCCGGCGGGCTGGGCGGCGGCGTCCAAGGGGACGCCGTCCCCGGGGCGGCGCTGTCCTCCTCCCGCGGAGGGGGCGGCGCGCCGCTGCTGGACGAAGGACATCAGCGGGTCGGAGGGCGACAGAAGGAAGAACACCTTCTGCCCGGTCCGCACCACCTGCAGGGAAGTCTCCTTCTCGAGCTGCGCGGCCGGGACCTTGGCCGCCTGGATGATGGCCTGGACCTCTTCCTGGGTTATCTCCACGTAGCCGGAGCGGATGAGCGCCGCGACCCGCTCCAGGGCGTGGGCCTCGGGGGATTGGGGGCCCTCCTCGGGGGCGCCGGCGGGGGGGGCCTCCCAAGCGGGCTTGAACGCCGCGTCGGGCCCGGCCGGCGGCGCGGATGCGCCCCGGTCCTGCGCCGACTCAGGATTTGCCTGAGGCGCATGGGCCGGCGGCGCCGTCGCGGCCGGACGCAGCAGCTCCGGGGGCGGACGGACGTTCCCGGTGACCCCCCCTCCCGGGTAGCGCCAGAACGCGGGAAGCTTGCGGCGGATGCGCTGATAGAGCTCGATCCCCTCCTGCGTCAGGAAGCCGTCCGGGGTGAAAAGGAGCTTCCCGCCGAGGGTCTTGAGCTCGAAGACGAACTTCGCCTCCGCGCCCCGGGACTCGAAATAAGCCCGCGCCTCCTGGCTGAGCAGGAAGATGAAGCGCTGGTAGCCTTCGGCGGTCAGCCAGAGCCGCTTGTACCCGTCCGCGGATTCGAATTCCGTCGCCAGTCCGCGCAGGGTCCCCAGTTTGGCGCTGAGCAGGTTGAAGGCGCCCAGGGCCTGCGCCTCGCGTATCCTTAAGAGGAGGGTGCTCTGCTCGGGCGACCAGGAGACCGCGTCCGGCCCGACGATCCGCCGGCGCCGCATCTCCCCGAGCTCCGAGTCCCCTCCCTCCGCGGAGTAGGAGGAGGGTTCCAGGCGGGTGGACTTGGGGGCGCCGGCGCGGCCGGGGCCTCCCGAGTCGCCGCAGGCGCAAAAGAACAGGACGGCCCCGGCCGCCAGGAAGGCCGGACGGAAGCTAGGACTTCCCGGCCTGCAGGATGCGCGGGAGGACCACGCCGGTCTGGCTCTGATATTTCCCCTTGCGGTCCGCATAGTTGGTCTCACAGACCTCGTCCGACTGGAAAAACAGTATCTGCGCGATCCCCTCGTTCGAATAGATCTTGGCGGGCAGCGGCGTCGTGTTGCTGATCTCGATGGTGAGGATGCCCTCCCAGCCGGGCTCCAGAGGCGTGACGTTGACGATGATGCCGCAGCGCGCGTAGGTGCTCTTGCCGAGGCATATCCCGAGCACGTCCCGCGGGATGCGGAAATACTCGACCGAGCGCGCCAGCGCGAAGGAGTTGGGCGGCACGATGCAGTACGGCCCCTGGAAATCCACGAAAGACTTCGCGTCGAACTCCTTGGGGTCCACCAGGGAGGCGAGGGCATTGGTGAAGATCTTGTACTCGTCGGCCACGCGGATGTCGTAGCCGTAGGAGGAGAGCCCGTAGGAGATCTTGCCGCCGCCGTCGAGCCGGTCGAAGAAGGGGTCCACCATGCGGTCCTGGCCGCACCGTTCGCGTATCCAGCGGTCCGATTTGATCATGGTGTCATCTTACCCTTTTCAGCGGGAGGCGGCCCAAGCGCGCGCCGCCAGCAGCGCCTTCTTCCAGGAAGGCAGGCCGACCCGCCGGAAGAACACGCGAAAATCCTCGTCGCGCAGCTTGTCGAGCAGCCCCTCGTAGATGTGCGCCATGACCTCGGCCGGAAGCATCGTGCGCCGGTCGTCGGGATGCAGGCGCGCGCGGGCCTCCCGGTAGTAGCCCTTGGCCCGGGCGTACTCCGCCTCCATGAGCCGCCGGAAGGCGGGCGAGTGCTCCCGGCGGGAGAACTCCTCCACCAAGCAGCCCGCGACCCGGAAGTCCTCGCGCGGGAGATAGATCCGCCCCCGCTCTAGGTCGGCGCCCAAGTCGCGCAGGATGTTGGTAAGCTGGAACGCGTTGCCCATCGCCACGGCGTAGGCCCGGATGTCGGCCGGGGAGGTCCGCGCGTAGCCGAAGATCTCCACGCAGAGCAAGCCGACCGCTCCCGCCGCGCCGAACAGGTACTTCTCCAGGTCCGCGATCGTCTCGTAGCTGGAGCGTTCGAGGTCCATGCGCATGCCCGCGATGAGCGCGCGAAAGCCCTCCTGGGGGAGCCGGAACTCCGCGACGAACGGCTCCAGACGCCGCGCCAACGCGTGGGTGGCCCGGCCGGAGTAGAGCTTGTCGATCTCCTCGTCCCAGAAAGCCAGGAGGCTCCGGGCGGACTCCTTGTCGCTCTCCCCGGAATCGACGATGTCGTCGACGACCCGGCAGAAGGCGTAGACGGCCTTGAGCGCCTCCCGCTTGCGCGGGGGCAGGAAGAGGAATCCCAGGGAGAAGTTCGAACCGGCCTCGGGGGTATTCTCGGCGCCCATCGGATCAGGAGAACAGGACGCCGAGCAGCAGGTTGGGCCAGTCCCACCGGGTGAGCGCCGGCCGGTGGCGCAGCGTATCGTAGCCCAGCTTATGGACCTTCCTGAGCAGCGCCTTGCCGCCCAGCCAGGTCAGCTTGAGCTCCCAGGACAGGGGGCGGGGCAGGGTCAGGAAGAGCGGCTTCCCCTCCTCGTAGAGAGTCCGCGCCCGCTTCCACTGGATCTTCATCAGGGAACGGAAGCGCTCGTTGACGATCTTCATGCGCAGGTCGGCCTCGGAATAGCCCGTGGCCTGGAAATCCTCCCGGGGGATGTAGATCCGG
>Ga0209211_10008277_pt1 | contig 14272 bp, 13 predicted proteins | sample RifGroA2_FD_183992 | JGI IMG/M metagenome (GOLD analysis project Ga0209211, IMG submission 183992) | Groundwater microbial communities from Rifle, Colorado, USA - Groundwater A2 (SPAdes) (version 2) | ecosystem: Environmental > Aquatic > Deep subsurface > Groundwater | place: Rifle, Colorado...
GCACAATTTCTAACGCACTCCTATCAACTACTTGATGTTTGATATCTAGGTATGGAAGGCCTTCCTCCGCCGCCCTGCGAATGGCGTCTCTTTCTTCTGCATCTTTTTGAAGTGATTCTAATTTTGCCTCTATGGGTTGCTGGCTAAACTTAAGCATGGGGTTGTTGCTTTAATAATAGTCTCTTTACTCGTTAGCAAAAAGCCCCCGGAGGGGTAAGATATAGGAGATATGTCGGGACACAACAAGTGGTCACAGATTAAGGACAAGAAGGCTAAGACCGATCAAGGCAAGGCTCAGCTTTTCTCTAAGCTCGCTAATGCAATCTCGATAGCCGCTAGGGGAAACCCAGATCCCAAGTTCAATGCAACCCTAAGGAGTGCCGTTGACCAAGCCCATAAGCAGAACATGCCCCACGCAAACATAGAGAGAGCAATTCACCGCGGAACTGAGGTGGGAGACCTGGAGGAACTACTCATAGAGGCATACGGGCCAGAGGGGATTGGAATTCTCATAGAGGCCATAACGGATAATCGCAATCGCACCGTACCAGAAATAAGACTTATTTTAAAAGAACACGACGTCAAGGTGGCTGAGCCCGGGGCTTTGATGTGGGCTTTTGAAAAAAATGATGGTGGATATACGCCTAAATTTAATAATCCCGTATCTGCTGGTGCTATAGAAACAATTGGTAAATTAGTTGAGGCCCTAGAAGACCATCCTGACGTTAGGGCGGTGCATACATCCATTAAACAATGAAAATTTTAGGCATAGATCCAGGAACCACTCGTACAGGATATGGCGTAATACAAAAAAGTCGGGGGGTTAGCTTGGTGGCCTGTGGTCTTATTAATGGTGAGGAGGTGAAAAAAGAAGATCGCTTATCATACCTGGAAAAAGAACTCGGTAAATTGGTTCGCGAACATAAGCCGGATCTTATTTGTTTGGAGAAAATATTTTTCTCCAAGAACAAAAAGACGGCATCTAGTGTCTCCGAGGCGAGGGGAGTAATTCTCTTAGTGCTTCAGCGAAGTCGAATAAAATTCATTGAGTTTGGGCCAAGCGAGATCAAATCTGTTGTCGCTGGTAGTGGAAACGCCAGCAAGAAGGAAGTTCTTAGGGCCGTTTGTTGGACTCTGGGTGTAAAAGATATCCCAGGGCCAGATGATGTATCCGACGCCCTAGCAATAGCACTACGCGGAGCTTTTGATCCTTCTCAAAGAGGGTCTTGACACTCGGTTTTTCTCGAATATACTTGCGCTAGCCTGGACTTTGCTTCTTCCTGCGAAGTCCCTAAAAGGTCGTTTAAATAACCATTTAACAATAATGGAATTCCAGGAAGAAATCCTTCTTAGTGACGGCTTTGGAGACGACGATGGTGGGGAGAGCATCGACGTGGATAAAGACGAAGAAGAAAAGGAGGGTGATAGCGCCGTCGTCGATGATGACGATGATGATGAGGAGGAGGATCTTTTAATCTAGATCTAAAAGCCCAACTAACAAAGCCGCTCTACAACAGGGCGGCTTTGTTTTAGAATATAGATATACACCATGTTTCGTCATTGGGATAAGAAAAAAATTCTTAAGGTTGGTGGTATTATCTTTGCTCTAGGAGTTCTTTATGTTGGCTACATCTATTTATCCACGGAGCTGCCCGACGCTGAAGATCTAGCCAACCTAAGTATTCCGGAATCAACAAGGCTATACGATCGCGAAGGTGAAGTCTTGTTTTATGAGATATATAAGGACGAAAAGCGCACTGTTATCCCCGCTGAACAAATCCCCCAGGTTATACGCGATGCAACGCTCGGCATGGAAGACAACTCATTCTACTCTCATGGGGCTTTTGATTGGAGGGGACTCCTGCGCGCTACGTTTGTGAACTTCATTAGCGGAAGGGTGGTTCAGGGCGGATCAACGATTACCCAACAACTAGCAAAAAATACCTTTCTTACCCCAGAGAGAACGATTACTCGCAAGTTAAGGGAGGCTGTCTTGGCTATAAAATTGGAACAAAAATACTCCAAGGATGAAATCTTGAATCTTTACTTAAACCAGGTTCCATACGGCCCGACTATCTATGGAGTTGAGTCGGCTGCTGTGGCTTATTTTGATAAATCGGCTAAAGACATTGATCTAAATGAGGCTGTTACCCTGGCAGCTCTTCCAAAAGCTCCTAGTTATTACTCTCCCTGGGGATCCCATAGGGATGATCTAAAAAATCGCAAGAATTTCATCATTGGTCGCATGCGGGAGCTTGGATATATTGACGAGGAACAAGCCCTGGGCGTCCCTGAGGAGCTTCCAGAAATCCAACCTCAATCCGAAACCGGGATCAGAGCACCTCATTTTGCTATCACAGTGCAGGAATATCTACGTGAAAAATATGGGGAAGATGCCTTGCGCACAGGAGGACTTAAGGTCACAACCACCCTTGATTGGGAAATGCAGCAGATAGCGGAGGAGGCAGTAAAAGGTGGGGTAGCACGCAACCAGGAGGTTGCCAATGGAAGTAATGGAGCTCTCTTGGCTATGGATCCAAAAACTGGTCAAATCTTAGCCATGGTTGGGTCTCGTGATTACTTTGCAGACCCCGAACCCGAGGGTTGTTCTGAAGGAGTAAGTTGCGTATTTGAGGGTAACTTCAATGTCGCTCTCCAGGGGCTGCGCCAACCGGGGTCATCTTTTAAGCCGTTTGCTTACTTAACTGCTTTTCAGGGGGGGCTTACCCCAAACACAATTCTTTGGGATGTTAAAACCGAATTTTCTGTGGTGTGCCCGGTATCGTGCTACAGCCCAATCAACTTTGATGGGAGGTTTAGGGGCCCCGTAACTATGGCCGAGGGGCTAGCTCAGTCATTAAACATCCCTTCAGTAAAAACACTTTATTTGGCTGGGCTTGAGAGAACCATGGACAACGCCGCCCTCTTTGGTATCACAACTTTTGACGACCCATCCAGATTTGGTTTATCCCTAGTGCTCGGAGGTGGAGAGATAAGAATGGTTGAGCTGTTGGGAGCATATAGTGTTCTGGCAACAGAGGGAATGCATAACAAACCGGTGTTCATCCTCAAGGTTGAAGACCCCAAGGGAAAGGTTTTGGAAGAATACAAAGATAATAGTAAGCGGGTAATAGAACCGCAGTACCCGAGGTTGATTAATAAAATTCTTTCTGATGCCGAGTTGCGTGCCCCCATATTCTGGTCGGCCGTAAGCATCATGCAGGTGCCAGGATACCAGGTAGCTATAAAAACTGGTACTACTGATGACTATGTGGATGCTTGGACATTTGGATACACCCCAAACCTTGCAGTTGGCGTTTGGGCGGGGAACAACAACCGCGAACCATTGACGGGCAGCAGTCTTCTGGCGGCTATTCCCATGTGGCATTCTTTCATGTCAAAAGCTCTTATAAAACTACCGGTTGAGTACTTTAATCCTCCCGATGTGGTAGTTGGATCTGTGCCCGCGCTTAATGGACAATTAATAGACGGGGAATACCATAGCATTCTGCATTACTTGGGAAGGCAAAATGATTCTCAATATCCAAATTGGGAGGCTGGGATAAAAGCTTGGCTTGGAGTGAACCCGGCACCGACTCGCTTTCCAACCGCGAAGATAGAAGGCGAATCCGTAACGGATAATAGTGGGCTCAAAATAAAATTCTTGTCGCCAGACAATGGGGATAAGGTTAATAAAGCTTTTGTATTGCGCGCCAGGATCTCCGGGGACAAGGACATTACTAGTGCCAAAATTTATTTGGATAATTCCCTTATGGTTGATTACTCCGGTAATTATGGAAAATCTTTTTCTATTAAAGAGGACTTGGTTGGGGGTGACGCATTGCAGAGTCTTATACGGATAGAGGTAGGGGATGAAGATGGGAATATAAAGTCCGACGAGATAATCGTCTTTTTCTAGGGCTTAATGGGCATTAGGATATAAAAATACCCGCTCTCGTCTGGTGATTTTATAACCGCTGGGTGCTCTTCTCCGTTGAGACCCAAAATAACTGTTTTGCTCTGTCCAGCCTTGATCCCGTCTAGAAGGAATTGCCAGTTGAAAATAACTTCTGTGTCTGGTCCGTCCGCCTTAATTGGAAGAAGAAATCGGTTTTCCCCAACAGAACTATCGCTTGAAAAAATCTCTAGCGTCTTTTTATCTTTAGTGCGTAGCGTTACTTCGCTGTTTCTTCCAGAGAAGGAGCTTGCTAGCTTCAGTCCACCTATTAATTCTTCCCTATCAACAACCACATTATTCTCTATGTCCTTTGGGATAATGGCTTTGTAGTCCGGGAATTTGCCCTCTACCAACCTTGATACCATGGAGAGGCTTTCTGTCAGGAATAAAACTTGAGTTTCGTCGGTGTATATTTGCACGCTTTCTTTGTCCTCCACAATGCGAGAGAGTTCTTGCGCTGCTTTGAGAGGAATTGTGATCATAAACCCCCTAGAAAATGTATTTTTTACTTGGTTCCCGGATAGGGTAGCCTCTGCGAGACGAAAGCTGTCTGTCCCAACGACTTTCATTCCGCTTGGCTCAACCGCGAGGAGAACTCCTCCAATCTCTGGGCGTAGATCAGATACCTCTGCGGCCATGGTCGTTTTTTGCAATGCATCCCTCAGGAGGTCTCCCTGGATTTCTAGGTGCTCTTTTTTGTCTTTAATAGTAGGGATTATGGGAAAGTCCTTAGTGTCGAGCCCTTGAATGCGCGCTTCGTAATTATCCGTCTTAATTATTAGATTCGTATTTTTGACTTCCAGATTAACTCTTTCGCTGGATATGTTATTCACTATTCCTGATAGGGTGGAAAAGGATATGGCTATTTCTCCCTCTTCGATAATTTTGCCAAAAACAATTTTAGTTGTTGCGAGCTCTAGGTTGGTGGTCGACAGTCTAATCTGATTATTGCGTGCTTCAAAAAGCACCGTCCCTAAAACGGGGAGGTTGGTTGTTGCTCCCACACCTCTCCCTACGACGTCCAATCCTGTTTTGAGGTTAGTCTTTAATATAATTAGTTTCATGATTCTTATAGATAGTAGTAGTGGCTGTTAATATGTGGAGAGCGTGCGTTCCGCCCCATTAACGCTGAGGATTTTCGATATTTGTCATTTGGCATTTTGTTAACGAGGGTCGAACCAATTTTGCTACGGCTTGATGTTATCCCCTTGGCGCAATTTATTCTATACACGTCTTCCATAATAATTTAACAGTTCTTACCCAAACTTATTAACATCCTCCTTGATCAAAATAATCTTCTGGCCAAGATCTGGGTCGTTGTGAATATCGACCGCAACCTTTTTGCATGCGTAAATAGCTGTAGTGTGGTCTCTTTTCCCAACTCGGTTTGCAATGTCGGGATAAGACATGCTCAAAAGCTCCCTCAAAAGATACATGGAAATTTGGCGAGGCTCAACATACTCCTTGTTTCTAGAGCGACCAATTAAATCATTAGGAGAGATCTCAAAGAAGGCGGCTACGGCCTTAATTACTTGATTGGGGGTGGCCCTAGAGGCAGATTTATCAGTTACCTCGGAGATAATTTTCTCGGTAGTGGCTGCATCCAGCGGGCGCTTATAGGTTATCTGGTGGAAAACAAGCTTGTTAAGGATTCCCTCAATCTCACGAATGTTCCTTTGGACCCTTTTGGCAACCAACTCAATAATTTTATCATCCAAATCAACGCCTTTCTCCTGAAGCTTGGCCTTGGCGATAGCAAAGCGAGCCTCAAATTCGGGTGCGCTTATGTCTGCAATCATTCCACCCTCAAAGCGGGAACGCAAACGTTCTTCTAGGGTGGCGATTGAGGCTGGTGGTCGGTCGGAGGATATGATTATTTGTTTATTGTTCTCGTGGAGAGCATTAAATGTATGAAAAAACTCTTCTTGGGTTTTTTCCTTGCCGCCCAGGAACTGGATATCGTCGATAATAAGAACGTCGACATTGCGGTAGGTGTTTTTTATATCCTCTGCGCGGCGGTTTCTAATAGCCCAGAGGACATCGTTGGTAAATTTTTCAGAAGACACATATTTTACGCCAACCTTGTTGTCTGAGCGCCTGCGGATCTCATTGCCAATGCTCTGAATGAGGTGGGTTTTCCCAAGACCGACACCGCCGTATATAAAAAGAGGGTTGTATTTTGTGCCGACACTCTCAATGACCGCCTGTGCGGCTGAGAACGCCAACTCATTAAATGACCCCACAACAAATGTATCTAGGGTGTGCTTGGGGTTAAGATTTGTTTCTGGATCAACGCGCATTTCCTGGAACGCAAGCTGTTTTTCATCTTGATGCTCTCTAGTTTCTCTACGCCTTCTATTAATAGCTCTTTGAGAAAGGCTTCCCTCAACTACGTATTCAACATGCTTAGTCGTTCCGTTAATTGTGCGCATGGAGCCCAAAATCAATTTATGATATTTTGTCTCCACCCATTCTTTGGCAAAGTTATTTGGGAGCGCAACGAGCGCCGAACCCTCATTGTTTTCTATGAGACGGCTATTCTTTAACCAAGTAAGAAAGTTTGGTTTCGATATGCGGAGTTCGATGTCCGAGAGAACTGTGCCCCACAGTTGCTCAAGGTCGTTCACCTCAGGAGCGCTATTTTCCATAACTCCATCTTATTAAACGAAAGCGGATCGTCAAACAGTTCCCGGAGATGCCTAATGTGAATTAACTGTGGAGGGAGACAAAGGTTAACAAAAACCAACTTTATGGATATAATAACGCCGCTATGCCGAAAAGAACCTATCAGCCCAATAAGCGCAAGAGGGCCAAAACCCATGGGTTTATGAAGCGTAAAAGTAGCTCTGGGGGTAAGGCCGTGTTGCGTCGCCGCATTGCTAAGGGCAGAAAGAAGCTAACAGCTTAGGAAAGAGTGCTTCCCAAGAAACTCAAAATACCAATTAAAGAGTTTCCCCAGAGGAGCGCTCTTTGTTTTAGAGGAGAGAGGCTTTCTATGAAAAAGGTCATTAATAATTACGATTATCCACGCTTGGGAGTAGTTATTAGTAAGAAGACCAGCCCCAAGGCGACTGTGCGTAACTGGGTTAAAAGAACCACCTACGATTTTTTAGGGGAACATCTTGCGGAAATCCCCAAGGGGATAGACTTGCTAGTAGTATTGGGGGGCCATATCATGGAGGTTAATCTCCAGACTAAAGAAGCCCTTCAAGAGGAACTAATAAAGGGGATAAAAACACTTAAATAATTCATGAAAGCATTTTTTACAGCAGCATTATATAGACCTCTTTTTAATGCCCTCGCCTGGCTTTATGAAAACGTAGCCTTTGAGGATTTAGGCGTTGCAATCATTCTCCTAACCATAGGAGTGCGCATTTTGTTGTTTCCCCTATTTCACCAAACTGTTAAACACCAAAGAATAACGCAAAATCTTCAACCAGAGATTAAACATATTCAAAATACCCACAAAGAAGACAAAGAAACTCAGGCCCAAAAGATTATGGAGCTCTATGAGCAACACAAGGTTAACCCACTAACGCCACTTTTAGCTCTAATTGTTCAAATTCCAATCGTCATTGTTTTATATAGAATATTTATTCATGGTTTTTCTGGAGACGCACTCGACCTTTTATACCCCTCCATTAACATTCCAGACTCACCCAATCAAAACTTTCTGGGATTGGTAGACCTAACGCAAAGCAATATTTGGTTAGTGGGGTTTGCCGCCATAGCCCAATATGTTCAAGGGAAACTTTCTTTGTCTAAGCATAAGAAGAAGGGGGATGAGCCATCCAAAGCCGAGAGGGTGGGGCAGAATATGGTGACTTTTATGCCCATCCTCACGGTTATGATCCTTTTCAACTTACCAGCTGCTATAGGGCTATATTGGGGCACCACAACAGTGTTTTCCATATTTCAACAGCTCATAGTCAACCACTCCCTTAACAAAGAGGAGGGAAAGAAGCTATCATTAGGCAGCCATGGAGAAAGCCAAGGAGAAAATAAGGGAGATATTTGATCGAGTAGGATTTGATGACCTTAAGGTAGAGACCATTGAGGGCGAAAATCGGATATCAATTTCCATTAAAGATAAAAGCATTGCGCCGGGAAGAGTCCCGGAGTTGGTTGAGTCTCTAACTCACCTAGCGCGGCAAGTTGCGAGAAAAGAGGATGGCGATCAAGTAATCGTCGATGTTAATGATTATCGGAAAGATAGGGAATCTTTGATTGTAAAACTAGCGAGAGTGGCTGCCAGGAAAGCAGTTGCCACAAAAGAACGCGTACCATTGCCATCAATGAATGCATATGAACGAAGAATCGTTCACACAGAGCTATCTATGCGTCCAGATGTTGAAACCGAAAGCGATGGAGAAGACAGAGAAAGACACGTAGTAGTAAAGCCAATTAGCTCCTAAGTAGCACTTTCTAATTCACGATCAGGCTCTTCGCTATCGTTATTACCGAGCTCTTCCTCCCACGAGTCAAAATCATCAGCAGACCCATTAGGGTCTTCGTCCGCGCTATCTTCCGGCGGGCTTTCGTCATCGTCTTCGTTTGGGGAACCATCATCAGCGCTGTTTCCGGGTTTTCTCTTGGCCTTCCCACCCTCCTTATTATTGTCTCCCTTGTCCTCCTTAGCGTCATCCCCAAAACTTTTGTTTGCCAAGTGCGCGCCGATTAGAAAAGCAATAATTTTATCCGGGAACATACCCAAGGGAGTAAGCCCTATAGCAGTTCCCCCCAACCAGATAAACATGCGTGTTTCCATACGAGAGCCACCTTTATATAGAAACCACAAACTAACCAACGTACCAACGCCTATTTCTGCTGGCAAAGTAAGAAGACCAAGGCCAATGGGGTCCAGAATGGCCTCGGCACCCTCTATGGAGCCGATTAACATAACCCCCATAATTATGTCTACAATAGAAAAAGGCTTATCGTCATCCATCCCATTAAGCCTCTTCTTCCTCGGCGAGGATTTCCTCGGGGTCGGTGGTTATTAATTTGTTTTCAAAGAAGGAAGCAACTATTTGTATGGCTACCCTTTTGAGTCCAGCGATGAAGAGCCCCTGACCGATATCGGTTTCTAGTAGGTAATTTTTTTCGACATCAGTTAAATTGAAGGCTTTGCCTACCACATCAATAGCTGCTGGTGATTGTTTGAGGAGGAGTTGTATTGATGAATTGGTGATGATGGGTCTTCCATAGGGGGAGCTCAAAAAATCTTCAACATCTTGGGTGATGGTAGTAATACCCAAATAATATTTACGAGCGCGCTTTGCTAACCCAAAGAGAAACGATGCGCTATCCTCATTCTTCATCAGTAACCATGCTTCATCGATAACCATCATGCGCTTCTTGAGAACAGCTCTTATTAAGCTCCAAATAAAGTTTAGGATGATATACATAGCAATAGGACGCAATTCCTCCTCGAGATCTCTTATGGAGAAGACAATAATTCTATTATTAACATCTACATTGGTTGGCATATTAGTAAAGCCAGAATAGCTTCCCTTGGTATACCGATAGAGGCGTTCAGCCATACCCTTTCCCCCGTCAGTGCTTCTCAAAACAGACTCAAGATCCTCAAGAAGTGGAGGAGTTTTGCCTTCAAAATTTTGATCTGGGGTAATGTCTCTCGCCGCATATGTTTGTGAAATAGCTTGATCGAGCAAGGCCTCTTCCTCAGATGTAATCTCCCCGAGCATTAACTTAACTAATCCAGTTAGGTTAACAATGTGACTTTTTAATACCTCACTTGCAGTTTCTCCTTCTGGGATAATTGGTATTTCAAATGGATTAATGTGGCTATCGGAGTCCAGAGAGATTTTAAACACACTCCCCCCAACCTCTTCAGCGAGGCGTATGTACTCATCCTCCGGGTCAATAACAATAACCTCAGTTCCCATCATCAGGCTTCTTAAAATATCCAGCTTAGCGGCATAGGACTTACCAGCGCCGGCCTTGGCAAAGATCGTCATGTTCGCATTCTCTAGGGAGAATCGGTCAAAGATAACAAGAGAATTATTGTGACGGTTTACTCCATGCATAACCCCCTCATCGGAGGTTAAGTTTGATGAGATAAATGGGAAAAATGAAGATACTGGCCCAGAGTTTAATGGAATGCGAATGCCCAATAGGTCCTTCGCTAGGGGAAGGGTGGATTGGAAACCATTCAGAAACTCCAACTGGGCTGGGCGTATGGTAATTAGCCTTGTGTCTAGGGCGTTAGTGATCTCACTTTCTAATTTAGAGAGATCTTTTTCCGAGTCTGCGTATATGGTTACATACACAGAGGTATCAAAAAACCTTTCTTGGGATTGGATTAGGGAGTCTCGCAAGCCTTCGGCATCTGCAAAAGCAGTTTCTAGGGACGGATCGCGAACCAATCCCTTTTCGTTGTTATCCACAATCTGAGACTCTATCTGAGCCACCTTTTTGCGTAGATTACGTAACACCACCCCAGTGTCTGTGGGGTGAATATATATTGAAATATCCATAGTTTCCGGAAAGTTAATGATTGGGGAAAGCCACCCAGTAGATAAAAAGCGGGGATATTCCGAAACAAAAAGAGTCCTAGAGAATTTATCCCCAATTTTTATGTATCCAGGCTTTACCTCCACAGATGGAGGAGCAACCAAATTTTTAGCAGAGTCTATTTTCCCCTCTGCCCGGCGACCAATCTCTTTCCCCCTCTCCTCGTAAGTCGTTGGATTATAGGTATTAAAATAAAGCTCTACTAATTCGCGATCCTCAAGTGGAATTGCCCTTAACCCAATACGGTTTAGTGCGCCCAGAATCTGATCAACCCTTTGGGTTAGCTGTTCTATGTGGACCGGATTTATTGTCTCCTCTGGAGTTGTGGGTTGGGGGGCACCTTTTTTATTGCCAAGTAGTTTCCCAAAGATGGAGCTTGTTTTTGAAACACTAGTCGGTATCACTACTGGGCTATAGGGTATTACGACAAAGAAACTCTTTGCCATAATGGCATTCTGCCCAACAAACGATTTTATAAACTCCATATATTCCTTAATCTGGGTTTGGATTAAAGAGTTGTCCTCTTCCTGCAATTGTTTGCCTAGTTTTTCCAAGTACCCCTCCACATTTAACTTACGTGAGTGAATTTGTGTTTGTAGGGAAAAATCCAAGGAATTCAGCATGTTTTGATATGCCCCCAGTATGCTTTGCTGTTCATCTTCGGACTTCAGCTCGAAATTTGTGCCATCTACCAATATGACCTTAAGTAACGAGCCATCGTTTAGTTGAACTATGCCATTTTCGATATTCTTAATGGGGATTAGATCCTGAGTTTTTGCTGTTTGCCCGTCTTTCATTATCTTGATTATAGCCTATCTGTAGTCGACTCTTTTAGCGACCTCTCTTTCTCCGGTCATTTGCCTTACGGCCTCAAATTTTTCTTTAAATTGAGAAAAACTTTGGCCCTGTGCGGGCAGCGCCCTTTCTCTTTTGGGGACAGCCGCGCTTGATGTGTTTATTTTGACCCATAGATTCTTTATTCCTCCCAAATCTGGTTTTTTGGGCTCACTAACAAATTTTTTAGAAAGCTCTGCCATGGGCATTGGCGATTGGGTCTCTGCGCGGAATACATATACGCTGGGGGCCCAAATGCTGCGGAAGAGAGAGCGAAAATATACAGAAATGGGGCGCCCATTCAGTTTTCCAAAAGCCAATATTCCTCCTACCCCCATTAGTGGCAAAGAGATTATTACCCAGAACCAGAAATCAGATATAAAAAGCAGTATCCCAGATATGCCAGCGGCAATTGCAAGATATGTGAACTGCCGAAGGCTTAGTGGTCCTACGATCTTGTCCTCCGTTTCTATAAACTGAGGAACCTGAAATTGCATTATTGAGGCAGATCTTTGAGGTTCACGACATTACTAGGAGGGACATCCTTTTTGTCGATGGTGGGCTTGGTCTGCGGGGAGATGTTGGTCGCTCCAGAGAACGGATCTGCTGAGACTTCCGGCGCATCGTAGTGAACAATGCGGGCGCTTTCTTTACCTACGCGGGTGGTTTGGGGCTCATCTTCCACATCGGATACTCCTAATTCCAAGTGAGCCCTGGGAGTCTCGTTATGAGTTATTTCTCCCCCTGGGGTTGCATAAAAACTTGGGCGGACAAGACCCCCTTCGTATTTTGGAGTAGCGTTTTCTACCTGCTGATCGGTTGGATGCTCATGAAGAACGAAGGGTGTCGGCCCAGGCGCTACTTGCTGTTTTAGCTCTGGCGTTTCAGGGACAGCAGATTTTTCTTGGGGTTTATTTATGCGCACGCTATTTGCCTCCTCCGTTCGTGGGGTGAAAGTCGGTGTCGGTGTTTGGGGGAGTTGTAGGTGGAATCCGTGAGTTTCGTTTAATAACTTAGCTACTGGTAGTAATAGCTTTATTTTAATTTCATCCGCAATACTGCTTGCTAATCTCTGGTCCAACCCCGCTTCGTGTACAATTTCTTTCGGCAAATCTTCAGGGTGGACTACCCCAAAGATCATTCCCGCTACTATTTTGCGGATACCACTCGCTCTGTGGCCACTAATATGATTATTCCCAATAATAGTATTAAGAGAGGCGTTGAATTTTTCTGATTCCAAAATTGCCTTCAGCTCATTTGGTAGGTTGTCATATGCCTGATCAAATTCTTTTCCGGATAATGGCTTCATGGATTCTGACTATATTATTCTGGAGTAGTCGCGCCAAGGAGAGCGCCCATTGCGGTGGAATCGCTAATTGCCCTTGCGTTATCGCGAAAGATTCTCGCTAGTTCTGGCGCCACCCGATCGGGGGAGAGCGATGAAACATATTCGCCAAGGGCGGTGCTCTGCGCACCAAGTCTAGCCGTTGTTTGTGCTATTTGGGCTGGGGATAAAGCTTGAATAAACTCTAATTGTTCGTCTAGCGAAAATGTTCCAAACCCAGGGCCATAAAGGGTGCTCACCGAGTCTTCAATGTCCTGTCTTACTTTTTTGCTTTTTTCAGCGAGAAATCTTTTACCTGAGCCAGTCTGCTGAGCAAAGTTAGTGGCAAGCTTGTCCGAGCGATCTATGGTTAAAAGATCAGCAGTGCCGTGCCTTGCGGCATCATGCTCGGGTTGACTTGACCCATTGCTATTTTTCTCATCCCAGTCTGATAAGATAGGGGTTGCAATACGGATATTATCCCTGCCCTTAATATCTTTCTGGGTAGCATGGTAAACGTCCAACCTATGTTCTCTTCTCGCCTCAGTTTCATCATCTCTGTAAGCGTAAACAGCGCTATCAGCCACGGCCGAATATGTCTTAGCTCCATATCCCTGCTCCTTAAGTTTGTTTTCAGCTTTTTGCAATCCATATTCTTTTATTAGGCTTTCTCTAACGACGGCACCTCCAGGGCCGTCCGTCTGTTCCGTTGCATAAGCCAAAAGTTGTTGTGCGTCCGATTCGAATGGTAATATTTTCCCTTCACCCATCATTTGATATGCGGCAGCTAATGCTTCTCTGTTAGCGCCCGGGTTTTTCAATAAACCAGACAATATTTGAGAATTCATAAATGGAGCATTTTCCACTAACTCTCCCTTTTCATTGCGATGCATAAAATGTTTCTTTTTTTCACGATCTATTGATGTCTCCCTGGACATAGCAGCTCTTGCAAGTCGCCTTCTTCCTCTAAACCTATCAACGACGTTTTTACTTTCCAAGAGCTTTTGCGTTGCATCACCGCCCGCAACGCTTCTTAGGTCTTTCGTGAGAAGCCCAAGGCCCTTATCTTTAGTCGCTAGCTTTGCGTTCTGAGCCCACGCCTTCGTGTGCTTATTGACAAAGATTCCCTTTGCGCCCTTTTTGATTTTCTTTGCAGCCCAACCTCGCGCTTTGATCATGCTTCCGTAGAATATTTTTGATCCGGCAATACCCATCTTGTTAGCGGTGTAGAGTCCGCCGATTAACATTCCTACAACAACAAGCATATCGGCGATCGACGCGGCCGCCATTGCCATTAATCCGCCCGCGTTACCACTCAGATTAGTGATTGGATTCACTTGGCCCAGCTCGGAGGCTACCTTAATGGCCAGAAATACGAAGAACATTCCTATCGGTCCAAATAAAAGCCATCGCATAAATTGACTCCACCAAGAAGTCCAGATGTTTTTTCCGCCCGCAGCCCCTGAGATTTTAGGGAAGATCCATCCTAACCATGCGATGGGGAATAACACCACCAACAGCGAAAGAACAACATATCTCATGAAAAACATAGTTGCGAATCCAAACAAAGTAAGGGTGCCTATGAATATCCAGATGGTTTTAAATAAAACCTCAGCGAG
>Ga0209211_10008278_pt1 | contig 14272 bp, 9 predicted proteins | sample RifGroA2_FD_183992 | JGI IMG/M metagenome (GOLD analysis project Ga0209211, IMG submission 183992) | Groundwater microbial communities from Rifle, Colorado, USA - Groundwater A2 (SPAdes) (version 2) | ecosystem: Environmental > Aquatic > Deep subsurface > Groundwater | place: Rifle, Colorado...
AGGCTGTTTATCGTCTGGTAAGGGTAGATCTTGAGACAGGAAATCATACTAAAACCGATTTTTTCTCCCGTCTGATCAACCCGATAAACGAATCAGCAATAATGTTAAATAATAATCCTGTTATCAGACAATCCATAAATCCATTTGCAAAACTGGTTTATGTAAGCATACTTGATCAGGGTAAAACTTCCTTATCGCTTTTTGATCTTGAAACCGGTCAGGAGATAGTTTCAGGCGCCAAACACCTTTTTACCGATTCTTCAGGATCTTATACAGTGATAGTCACCCAAAATGATGAAATTTGGGTAAAACCGGTAAATTCTCCAAATATCATTAAAGATGTAGTAGATACCAGGGGAGGAAAAAAGAAAATAAAGATGGTAAATACTGATTATTTACAGGATGGGACAGTAGAATTTGGATTAACTGATGAAAATAACAATTATTACTCAATGAAGGATAATGGAGCAGTTACGCCTTTATTTCCTACAAGTAGCCCCATTAAAGTTATGGAAACTTACACTAAGGACGATGTATCTTACCACTATCAGTTTGGAACAACCACAACGGAGTTTTATGACAGAATAGATCCGTTACAGCGGAAAGGAGAAAAATCTTTCTACTATGACAGGGACCTTGATTTCATAATTGACAGTGTTTTGGTTCCTGACGCTCCTATAGCTATAGATATAAACAGCACTACAGAACAATTCCGGTTCAAAGGAAAAATTGTAGGTCACGATTCGGGAGTAGTTTACAGTGAAGAAGATAACGAAATATATATTGGATCAGATGATGGAACACCGCCATTAAGACTTAATGGAGTTTCTGACGGTAAAGGGAATTTAGTATGGAATGCGCATCCCGATTTTTACACACTGCAAAGACCGGGGAAACCAATTATTGATTTCCCTCAGATAAAAGTCTCTGATTTTCCGAAATACTTTTTTGACGGGAAGTATTTCGTCTTTGCAAATCCCAGCGACGGGACAGCCTACTACGTCGATCCCAACCACCCGGAAAAAATATATTTTGTCTCGAAAAATGCTACTGTTAATACTACATCAGAAACAGGATCATTTAGTGAGACCAGGCTGGTGGATGCCAAAGGGAGATATCTGGTGACGAATGACAGGATTATAGATCTGGAGGATGGGAATAAAGTATATCGTAATGTGCCGGCGGGTTATCATTTCGAAAAACTGGATGAATATACTTTTGCATCTTTAGACAACAATGGAAAAATAGACATGATACATATCGTAGACAGAAATACCGGAATTATCAGAGACGATGATCTTTTGAGGTGGTCATCATTGAAAGATTATAAAGATGGCATTATTATTGCAGAAAAAGCGGCTTCTCCTCCTTCCTACTATATCTATTTCAATACCAAAGATACTTCCCAAAGCCAATGGGCTTTGGGTAAGGCGGAGATGACTGATAATGGGAAATATGGAGTGATTCAGGACCAGACAGATAATCTTTCGTTTATTGATAACTCACAGAATTCCTCTCCTATGGAAATATTAAGAAAGGGAGAATTTACAGATTTCCGGTTGGTGAAAAATGCGGATGCGGTGATTATCAAACTTACGGGAGGTGAATATACCTTATACAGCTTAAAAAGCAAGAGATTTGTGAATAGTTTGGGTTCCTCCATAAAATCAATACCGTCAATGCGGGAACATATAGAAACTGATTCTACAGGAACTATAACAATAGAAAAGATTTCCGGACAATTATCGTTTGTGAATATCTCAAAAGAAGTGGCTGTCTCAGGAACATACAACTATAGAATGGCCGATAATTTATTGGTTTCTTCAGATGAAAAGTATGTGTATGTTCATTATGCCAATAGTTCCTCAATTAAAGTCGTTATTTATAACAAAAAAGGCGATGAAATAGATGAATTGTCATTTGCTGATTTTACAAAAGACTCAAGGTTTACTAATCCCAGATTTTGGGAGAGCTACCATACCGATAAAAAACAGATTTGGGATAATAATCTTCCTGGTTCTATACCAGGGGCTGATTTTGAGCTCTCATACGCTTCAAACGATCTAGTCAAGCCGGATAGGGAACTGAGGATTGATGGGGAAGTAATAATTCAGACTATACATAGACCTGGTTTGACAGACGTAAATGTATTTACAAATAGAATATCAAATATACCGGTAGGTCAAGAATATCACTCTTTAACCGAAGGTAAAGTTTATTACACAAAGAGAAATAAAATATCCAATCCAGTTGTTATTACCTCTATTCCTTTTGACTTTATTGTTTTTTCTTCTATGATAATAAACTCTGATAAAACTTACGTATTGGGTACAGATAATGCTGATGGAAAGATTAAGCTGATAAGTAAAGACGGGAAAGTAGATATTATTTCAGATAAAATTCCTTCCGGTTATACTCCGGTTGGTGCAATTGATAGACACTTCTTATTTCACAACCCAAATACTGACAAATATCTTTATTTTGATCCCGAAGGAAAGTCTCTTTCGGCGGAAATGTCGGAAGAGCAAATAAGGATTTATGAGAAGTGGAAAGTGGAGATATTTAGTAAACGTGATCAACTGATTGATACTGCGGTGAAGTCATATGGACCGCTTCTGGCCCTGATTCCTGAGGAAAATAGGGGAGCTGTTGAAAAGGAGCTGGTTAAGTTGATTGAGAAACTTTATCAGGAGCAGGAAGCAGAGATCCAGGCCAGATTTACGGTGTCCTTAAAAACTGGAACTCCTGTTGATCTGTCTGGTCTGAATTTCGAGACTTTTGCAAGAAGAATGGAAGTGATTAATCCCTATCTTATGCAATTTGTCAGTTCGATTAAAGAAGAACTGAACCAGGGAGATTACGATCTGATCAGACAAAAGTATTACCAGAATCTTTTTACCAATACACTTTCCGCTGCCACCAATTGGGACCTGAATTTGAGCACCCTGAACGATTCAAAATATTTTGAACTTTTGTCTCTCGGGTGGAAAATTAATTCACAAGCAAATATTGATGCGCTACCCGTAATTTATCAGTTGTATAGAGATTTGGGGACTTTGGGGCTAAGTGCTTCTGCCTTTGAACGCAATCAGGCAATTAAAATAATTAATTTTCTGTCTGAGATAGGGAGCACTCCGGAAAAAACAGTGCAGATGGTATCACAAATCAAAAATTTGCTCCTGATAAAAGATAAGCTCTTTACCGAACGATCAGAAACACAGCTTGTTGCAGTTGGCGGATATCTGGACCGCTTCAAAGAGGCGGTAATCCGCACAGATCCGAAAAAATTGACGGATTATACTCTGGGCATTGCCAAATACCAGGATCTGGGGACAGCCGGAATATTTGCCGAATATCTTAGCAGTAAAACCCATCTGTCAAAAAGAAAAGACCGATATATTCCGGAGGGAATAGACGTGACCGCTATGCCGGAAGACGGTCTTTACCAGTCACAAATTGAACATCTGGAAAATATCCGTGAGAAAAAAGATGACAATGATAAAGTGATGAGTCTGGATTTCCTGCTTGCCAATCTTGATCACATGCCGGGTCCCATACTAGCTCTGGAAAATGAAGCGGAGAAAAACAGGACCAGACAGAGAGAGCCTGATGCTTATCCGGCGGAGGTTTTTCAAAATACGGATGATAACGCTATCCAAAATGATAGACATAACACTTTGTCAGTAGAATATTACACCCAGTTAAATCCGGAAAATGGTAAGGAAGAATCGGTGGAGGAGTTTTGGGATGACGGTACAGGAGCGCGGGACGAAGTAGTACTTATTACACAGGCATCTACCAAGGATGAATTTTCTCAGGACGAACTGGAAGGATTTTTTGGTACGGGGAAGTTCGTGATAGGGGCCGGGGTGGACAAGCTGGAAATTATTAACAAAAATAATGACAGGGGAGTGATGTTTTTCTATGAAAAAAGAATAAAAGCTGACGGTAAAGTTGTCTGGAAAATGGTCCGGATCCGGCTGATCAATGATCCGAAAGTGAAAAACGGCGTGACTTACAGAAGAATTAAATATCAGGAAAATACAGCCCCGGGACTCGATGAGCTTCTATCCAGGCGAGCATGGAAGACATTTGTCGGAATGGCCGATCAGACCCATACTACTGTCAAATTTATTGATTATCCTGAGGATTTTATGTTGAAAAAGGAAATGCTTTCAGAAACCGATTTTATTGCTCCTGACGCGGAAGTTGAGGGGAAACCTGTAAAGAATTTCGGTAAAATACAGATCTGGCAGACTGAGGATATGCCCGTACAGGTAGATGGCGTGAAAGGGACGCGTCTTTTGGATCTTCCGGAGGAGTATAAAGCGCTGATTCCTGTACATCTCCGTCCACTTATAGAAAAGCTGGGTCTTAATATCATTATCCCTCTTCCTCCATACCGCGGGAGAAGCGGATTTAAACATCAAAATGATTATCTTTCCTATATCCGGAAATATGTAGCGATAGAGTTTTATAAGGCAGTAGCTTATAAAGCGATGACCCAAACTAGCCCAGAACAGTTCCTTTTTGAAGGACTGCCCACCAACTGGATAAGTGATGAAAATTATTGGAAATCTATAAATTGGGATAACCCTGACGATCAAAAAATTATTTCACTGGCTGACCGCATAAATTTCCTGGACCCTGAAACGAAAGAGAAGAAAAATTATGGTGATTACAGCAGTATAAATATTGAAGAATTGAATCAGTTGTTGACCGAAGAAGGGAAACTGGATTTATCTATGAAATTCCTTAAACTTATTTTACAGCTGGAAGTAGTTACAGATCATGCAAAACCGGACAAAACTGAAAGTATGCTGGGGCGTTGGGAGGCTGTCATGGCCCAAAGGCATGCGGAAATGGTGAGGCGTCAGCAGGAAGCCATGGGAAGAAGAAGAGATAGTGCTTCTTCCCCGGAACAGGTTCATGATTTCTATAAACATGTAGGACAATCAATCACTTTGTCAAACGCATATGAACAGATGTCAAGAGTCCATGAGTTTGTGATCACTCCGACCAAGCCTGAAGAATTTGAACTGCTTAGACTTGCTGAGTCGATTGCCTCTCTAGTCGGTATAAAAAAGATAATTCTGATAGGGGACAAACCGGGAGAGCATCTACTTTTTGCCGGCAGTTTTATGGGAGATACGATGTATCTCAATTCTTCTTATCTTTCTGGCAAAATTGGTCTTCATATGGGTAATTATTGGGATGTGGCAACAGATACCATTATCCATGAGTTAGCCCATTTCCTGGAAAACAAAATCAGAAAACAAAATTTGTACCAAAGTGAAGATATATTTGTTCCCGAACTGGCTAATTTCACACACGCCTCAGTTGGTGTGTTTGCAGAGGCTATGAAATACATAGCCGCCCTTTCACTTTATAATTTCAAAGGACATGTCACGCCAGAGGTAGAAACTGCGATAACCGGTATGACAATAACTGAGGATAAGCCTCTATTACCTGGAGAAAAAGAAGCAAAAGAGTGGGTAGAAAACGCTTTGAAAGACTGTGATGATGGAAGAACATCTTTTTTCCTCATTCCCCCGGTTTTTGCTGATCAGGATGGAACACCCAATGCATCAAATTGTCCTATATTTTTAAGACCTTTAAATAAAGCGCAAAAAGAATTTGTCAGACAAAATTTCTGGAAATGGCCAAGTCGTTTTGTGGGAGAGCATATCAATGGAATTATAAGCGGAGGTCTAATTGGGCTTACTATATATACAGGTTATCAAATTGGCGCATACGATTCTTATCTAAACCTCTTTTTCACTACACCGACGCCTTCTCCTACTCCCACTCCAATTCCAGCAATTACTAAAAAGAATATTATTAAAAATGAAATCATAAACGGTGTTCACCTGCTGGTGGACACTGACAATATAAGGATATTTGAGGGGGAAATAGTAAATGTAAGCGGAGATTATTGGGGATATATACTCGATCATACTAATTTTACTGGAGCAGATTGGACGATAGAAGTAAATCCGGAGACGAAGCTTATAAGAATTTCGACGAAAGATGTAGAAGACTTAACCATAGATAAATGGGTCGATACAAATCCTGGTTTTACAGTCACATGGTTTAAAACATTTGATGAAAATACTAAATGGAGATTTGATTTCAGTATAAATCTGCTTACAGGTGAAACCAGAATAACAGAAAATCAGATAGCCGGAATGAAGCTAAATAAATTCAAAACAAACTGAATTTAATTTCAATAGATAGGTGTAAGTACCGGTTTATCTATTTCAAAAAAGAGGCAATTTTTACAAAAAACTTTACATAAAATTTTAGAAATTTTAATAATAATACTTAAATCAATTCCCTCTAGTGAGTAAGCCCAGGGATGAGTAAGTTTCGAATCTGAAAAATTAGGACAAGCTATTAGCTTGAAAGTATATAGATTCATGGGGCGTACGCGCGTTGTAATTCAATGATTATTATTTAATATTGATAGTAACAATACTTCGCTCGAGCGTGACTCTGTTACTGGTATATGTTAAACTTAATTAAAGCAGGAATTAAAAAATGATAAAGAAAAAGACAATAAAAGAAGTAAAAGAAACTAAATTGGAAAGAAAAGCGTATCCGGATACAGAGACAGTGCTACGTATGCTGGCTGCTGGTGCTTTACTTTCTACTTTATTTATTTCTCCTCATCTGACGATGGGAGTTGGGATTTTAGCAAAATATTTACCTTGGGATAAATTTAAACGAGCGTTCCTTAGAAGGACAGTTGACCGACTCAAGAAAAGAAAATTAGTTAAATATGTAGAAAAAGGAAACGAAATTCTAGTAGTGCTTACAGAGTCGGGTAGGGAAGAGCTTTTAAAATTTGATCTGGCTAATATGAGTATATCTAGGCCAAAACAATGGGACGGTAAATGGTGGCAGGTAATATTTGATATACCGAATAAACATAAGAAATCCCGCGACCAATTCCGGCGTAAATTGCAGGATTTAGGATTTTATTTCATTCAGGAAAGTGTGGCTTTGTATCCATATCCCTGTAAAAAGGAAATAGAATATCTCAGGGAGGTATATGGAGTTCATGAGGGTGTGAATTTGATGAGGGTAGATTATTTTGAAGACGAATATATGGTTAAAGAAGAATTTGGATTATAAATTTTTATTTTCTTCAAAGTTTGTCCATAAGTTCTTCTTTTATATCCCAGACTACAAATTTTGAATCTAAGAATTATATCTTTCATACTCTTATGCTTGTACCAATCATTCACTCGAGCGTATCTCTGTTACAGGTAGATGAAAGGGAATTTGGAAGATAGGAATAGGAAAATTATTAAACAATTTAATTTGAAAATAAGCAGAGGTTTTGAGAGAAGAAGGGGGTTGTGGATATAAAAAGAATTAATTTTCAGTAATTATTTCTTATGTTTTTATATTCCGCTTTTCTGCTAATAAATGTCTTAATAAGCAAAAAATCGGATCGGAGAAGCTGGTGAGTGTTCATTTAATTGTTATCTAAATTCAATATTCTAAATTCCGATTTTTCGTAAACAAAATTTTATTGTTTACAAGAGATCGGAATGGAGAGTAAGGTTGTCTGAGTGACAAGCTGTGTGTTTTGGACACACAGACAACCAGCCGGGACATAGTCCCAGTTGTCCTCTCCATTCGGACCGGTGGCGTTTCTAGACGCGTCCTGTTTGGCCGCGCGCGGCATTCCCTTAGTATATATTTCGGGAATTACATGCCGTGAGGCGGCGCCATATGCGGGCGCGCATCAGTCCCACCGGTCCTCGCCGGAAATTAGGTTTAGTTATATCCTCGTTTTTGTGTCTTCCAAACCATGAAATGGAAGGCGCTAGTCAGAAAATCGCCGATGATCAAACCGACCGCAGCCACTATCGCGATAATAATGCCGATCGTGCCCGCGGTGAAGGCTTTTGCAAACTCGATCGGTAGATTCCAATGGACCCCTTTGAACCAAAAAGAAAAGAGGTCCCAGTTGTCTTTCAATTCGAGTGCCGCGTAAATCGCCAAGAGGACTGTAGCGACCACGACGACAATTTTCGTCAGTGTCCATCTCCATGTCATTGTGTAAGGCGCCCGCTGTTCAAGGCGGAAAATCCGCCAGAAGAAAGCGAGCGTAGTTGTGACCCCGGCAATCGCGAGGCGGGCTAGGGGGAAATGATTCCAGAGGCCACCCACCATGAGTGTCCACGAATCCCACATCGCGAAAAAGAGCGTAGGTTGATCGCGGAAGTTCAGGACCGCGACGACGACCGAGGCGATCAGAGCGATTAGTAGCATCAGGCGAACGAAAGAATAGATCAGCGATGGTTTTTGGTTGGTCTTCATGACGTCCTCCTTTGGGGACAAAATTGGGGTTTTGAATTTTCGAAAAAGCTTTTTCCTTTGGCTTGCGAGATGGAGAGAATTTAATAATTATCTTCATTGTTAGAATAACTCCTTGACATTGTATATCCTGGATGTACAATATAAATGTTATGAACATCGTTACAACTACTATTTTACGGAATAATCTTGCATCTTCCCTGAAAGAAGTGGAGGAGAAGGATTATCTTTTAGTAGCCAAAAAGGGGAAGATTACCTCTGCTTTAGTAGATATAGATCTCTTTGAGGATTTACTGGCGATGACAAATAAGGATTACCTAGCCAGTATAAAAAAGGCCCGGGAAGAGTATCAGAAGGGTAATTTTTTTACCCATGAAGACATTTTCGGGAAAATTTGATGTCATATAATCTCCTTTACACGAAAACCGCCGCTCTCGATATTAAGAAACTGGATACTGTAGCTAGGAAGAAGATCAGGAAGAAAATTGAAACTTACAGAGAAAAACCTATATATTACGGAAAAAAACTCGTAAATTCTGCTATCGGAAGCTACAGATGGAGAGCGGGAAACTACAGAATAGTTTTTGATATTGACGGGAACAATATAGTGATTCTGAGAGTAGGCCACAGGAGAGAAATATATAAATAATATTATTACTTTATAAGCTATACCAATACTTCGCTCGAGCGAGGTTCTGTCACTGGTAATTTCCTTCTTACCTTCTTTTTACATTTCCTTCCCTTCCTTCTTACATGAAGAGTTGATATAATGAATTCCTTATTCGAATAATTTTCAATTTAAAATTTCCAATTTTCAATAAATTTACAAGCTCTCAATTTCCAATTTTAAAAAATTGATAATTGAAAATTCACTGTAAATTGATCATTGATAATTGTAAATTAAATTTACAAAGTATGATCTACCATAAATCTACTCTTTCTAACGGGCTTCGGGTGTTAAGTGTTCCTATGGAAGGGTTTAAATCAGTTACGCTTCTTTTCCTCGTCGGGACGGGGAGCAGGTATGAGAATAGGAAAAATAATGGGATATCGCATTTCCTGGAGCATATGGTCTACAAGGGGACCAAAAACAGGCCGAATTATATGGATATTTTGGCCGAAATTGAGGGAATGGGTGGGGCTTGGAACGCATTTACGAGTAAAGATCACACAGGATTTTATATCAAGGCAGCCAACACCCATACAGAGCAACTTTTTGATATATTATCGGACGTTTTACTTAATCCGCTTCTCAAAGAAGAAGAGATAGAGAAGGAAAAAGGGGTCATAGTGGAGGAAATAAACATGTATGAAGACACTCCGATGCACAAAGTGGCGGAAGTATTCGATTCCTTGTTCTTTGGAGACATTCCTTTGGGTTGGGACATTGCAGGGACACCTGAACTGGTCCGGTCATTTAACCGCCAAACATTTACCGATTACCTGGACCAGCATTATGCGCCGAGTAATATGGTGGTGGTAGCGGCGGGAGGGGTAAGCGAAGCTTCAAAGACACAAAGCTTCAAAGATGTAAAAATTAGTGATTTGGCGGAGAAGTATTTGGGGAAGTGGGAGGCTCGGGATTTTCATAAAACTGAGAATATTAAACATGAGCAAAGCGGGCCGCGGGTGAAGATCAAATACAAAAAGACGGAACAGGCGCATATGGTTTTGGGGGTTCCGGCGTATCCATTAAACAGCCCTGAAAAATATAATTTAGCCATGTTAAGTACAGTTTTGGGCGGTGGAGCTTCAAGTCGGCTTTTTGATGAAGTGAGGGAGAAAAGAGGACTGGCTTATTATGTACGTAGCGCCGAGGAAGAATATGTGGATGTGGGGCAGTTTGCCGTCCAGGCTGGAGTAGTTATTAATAAAACTGAGGAAGCGGTGAAAGTGATGTTAAACGAACTTTATCTTTTGGCAAACGGCACCCGCAAACTCGAGCAGACAGAGCTTACCAAAGCCAAAGAGCTACTCAAAGGCCACTTTATTCTCTCTTTGGAAGACAGTAAAAATGTCGCCGGTATGTATGGAACCGATGAACTTCTTGAAGGGAAAGTCAGGACGGATGATGAAATTTTAGCCAAAATCGATGCCGTGACAGCAGAAGACGTAGTCCGTGTCGCCCGTGATCTTTTCAAACCGGAAAAACTAAATCTAGCTATCATCGGACCATTTGAGGACGAGGAGAAGTTGAGGAAACTGTTAGTTTAAAATCCCCCCATAAGGCGTGAAACTATCCGCCAGCTAGCGAACACCCGGAGAGTGTAGAAGGTACTATTACAGGAATTAGATAACACTATATTTATCTTCTTCTTTTTGGACTGAGATTTTTAGCTCTACCGGTTCTTACATTGTATACAGTTTTCCATTGGGCACAATCAGGATGAGGTGTCCGTTTACCCCTGGTTATAATTTCATCAGCCATCTGGTTGGAAAGATGAGTGTCCGGATCACAAGCTCGATATAGATAACACTTGGTTTTACAAACCCCCCTTGATGATTCTTTTGCTCTTCTCCTGCTTTCATCCGTTCCTCCTTTTGAACTGAGAAGAAACATAACTAAATCACTTGATCCATGAACCTTTGCATAAGAACTGAAAGCATCTTTCGTTATTTTCATATAAAGTTTATTATGGCAGGGATTTATAATAATTTCTTTTATCACTAGCCAAATAGACTGTCAACTATGCCTATTTATAACAAATATATATTAACTACATCAAGATCAGGAAAAAAAGATATTGAAAGGAATTATTCGGATATGATAAGATCTCTATGACATTTAATAGTTTATTGGATAATAGTTGGATAGTCCGTCAGCTGACGATTGGTTGATTAAAATTTATGGGACGAACAGTAGTACTTATCAAACCGGACGCGGTCAAATCAGGGTTTATAGGCCAAATTATTACCAGGCTTGAGAAAGCAGGGTTTGTAATGGTAGCCGCAAAGCTTCTTTATCTCGAAGATAAAATCATAGACGTCTGGTACGGTCATCACAAAGAAAAGCCTTTTTTTCCTGAACTTAAATCATTTATGCAGTCAGCTCCCATCATGGCGATGCTTTGGGAAGGCGATGAAGTAGTGGCTAAAATAAGAACAATGGCCGGGATTACTGACAGTACTAAAGCGGAAAAGGGGACAATCAGAAGTGACTTCGGTCGGGATGTACAAATGAATGCAGTTCACATATCCGATTCCGTCGAGTCAGCAAACAAAGAAACTAACCTCATTTTTTCCCCGGAAGAGATCTGCGAACACCAGAGGAACTAGCTCTCAAATCCGAAATTCTAAATCCGAAATCCGAAACAAATTCCAATTTCCAAAATCCTAATTTTCAAAATATTTTTTTGGAATTTGATTATTTGGTCATTTGATATTATTTGGAATTTGGTGCTTGGAATTTGGAATTTCATTCACTTATAATTTCGTTGTGTCTATCTTTTTTGCTCTTCTAACTTTAATTGGATGGGGGACGGGGGATATATTTGTCACTTTGGCCTCCAGACGTTTAGGAAATGTCAAAGCTTACTTCTGGGGATTTTTTATTGCCTTGATAATTGCTTCACTTTATATCCCTTTTGCCGGACCGATTGTGGACTATAAAATGTTTGCTTTGGCAATATTATTAAATGGGATGCATACGCTCGGAAACCTGAGTTATTTCAGGGCTTTGGAGGTAGGTAATGCATCCGTGGTCGGTTCGATTACCGGAGGACACCCTCTTATTACTGTTTTAATAGCTTTATTTATATTGCATGAACCCGTAAGAGGGGCGCAGTTGATGGCAATTGCGGTAATATTGGCAGGTATATTGTTGACGAGTATAAATCTGAAGCCAAGCTCGGGAAGTAAAGGAATATTGTCAGATCCGGGTGTGAAGTTTGCACTAATTACCATAATTTTATGGGGAATCCGGTTTGCATTTATCAAAATTCCATCTGAAACGATTGGCTGGTTTTGGTCGGGATTTCCACTGTATCTCTGGATTTTTCCGCTTCTTGCCACGAAAGGCATGAGAAGTGGCGGAATTAAGAAGGTGTTTGAGCGTAAAACGCTGCTTTTTATCACGATCTATGCGCTTCTTGGGACGATACTTGGCGATTTTGCTTATAATGCAGCTGTAGCCCGGGGATTTACTTCAGTTGTGGCCCCGATTGCCGGTACTGCTCCTGTTCTCTTTGTAATTCTGACAAGATTTATTTTCAAAGAAAAACTATCCGGTCAGCAGAAATTGGGTATAGCCTTTTCTCTACTTGGGATTGCTCTCATCAGTTTTCTTTAAACTTCTGTCTCAAAGATGTGGCAGTTAGACTCTTATATCATTCCCGACGTCCACTAGAAACTGTCATTGCGATCCCGATGTAACAGTAGAAGTCACCGCAAATGCGGGATCCCGTTGCGGCGGGACAATCCCCATCACACTCAAAGAAGAGTTTTTTTGTGATACGCTTTTAGTCATAACATAATGGGATTTCTTCGTCCTTCGACGTGCGTCGAGTCCTCGCAATGACAGTCTGGTCATTATATAGGCTTATATATGATGAAAATCTACTTTACATTATGACTGACGATCGTCGAACATAATGTAAAGTGTGTTTGGAAATTGATCTTAAGTGGTTATTATTTGAGTGCATTAGAATAATTGGAGTGATAGAAGATAGATGTAAGTTATAAGACTTGATTTTCTTTTAGAATGGGAATTACTTTTTCCAGGGGGAGGCCGATGACGCCTGAAAGAGAACCTTTAATTCCGGTAATAAAGTCGGGAACAAGTGGTTTGAAGTTGGGATATTGGTTTCTTATTTTATTTAAAATAATAGCATAAGATTCTCCGGAAATTAAATCTTCATATGGAGCGGGAGCGGGGCAAAGAGGGGGAGTGAAAAGGGCGTAGGCGCCGGCGAATTTGGTATAGTTGAAATGATTAAGATACAGTTCGATCTCTTTTTCTGAGATATTCCGGAAAGTAACGAAACTTATATCAACACCTTCCCATTTTTCCCCTATTTTTAGGGATTTATTTTGGCCCGTTCCAGAAGCCTCTGCAGGGTGCAACCCTGCTGAGGCTGTTCTGACAATGTAATATGCGGTAATGAATTTATGTGTTTTGCCGGAGAGTTTAGCGAGCATTTCTTCCGCTTCTTTTCGGTCTTTGGGTTTACCGATGATTTCATTGTTTAGAATAGCAGATGAATCGGCGGAGATTATTAGATTGGCCTTAGTCCCTAGGCCGTAGGCATTAGTCGATAGAGAAGAAAGAGAGGCACTAGGCACTAGGCCATAGGCCTTAGATTTTTTTTCTTTTTGAAGCTTTGAATCTTTGTATCTTTGAAGCTTTTTGACTATTTCTTCTCCTTTCAATTTTGCTCTCAGTTCTATCGTCTCCTCCGGAGTTTTGCCCACGATCTTATCTTCGTCAACGTCGCTCGGCATTACATCGAACGGGATTTTGGCAAGTTCCAGAAGTTTCCTCCGGCCGGCAGAGGATGATGCGAGAATGAGTTTCATGAAACAATTATAGCATTGATGCGTCCCCGGGCAGAGTCGGACTGCCAATCTTTCCCTTAGGACGGGACTGCTCTATCCATTGAGCTACGGAGACAACTTTTTTATTTTATCATTTTTTTCTTTAAAGCCAAATAGATGTGACTACTCGGTTGACAACAGAGTAGTTTATGTTATTCTTTTACTATGCATACTACTCATTCTAAAGGTCTTATAGGTGAATTGGAATTTACAACTCACTTTATAAAAAAAGGTTTTATCGTTTTAAGTCCAGTAAATCCTAACTCTGCTTATGATCTAGTTATAGAAGAGTCCGTTGAAAAATTCACCCCGTGACATCAGGTGAGAAAATCCACTGGAATCCTGTACTCAACTGTTGAGTACTTATGAGTTCGTCTTCTCTGATTTAGCTTCATTTCAGGTCAAACAG
>Ga0209211_10008284_pt1 | contig 14264 bp, 16 predicted proteins | sample RifGroA2_FD_183992 | JGI IMG/M metagenome (GOLD analysis project Ga0209211, IMG submission 183992) | Groundwater microbial communities from Rifle, Colorado, USA - Groundwater A2 (SPAdes) (version 2) | ecosystem: Environmental > Aquatic > Deep subsurface > Groundwater | place: Rifle, Colorado...
CCCGCCGTAGGCGGGTCCGCCTGCGGCTGACACAGATAATATGCTTACATCTTTAGTTCGGCCAGGGCTTTGGCTTTGTCGGTGCTGTAGAGACTGCAAAATTTAGTTATCTCTACGTAAGAAGTCTGATTTAATTTCTTTAACTTACGCAGTATCTCGGCGCGCAGTTTTGTTTCTTTGATTACTTCCGTAGGATACAGGCCTTTGGCTTTGGCCAGATGGTCGCGGTAAGGGCCGGGGCTCAACTCGCAGAATTTATCCGTATCCGAGTCGTATTTCCAGACCGGACAAATCAAGACCTCTTTTTGCTCTAATCCGGCGGTCTCCACCAGCTCATTAACCACCCTTCTCACCTTGCCGCCTGATTCCAACTTCTTCATAATCACAAAGACATCCACCAGGTTAATCAGCACCGAAGGCGCGTTCATCGGCTCATTCTGTAATCTGATGATCGCCTCCCGGGAAGTTGAGGCATGGATGGTGCCCATACAGTATCTGCCCACATTCATTGCAGTCATTAAATCCTTGGCCTCCGCGCCTCTGACCTCGCCGATGACAATCCGGTCCGGGCGCATCCTTAAGGAATTTTTCACCAAATCCGCCAGGCTGACATTCTCATTACTTTCTAAGCGCGAACATTCATTTAAAGAGTGAGTGTTTAATTCCAGGGTGTCCTCAATCACTACCAAGCGGTCCTTGGGCGGAATAAACGACAATAAAGCATTCAACAGGGTAGTCTTTCCGGCTCCGGGGCCTCCGGCGATAATAATATTTCCCGGCTTAACCGACATTCCCTCAACATAAAGCCAAAGCTGGGCCGCCAGCTCATAAGAAAGGGCATGTTTATCTATCAAATCAATAATACTTAAAGGGTGCATTTTGGCCCGGGTAATAGTCAACTGCGGGCCAAAAGGGGACTGCACGATATTCACCCTGCCCCCGCCATCCGGAAGCTCTAAATTAAGAATATCGCTTATAGTATCAATATTATTCCGTCCGGAAAGAACTATCAGCTTTTTTATGAATAGTCCCAACTCCTTAGAGCTGGAGAACTTTTTATCGGTTTTGATAAAGCCGCCCTTGGTGCTGTGCAGAAATATAGGCTTAAGGCCGTCTATGACGATATCCTCAACATCCTGATCATTCAAGAATCCGGAGATTACCTCTAACTCCAGAAAATCCCGGGCAAAGTTCTCGGCAGAGGCCATATCCACCACAAAACCCACCTTTTTAATCAGGCCTTTATCCTCAGGATTAGCCCCCAGGGCTAAAAATACCTCACAGACCAGCTCTTTTCTTTCCGCGTAATCCTGAGCCAAGTTCATCTTGCCGGCCAATTCCGCGACTACTTTAAGCTTTAAGTCTGTTATAGTTCTTTCCATTGTGTATTCGGTTTAAACCGTCAAGATTATAACATCCGCTTATCGCGCTGTCTATACCTAAAAGCTTTGATAATAATTATAGGTAATCAGGGCGATATCGGAAATAAACCTTTTGGCCGGGGCGGCAAATTTATCCTGGTGCTTAGTCAGCACACATATCAAAAAATCACCTTTTTGGGTAAACACGATTCCCGCGTCATGGCAGATATAATTTTCCAGGCCGGTCTTATGGGCAACGGTTACTCCTTCAGGAAGCTTTCGGGGGATGCGGTCCTTAATCTTCTGCTGTTTTAAAAAGCCTAAGCATTTCTCGGAGGTATTTTTGTCTAAGAAGCTCCGGCGGTAAAGTATCTCTAAAAGATACGCCATATCCTCGGCAGTGGTATAATTCTCCCTGCCTTCTTTCCTTTCCTCAAAATCCATCATCCGGCGGACTAAATTGGTATTACGCAGGCCTAAGCGGATAAAATAATCGTTAAAGGCCTCAAAGCCCAAGAGGTCTATTAAAATATTTGTGGCGGTATTATCGCTTTTGGCAATCATCGGCTCAAACAATTCTTCTACCGAAAATATGGAACCGACAGATGAATCCCCCAGTACCTTTGAGCCGGGCACCTTTTCATAAGACTTAAGACTGACTAAATCACTCGTTCTCACCTTGCCTTCCTGCTGGGCATAAAAGTAAGAAAGCAGAATAGGCACCTTTACCAGGCTTGCCGAAGGAAACAATGCCCCCTTGTTAAAATCAATCTCCCATCCTTCGTTCAAATCCTTAATTACGATACCGATGTTTCCTCTAAAATCCGCGATTCTACCCTCAATCTCCTTTTTAAGATTATCCCAGGCCGCCATTCTCTTCTCCAGCAAAACCTGCCTCTGGCGGGCTTCCCGATAATCTTCAAATAGCCGGCATCCCAAAAGTATTCCCAGCCCTAAAAAGATGCTCCCTGATAAAATAAGTAGTTTATTTTTTAGCATATTTTAAACTTATCCGATAAAGTTACTGCCGTTATTTTCGCGCCTTTTCTTTCCCTGATTTTTCTTTGTAGTTAAGGCCGAGCTATTTCTTTTTGACTTCTTTTTCAAAACGCTGTTTTTCCCAATGCCCTTTCTGTTCCGTCTTCTGTTCCTGGAAGTGCTTTTTGACGGCCTCCTTTTTCTCCTCGGGCGTCTTGCCGGAATTAGCAATCTCTTCTAAAAAGGCCGTATTCCTATTATACTGCTGGTTGCGCCAGGTGGCATTCTCCCGGTATTGTTCTTCATAAAAGCTAATCAACTCATCTTTTTCCTGCTCATTCAGTTTAGTGTTGCCGGCCAGCCTTTCCTTTATCGCGGCCATATGGTCATTATGCGCTTTTTCGTAAAAGTTTCCTTTATCCTGATACTCTTTTTCCCGGTGAGCCTTTATAGCCGCGGACTTTTCTTCGGGAGTCTTTCCTTCTAAGCTATTTTTGAATGCCTGATTTTTTTCCTGCCGCTTTTGCTTATCCCGCGCCCATTTTTCCTGGGTATCTTTTTGGAAACCGCCCTTCTTAGAACCATATTCCGCGAAAACCGGCACCGAAGACATAAAAAGCAGCGCCACTGCCGCCGGCAAAATCAATACCCTATTTTTCACCCGTATCCTCCGTATTAAAAAAAAGCGGAGAGGGAGAGATTCGAACTCTCGGACCTTTTCAGGTCACGCGCTCTCCAGGCGCGCGCGCTAAACCAGCTACGCGACCTCTCCGATTTTTATCTAATTTATTTTATGATTATACAGGTTTAACGGCTATTCGTCAACTTTGTTGATAAAAAGGGTTTTTTACGCTAAAATGCTTCTATGCTTAAAATCGGAAATCTAAAATTACCCTCCAGAATTATGCTTTCCCCCATGGCCGGGATAAGCGACCTGCCTTTTCGCCGGCTTAACCGTAAGTTCGGGTGTTCCTTCGCCTTTGTGGAAATGATTAACGCCCGCTCCCTGGGCCACAAAAGCAAAAAGACCCAGTCTATGCTTTCTACTAATGCCCAGGACAAACCCTTAGGAGTACAGCTGTTGGGCTGTGAGCCTAATTTCATTGAAAGGGCTATGGACATCCTCCAAAAATACGAGTTCGACCTTCTGGATTTTAACTCAGCCTGTCCGGCCAAGAAAGTAGTCCGCCGGGGCGAAGGCTCGGGACTGCTTAAAGACCCCAAGAAACTCAACCAATTACTGAAGATAATAGTCAAAAATTCTAAAGTGCCGGTAACGGCAAAAATCCGGGCCGGATGGGATAAAAATTCCATCAATGCCAAAGAGGCCGCGCTCTACGCCCAGGATGCCGGGATAAAGGCCCTATTTATTCACGGACGAACCAAAGAGCAAGGCTACAGCGGAAAGGTGGATTATAAAATAATTAAGGCGGTAAAAGACGCCCTAGAGATTCCGGTTATTGCCAGCGGGGACATTCTTTCGGCGCCCTTAGCCAAAAAGATGTTTGATGAAACCGGCTGTGACGGAATAGCCGTAGCCCGGGGGGCTTTGGGTAATCCCTGGATATTTAAAGAAATTGATGAGTTTCTAAAAGATGGAAAGATAACTGCCCGACCGGATTTAAAAGAAATAGCCCACACAATGCTAGAGCACCTGGATTTATGTATTGATTTTTACGGAGAAAAGTTCGGAGTGATGATATTTCGCAAATTTATCGGCTGGTATACTAAAAGCCTGCGTAAAGTCCGCCCCTTGCGCGAAAAAGCCTCCCGGGCCAAGACCAAAGAAGAAATCATCACGCTTACCCAGGAATTTTTCCACTTAGAATAACAAATCTTAAATACCCCGCTTCACTCCGATAAAAGGAACCCATTTTATTTCTTATCATAGTAATTGGTGTCTTCCTTTACCGGGCGGCCTTCTTCAAGAATGTGCGCGGTCCATAAATCGGCAAAGTGCGCTAAAAGCGTAAGCGGCATTTCGTGATGCGCCACTTCCCGGTTTGATTCGACATATTGGCCGTCATGATACAGGATGGCCTGGGCCTCGGAATCGGACAAAGGTATATATTTGGCTATTAGGTATAGACTGCGCGCCGCCAGGCCCATATATACTTCCTCCGGGTTAATCTTATAGGTCATGCCCCTCTTCTTAATCTCCCATTCATTGTCGTTTTTCAGGTACCTGGGTTTTCCCGGCATCCCAATCTTACCCGCGTCATGCAAAAGCCCGACAATCACGCAGGATTCCTCGGATATCTCCGGCGTCAGGGTCTCTCTTAATTTTAACATCGTTTCCGCGACGCCCACGCTATGCTCCAATAAGCCGCCTTCTTTATTCAAATGGTACTTGGTGCTGGCCGGGCTGCTTAACCAGCTGGTCTCTTTTTCAAACATAGCAATAAAAACATCGAATTCTTTTTTACGATTAACAACTTTGTTTTTTAGAGATTCGTATCGCTCCTTAATGCTCATTTACACCCTCACTTTTTATTTGTTACGACGCGTTCACCGCGATCTCAACTATTGCTTTGGGAATACCTCCAGAGTATCTTCTTGAGCGGTCCGTAATTTTTGCTTGAGCTCGGTAACGGCCTTACGCAAATCACTCACCAGCTGTTTAAGCTGTTCAATCTCCTGGGCCGACTTTTTCTGACTTTCTCCAAGCTTCGCGACGCGCGCTTCCACGGTCAAGAACTTTTTTACCGTATATTGCTTGAAGCTCTCCATCGTGGTAACACTGCCGGATTTTATAGTTTTCTGCCCCTCAGGAACCAAAACAGTAACATTCCCCTGGCGTATTTTCTTCATTCCCTCAGGCGTATTTTCCCGGCTCTCCTTATCTTTATACCCCTCAGCCGTAACAACACATACCGGAAAAATAAATATAAAAACTATCAGATACACCGGGATTCTTTTCATTCCGATACCTCCTGAGGCATGATTAAACAACTTCCTTTTCATTTGAAAGAAAATAGAGAAAATACTGCTCCCGCCAAAGCCAGGATAATCAAAAATACCCCCATCAGTTTAGTGTTACGGATTTCCTTTCGCATAGAGACAGGCTCAGTTCTCCAGTTTATCCTCAAATAAAATCTCCTCTGAACCTCAATAGTTCGCGCGGGTTTTAGGAACATCCAGAGTCCGAGCATAGCGCTTACTACAAATATCAAATTTTTCATTATTGTCTTGGGAGGTTCCCTGTGATTTCGACATGAATTCTAATCAACATTATAAAAGCTGCTCCAGCTTCCAAATCTATTTTCTACGGCAGCTGACATGATGCGCCATGATCACTTCACCGTATTCGGCGAAATGCGGACGGTTTTACCGTTTTCCCATATCGCCAGCGGACGGCCTGATTTCTTATGTCGTTCTACGACTCCCCGCACCGCTTTTTTTAATGCGGCTTCTGCCTTATCCTGCAAAGACATTCTTTTTTTCATTTATTGCCTCATGCTTCTTTGAACCGCTGCGAATAAATCAGCATTAACCACTTCTCTGCGGCCATTGCGTCTTTTCGCGATCAATACAGGCTTTGCCTTGGAATTATCAAACAACATCCAAGAATCAAGCAATGACTCATAGAGACCAAAGAAATTATTTATACCCCGGGTAAATCTTCTACGTACATCATCAGCAGGAACATTATGCCCGCCCTCCACGACTCTATCTTTAATACGAGCAATCGCTAATTCTGGGCTTGGAATCCAAAGGAAGAAAAGATGGAGCGCGTAACCTTTCGATTTTAATTCTGTAAGCAGACTTACATAAGATTTACCGGATAATGTTGTTTCAAAAGCAAAATCAACGCCGCGCCTGGCATGTTCATGAATTTGCTGAAGCACAAGCTTGCCGGCTTTAATAGCAGCAGCGCGAGGATCAAATGGAGCTAAACCTTGGGCGATGAGGTCAGCATTTACAAAATTCGGGCAATTCACGTAGTCAGGCAAGAATAGCTTAGCAAAAGTCGTCTTACCTGACCCGTTCGGCCCTGCCATGATGTAAACTGCTTTATTTTTCATAACCGCTTTATTCGCCCGGGAAACCCTGATAATTTACTCTGCCAGGGTTCGAATTGGTGTCACTGGCGAGGTACTTCGCTCACTGCCTCGCTTGTCGCTCGGCTACGCTCGCTCTAGTACCGTTAAAATTTTCCTTATCGGAAAATTTTAACGGAGAGTGGAGGATTCGAACCTCCGATCGCCTTACGGCGACAACGGTTTTCGAGACCGCCGCATTCAACCGCTCTGCCAACTCTCCAACACTATCTCGCTTGGCTTAACCCGCTAATTCCAGGGATATTTTCTCAAACTCTTTTTCCCCGCTTAAGAAAGCGTTAACCACGCAGGGATCAAACTGGGTGCTTTTGCCGTCTAAAATAATTTTTACGCTTTCAGTGTGGGTATATGCCTCTTTGTAGCATCTTTTACTGCGCAGGGCGTCATACACATCAGCCAAGGCCATAATCCTGGCGGATAAGGGGATATTCTCACCCGGAATACCCCGGGGATAACCTTTCCCATCCCAGCGCTCATGATGATACTGGGCTATCTGAATAGCCATGGTTAACAAGGACTGAAAACCTAACTTCTTATCAGCCTCAATAAGAATCTTTGCCCCGTGCTCACAATGTTTCTGCATCTCGGCAAATTCTTCAGGGGTAAGCTTGCCGGGCTTATGCAGAATAGCATCACTCACCCCCACCTTACCCACATCGTGCAGAGGAGAAGCCTTCATCAGATCCGCGATATAATGCTGACTCAAATACTTGCTGTAGGGCGATGATTTAAGCAATTCCCGGGCCAATATCCCCACATATAACCCTGTCCTTTCCAGATGGCGTCCGGTTTCCGCATCCCGGATTTCCGCCAGATAAGCCAAGGCGTAAATTATCGCGTCAACGGTTCTCTCCAATTTAAGGGTGTTTGATTTCTGGGTCTGATGGGCCTTAAAAAAGATAAAAAACAGCAATATATACAACAAAATACCCGCCACAGCCACTGAGGTCCAAACAATCAAGACCCCCTGTTTAATACGAACCAAAAGCTCTCGCGCGGATTCATAAAACTCAACCACCCCTACAGTTTCATTATTGAATCTTATCGGGGCAAAGATTTCCAGGGCAGTTTCGCTGTAACGCTCTAAACGATTTTCATCCTTATCCAGACGCATAAAAGCGCTGCTCACCGTGCCTCCTGAGGCCAGCTTAAAGTCAGGGTCATCCTTAAAATTCTTCCCCATCAATTCTTTCTTACTGCTCCATACAATAGTCCCCTGCCGGTCCCAGATCTTCACATCAAATACTGAACCCAGGGATTGCAATTCCGCGGCAAACCCTTCAAACTCAAACGGCATCTGGGCGCCTTTACCTGAAGCCAGTAGAGAACACGCCTGAGGCCTCTCTGCCGCTATATGAGCCACCATCCTCGGAAAAAAATTAGTATAGGTTTTAATCGCCTGGGCGCTTAAGCGCTCAGACAACAGAAAACCCAAAACAAGAGAAACCGAAAGACTTACCACAAAGGTGGCAAGCGTATACTGGAGAATAATATTCTGCCTAAATTTTGTCATAATGCATCCCTTGTTTAGCTCTTACCCGCCTTTTCTGCCAGCAATTGCCGCACCAGGACATCAATTTCTTTTTGGGTGAGCTTTCTATCCGGTACTGACGCGCTCTGACGAACCGCGGAGATATTCTCTTGAACCTGCGCGACACTGACAGGGTCCCCGGCCTTAATTTTCCTAAGCTCTGAAGGGCCGCTCTTGGTCTTACCGATAATAATCACGGGGCTTGCCGGTTGAGGCCTTTCTGTTTTGCTCATAGGCGTTGGCCCAAAGAACACGCAAATACACCTTCCCTGCGGCCAATAGGCAACATCACCCGCCTCAACCTCAGAACTCAATGTGACACCATCACAAGAAGCAATAATTTCCGTCTCAAAATAAATTTCATCTCCCCATGTGGAAATCGCGGCATCCAGGGGAAAATGCGTGATAATATCCCGCGCGGTTAAGCTATTATTAAACTCCGCGAGAAAACAGCAACTTTTGGTCTGAAATGATATCCGCGTCATATAAGGTTTTAGAAAAACAGTGCTCCCTTTTATTCTAAAGGTTGCATTATATCACAAAATCCGCTAAAAAACAGCGGCTCTATATAACCCAGGCATAAGAAAGCATTGCCTTTAGTTGGAATCCGCCCGCGAAACCTCTTCAATCGCCTGTGCCACGCCCCTTTCAATCTTACGCTCAATAAAATTTGGGATATGCGCCTGAAGCTCTTTTTTCAAATCAGACTTAAGCCACTTAAAATTCATCCGGTGTAAAATCCCGGAAAGCTGAAAGTTAAATGTCAGCTCATCAAGGTCCGGGCTTATGAGCTTAAGTAAGCGGGTAAACTTGGGCGATTCGCCAAGCAATTGCCTGCTTAAAGCTAAAGACATCTTGCTTGAGACAAAATCATTTATGCCTAATTTAAAATATCCGCCTAAATTCACATCCTGAGAGTTTAAATCTATTTTATATAAGCTGGCGCCATTTTCAGTAACCGCGAAACGTGAAGATGCCCGGTGAAAATCTATCTTTTTCAGCGCGGGAAGCCCGAAGAAATCGGCCAGCCATTTGAAAAATTCGAAGTTATGTAAATACCCGTTTTGAATATTCATTCTTCCGCCTAAGCCCAAAGCCGGATAAGTGCCAAAAAACATTCGGCCGTCCAATATGCCGTAAACTTTAGAAAAATGAATCAGGATATCCTCAAGCTTATTGGCAGTTACGGCTTTAACCTTGATCGTGGAGCGGATTTTTGGCACCGGGCCGGTTAAATCCATCCGCGCCTGGCCTTTAAGGAATCCGTCATAAAAGCGGGAATCAAATTCAATGTATTTAAACCTATCCTGCTTAAGATATAAAGTAGCGCCTACATCCTCCAGCGCTACTTTATATTTATTGCTTTCCGTTTCGCAAAATAAATTCAGCTTTCCTAAAGACATTTTAACCAGCGGATAGCGGTCAAAATGAAGGCCCAAGTCTTTAAAATCAACCTTAAGCTTATCTAAAGGAGGACTTGCCTTTTGCTTTTCTATGAAATCAAAGAGCAGCGTTCCGCTGCCGTTAACCGTCATATCCTTAAATGATGCCTCTATTGCTAAATCAATTTTTTTGAGATTTTCGCTGACGTGCTTTTCTAATTTTGCCGGCCCGAAAGAGAGCGCCATATCCAATAAAATCTTATCATGAAAACCGATGCTTCCTTTTATGCCGATAGGGTTATTATTCAAAATAAAATTCAAATGTTCTATCTGAATATCGGGAAGGCGCAGATTAAGCCGGCAGTCTATATCCAGAATATGCAGATTCACCAAAGACAAGTCAATATTTGAAGACAAAGCGCGCGTCCGGCGGGGAGAGAATTTACTTTTTTTAGGAACCCCAAAAACAGGCAGTTGATACGGCGGCTCCTGAAACGCGGTATTGGCAAAAACAAAACCATTCGCCTGAAAGATTCTGCCGGTAAGGTCTCCCCATAACTGGGCATAAAAATTCTGCCTCTTCAGTTCTAAATTTTCCAAAGAAAACCCGTCATCCTGAAGAAAACCTTTAAAATTATAGCGTAGAGGCGCACCCTTGATTCTTGAAAAAAACTTCCGCATGCCGAAAGCTGAAGAATTAGCAGTTTCTTTATTAATTAATCCGGAGCCCGTGATAGAATCGCCTTTTATCTTTAACAGAAAATCGGCTCGGATATAGCCTGGGGCACCCTGATCCCGGGCTAACTCTAACTTAGCTCTTTTTATACTAAGCTTTATATCTTGCCGGGGTAAAAGTTTGATGAAATCAACTATTTGCTGAAAATTGTTTTTTATAAGCTCCTGGAATTTATGGTAATCTGTTCTGAGATTATAAAAACAGATGCTCTTGACAGAGAGGCTCCTTTTAATGATAAGCTCCCAAAGAGAAAACCGTATCAGTGTGCGCGGGATAACTAAAAACTGTTCGTCTGGCGGCGGGGTTATTTCTCCTTCCCTTTTTAAGTAATGTCCGGGACCACTAAAGGAAATAGTATTTACGACGATAAAATCGGGAGGAAAATAAACGAGGCTCTTTATGAATGGCTTCTCAGGTATACGCGCGCCTAAAGCGCTTATTATTGTGTTTTTGGATTTACTAAGCAGGATATTTCCGCTGATAGTAATTATCGCGGCTATGATAACCATAACCAGGACCAGGCGGAAAATTATTTTAGTAGGGGATGTTCTCAAATAGTTTGTCATCTACATATAATTCCACCTTATCAATATAATACATCATCCGGTATTTTATTCCCAAAGGAGAGGTATACGCGTATCCCTTTGATTCCTGGAACAAAAGACTCAAACGTTTGAGGCTGATGATCTGATTCTTTAATTTCTCCGTTAAAGACTCATTCTTATATATTTGGGGCACCTTCAAAAGATACATAAGAACAAAGGGCAGGCCTTTTGAATCGGGATACTCATTAATGAAATTGCTCAGGGCCTCTGCCGCGCTTTCATAATTTGCCGTGATAAAATAATATTCTCCTATGGCGAAGGCGGCATCGGAAGCGTATTTTGAGCCAGGATAATTTTCTAAGAGTTCACGGCAATGCATAAAGGCGAAATCCTTGTTTCCGGATTCCGCCTCCCGAATGGCCGCTGAATACAACTGTTTTACATCCTGAGCGAATCCACGGTGAGAAAGCAGGAAAATGAATAAGAATAATGAGAAAAGTGTTTTATTGATTTTCATGGCTATTTTGTTCGCGCTCCTTTACGCGTGGCTTAATCCCGGCCTCAGCCGTCAAGGTATTTAACCACCATTTCCAGTGACTGCTTCTTGGGGCCCGCGCTTGTTTTAGCGGCATAACCCACGGGAATCACCGCCATAAACTCACCCTCCGGAGATTCACCGATAAACTTTAAGATATCATTCTTAATCAACACCAGCACTCCCAGCCAAACCGCGGACAATTCTAAAGACGTAGCGGCAATTAATAAGTTCTCAACCGCGGCGGCGGAACTTTGTATCTCCATAATCCGGAAAAAATCATGCGCGGTATCCTTATTCACCTTAAATAACTCGGTCCCTCTTGAAATAAGCTCTCCGCTATTGGCTACGGCAATCACCACCGGAGCGGAAATGATACTGCGCGCCGCCAAACGCAGTATCGCCGAGGACGGCTTAGGGAAGTCGTTGGCCTTAGCGCTTATAAAATCAGCCAGATCACTTTTAATTTTGCCTTTTAAGACAATAAAACGCCAAGATTGCTGATTATGTGCCGACGGCGCCTGATTGGCCGCGTGCAGAATAATCCGCAGGTCCTCCTCACTGACCGGCCTATCCAGAAACATCCTCACACTGCGCCGGTTTTTTATAGACCGCAAGGTATCGTTTTTTGACAGGCAGATTTCATTATCACTCATTTTTTCCTCAATCCCTCGCGCCGCGAACCGGATCCGTTATTTCAAAACAAAAGGCGCGTTAATTCCTAAAAGCCTTTTCCATTTTCTTCCGGTTTTTCCATCTGAAGTATAGCGCAAATTAAAAATAACAAACTTAAGATAATCGTCCATTGAAAGCCGCTTGTCTCTTGTCGGAATGTTACGAACAACGGGTAATTTCATTTTTTCCATCGCTTTAATCCTCCAATGCCTTGACTATTTTGGAGTAGATTTCTTCTGCGTCATTATACCACTAAATATTAGCGGTTCTATAAAATTGTTTAAACTCCTCTTGATTATAACTATTGGTTTATGATAAGATAAGTTTTATTAAGTAAACAATATTTATCAGACAAACCGATGATTTCCCAACTCAGCATTAAAAACTTTGGCCTCTTTGACCATATCACGATAGACTTCTCCAGGGGCTTAAACATTCTGACCGGAGAAACCGGCGCGGGTAAATCCATCCTCATTGACGGGCTTCGCTACGCCCTTGGCGAACGCCTTGATCCCTCTCAAATCCGCGATCCCCAACAGCCTTGCGCGGTAGAAGCTGTTTTTGAAATATCTAAAAAATTGGTAAATGACTATGAAGCCTTACTTGAGTTTCTCCCGGAAAAGGAAACCTCTTTGATTATCAACCGCGCCTACCTTCCCGACGGCCGTAACCGGGCCAAAATAAACGGCCTCTCAGTAACGCTCGCCCAGCTCAAAGAATTAGGCAACCATCTCCTTGATTTCCACGGCCCGCACGACCACCAAATGCTCCTTTCTTCTGACGCCCACTTATCCATGCTTGACAGGCTCAGTGATATTGACGCGCTCAAAAACGAATACAGCGAAATATACCGGAAGTATCTTGAACTTAGCAGGGAACAGGAGAAATTAAAAGAATTATCATCGTCACGAGAAAGAGATATCGAAATTTTAAAACACCAAATCCGGGAATTAGAGCAAGTTCCTCTTGAAGAAGAGAAATATACTGAATTACTGGAAAAACAAAGCAGGCTGAACAACTCCGAAAAACTCTATGAGCGTGCCGGCCAACTCATCAACACCCTCGAAAATGACGAATCCGGGATTTCCCAGGCTATTACCAAAGCCTTTCCCTATACACGGCTTTTAAACAATATTGACCCGGCTACCTCGGTGCTCACTGAAAACCTAAGCCACATTCAGGAAAAGAGTGATGAAATTTTATCATACCTGAGGAGTTATCTGGAAAACCTTTCTTTTGAACCACAAGAGGCAAATGAAATCAATAAGTTTTGCGACACCTACATTGAGCTTAAGCGAAAATACGGCCCCAGCTTAGACGAAGTCAGGAAATTTTACCAATCCGCCAAAGAGAAATATGATACCCTGGTTAATTTTGAGATAAACTCCAATGAGCTGAATGAAAAAATAAACTCCCTGGAAAAAGAATTACGCCAGAGCGCTCAGAAAATTACCAAAAAAAGAAAAGCGACTGCTGACGGCCTGAAGGAAACGATTGAAAAGGAATTAAAAGAGCTGGGGATTATGCACGCGCGGTTTGAATGTAAGATTGAAAAAGCCGAACTTAACCCTGACGGCCAGGACCGGGTTATATTCTATATCAGCCCAAATGCCGGGGAAGACTTGAAACCTCTGGCTGAGATTGTGTCATCAGGAGAAGCGGCCAGGCTCATGCTGGCCTTGAAGAAAGCCTTAATAAAAGTAGACCCTATACCGGTTTTGATTTTTGATGAGATAGATGCCCAGATAGGCGGGCGCTTAGGCACTATTACCGGCAAGAAACTCAAAGAACTCTCTACCGATAGACAAGTAATTCTTATCACTCACCTGCCCCAAATAGCCTCTTTTGCCGATACTCACTTTAAGATATATAAAAAAGTAGAAAACAACCGCACCACCACCGCGATAGAAGAACTGGATGCAGGCACGAAGATAAAAGAAATAGCCAAGATGATGAGCGGAGAAAAGGAAAGCGCTATCGCCCTAACCCACGCCCGGGAAATGCTCACCCAGGCAAAAAAACCCGCCCTGGCAAAAGGTTAAAACCGCGCGAAGACACTAATCCGATGCTTGTTATTGAATTTAAACCGACGGACTTATCTTTCCGACATTCATAAATAAATAAGGCCCGACACTATGTTAGAGCCGGGCCTTATTTACATCCACAATTACACCTTTTTTACGTTTGTTGCCTGGGGGCCTTTTTGACCCTCTTCAACTTCAAATTCAACTGCTTGTCCCTCAGCTAAAGATTTAAAACCTTCGCCCTGAATCGCGTTGTGATGGACAAAACAATCCTTGCTTCCGTCATCAGGCGTTATAAATCCATAGCCTTTCTGATCGCTGAACCATTTAACTTTACCTTTTGCCATTATTCACTGCCTCCTTCCAATAAGATTTTAGCAAATAATAGCAAAAGAAAAAAACGCAAGGTAAATTACCCCCCTTGCGATCGTAAGCT
>Ga0209211_10008285_pt1 | contig 14261 bp, 10 predicted proteins | sample RifGroA2_FD_183992 | JGI IMG/M metagenome (GOLD analysis project Ga0209211, IMG submission 183992) | Groundwater microbial communities from Rifle, Colorado, USA - Groundwater A2 (SPAdes) (version 2) | ecosystem: Environmental > Aquatic > Deep subsurface > Groundwater | place: Rifle, Colorado...
TAACGTCAGGACGGGCATCGACAATTGTTTTGATGCATTGCCCGTTGCCGCGGAAGTCGGGAATCAAAACTTCAACGAGAACGTCGGGACAGTGTTTTTTCAGCGCAAGAATGCATTTTGCGAAATGGCCTGCGCCCTGGTCTGGCAAATCGTCGCGGTCAACGCTTGTTATTACTATATAGCCGAGCCCCCATTTTTTGACTGCCGAGGCGATTTTCCAAGGCTCGAGCGGGTCAAGCGGTTTTCCCTCGATTCCTTTCGCGACGCTGCAAAAGTGGCAGCCGCGCGTGCAAGTGCTTCCGAGAACCATGAACGTTGCAGTTCCTGACGACCAGCATTCGCTTAGGTTGGGGCAGTGGGCTTCCTCGCAAACAGTTGCAAGGCCCAGTTGCTTGAGCGTTGCCTTGATGCCAGAGTGGTTTTCGGTTGGCGGGCGGATTTTAAGCCAAGCTGGTTTGCCTGAAGAATTGATGGCTTTGCTGGGTTGTGCTTTCGGTGCTTCTGCCGTGTGGGTTGGCATATCGAACTTTCACGGCGTCAACTATTAAAACCGTTTTCAGCCTCGGCGATTGTCGTTTTGCGCGCGGGTTCAAGCCTTTTATTTGACTTGGCAGCAAATATAGCAAACCAAGAAAATCTTTCGGTTAAATTCTCTTGGTTTGCGGCTAGCAAAACCGGAAAACACCCGAATTACTTTCCGGTTTCGCTATAGGTTCCAGGCAGCTTAGGCTTGTGGGGGTAAAATGGATTTTTCTAGCATGGATTTTACGAAACTGGCGGAGTGGGACGAGCTGCTTATAGTGGCGGGAATAGCTTTGATTTTGCTTGGGGAAATGAACCTGGGTTTTTGGGTTGCGGTCTTGGGCGGCGCGTTTTTCCTTGCGAGTGAAGGATATTTGAATTTCTGAGTTTTTGCCTATGCAGCGCGTGCGGTTTTTCCGTTCCCCAACGTTTTAAAACCGGGTTTTCGTAATCTTATAATCTGTTTTTTAGGGGGTCGTGGTTGCTTTGGCGTACTTGGCTGGACTTGAAATTATCGCCTGGGACTTAACTCTAATGTTGAGCGCAATAGTGCTCGTCTTTTGGGTTGCCTACACTATCATGCTTTACAGCCAAAAAAAGACGGGCAAAGTAAGGCACGACTGGTGGATTTCCATGGTCTTCTACGTGGGCATTGTCCTGCTCGTATTGGGAAACCTTTTCCTTGCTTTCGGCCAGCGTTATCATTCTGAAGAGGGCCAGGCGGTTTCCATTATTTTGAACGTGGTTTCAATGCTGATTTTTGTTTTTGCGTTCTACCTGCGCATGGAGCATGCGCTCCATTCCCGCGATATGCTGCAAACGATGGAGCTTTCAAAGCCGAAGCGAAGGAAAGGGCGCTAGTTTTGGGTGTTTTGGCCAAAAGCCGCGTTAACCGTTAACCTATACGCTTTTTAAATCGATACGTCAAAATAATAAGGTCGCGCTGCGCTGGTGTCTGATTTTAAGGGGTTAGTATGAGTTCTGCCTTCACCCACTATTTAATGCCGAAAATCGAGAAAATGAACGATGAAGAGCTAGCAGAGCTTTTAAAGGTCTTGGGCTGCACCAAGGAGCAGTTGCCCGTTGTAACGCTTTCTGACGCCGGACTTAATGGTCTGGATGTCCACATCGGCGACGTCGTGCGCATCACGCGCGACGGGAAGAGGAAAGAATTTTACTACCGCACTGTAGTCGACTAGACGTGCTTGCGGGCTATCATATAGCTTTCTCGCATGAATGGCGTAATATTCGCATATATGCCCCAAGTGGGCGGATTGGGGTTCCGAAGGCCTTTGTGCTTGGAATCGTTTGTGGAGCGTGGGGTACCGTGTTTGCTGAAGTTGAAAGCGCTTTCTTGAAGGGAAATACTATCGTCGACCAGCACTTGGAGTCTTACAACCAGTTCGTGGAACAGACGATGCAGGATATTGTGGACACGCAGAGCGTTATAGAGCCGCAAATCGAGGGCTTGACAATCAAGCTTGGGAAAATCCGCGTTGAAAAGCCCATGGTTGTCGAGGGCGACGGCTCGCGCAGGCCACTTTACCCTATGGAAGCGCGCATCCGCGACTTGAACTATTCCGCACCGTTGTTTTTGGAAATGACGCAGGTCAGCAAGGGCGTTGAAAAGCGCGCTGAAGACGTTTTTATCGGCGAATTGCCCGTAATGCTCAAGTCAAAGCTCTGCTATTTGCACGGCCGCAGCGCGCAGGAATTGCAGCAGATGGGTGAGGATTCGCTTGACTCTGGCGGCTATTTTGTCATCAACGGCACTGAAAAGAACCTGATGATTCTTGAGGACCTTGCCCCAAACCGCATTTTTGTTTCGCGCGAGAAGGACACGGGCTTGACGCAGGCCAAGATTTTTTCAACCCGCTCCGGTTTTCGCGGCAGGTGCACCATTGACCGCACCAAGGAAGGGCTTTTGAGCGTGAGCATGCCTTCGTACAACAAGTCGCTTGAGCTTACGCTTTTGTTCCGGGCCCTGGGGCTTGTTGATGCAGAGCGCATAATGGAAGTTTTCCTGAATTACCCTGAAATCCGCAACGACATTCTTTTGAACCTTGAGGACACGGCTGAAGTGAAGACCAAGCGGGATGCCCTTGAAACAATTGGAAAGCGGGCTGCTCCAGGCCAGCCTGTTGACTACCAGGTGAAGAGGGCGGAGGTTCTCTTGGACCGCTATCTCCTGCCGCACATTGGTGTAGATGAGAAGAGCCGGCTTGCCAAGGCGTTCTTCCTCTGCCGCATGTCCGAGCGGGCGATTCTAGTCGCTTACAAGAAACGCTCGGTTGACGACAAGGACCATTATGCTAACAAGCGCCTGAAGATTTCCGGCAAGCTCATGGAGGAAGTTTTCCGCTACGCTTTCCAATTCCTTTTGAAGGACGTCGCCTACCAGATGGAGAGGGCGAACGTGCGCGGAAGGCGCATGAGCATGTTTGCAATCGTAAGGCCGGATGCCTTGAGCGACCGCATTAAGTATTCAATGGCAACGGGCAACTGGGTAGGGGGTCACACGGGCATTTCACAGCCCCTGGACCGCTATAACTTCATTTCCGCAGCAGCGTTCTTGAAGAGGGTCACTTCCCCGCTGGCGAAGAAGCACCCGCACTACAAGGCGAGGGACTTGCACGGCACGCACTGGGGCAGGCTAGACCCTAACGAGACGCCCGAAGGCCCGAACTGCGGTTTGATCAAGAACCTGTCGTTGTACTCGCAGATTACTGTCGGCCGCAAGACCGACGTGGAAGCTTCGCTGAAGAAGCTCGGCGTTTCAATGAAGATTTAGTCTCATCCGTTTTGTTTTTTGCAGGCCTAGGGTGTTTAACCAGATTTTTTTTGTGTTTTTGTCGTTTGGAAAGTTGTTTTTACTGGGGTGTTTGTTGGTGAAACAGGCAAGTGTTTTTCTGAATGGAAAGTTTTTGGGTTTTGCGGACAATGGCGCGAAACTTGCGCGTGAAGTCCGCGACATGCGCCGCAAGGGAGAGTTGGACGGCGAGGTTAACGTCGCCTACTATTACAAGACGCGCGAGGTTTTCGTCAACACCGATGAAGGCCGTGCAAGAAGGCCGCTCATCATAGTAAAAAACGGCAAGTCCATGCTTACGAAAGAGCACGTTGAGAAGCTCAAGAAGGGAGAACTCCACTGGAAGCAATTGGTCGGCCAGGGTTCAATAGAGTTTTTGGATGCAGAAGAGGAGGAAAACGCTTTTGTTGCGCTTTCGGAAAGCGCCGTGACCCCCGACCACACGCACTTGGAAATTTCGCCTTCAATGATTCTCGGCTACGCTTCAGCCCAGCTGCCTTTCCCGGAGTACAACATGGCGCCAAGGGTTTTGATGGCAGCCCAGCATGCAAAGCAGAGCTTGGGCCTTTACGCTTCGAATTTTAACTTGCGTACGGACACGCGCGGCCACATTTTGTTCTACCCCCAGCAGCCGATTTTGCAGACCAGGCCGTACCGTGATTTGAACTTGCAGCGCAGGCCCGCAGGCCAGAATTTGGTCGTTGCGGTGATTTCATACAAGGGCTTCAACATGAACGACGCCGTTGTGGTTGGCAAGAGTGCCGTCGAGAGGGGCTTGGGCCGCAGTGCTTTTGTCCGCACTTATTCCACTGTTGAACGCCGCTATCCGGGAGGCCAGAAGGACACTTTCGGCATTCCCGAGGAGCACGTGCAGGGCTTCCTGGGTGAAGAGGCGTACTCGCATTTGGATGAGGATGGCTTCGCTTCGCCCGAGACCATAGTGCGCGGCAACCACGTTCTAGTTGGCAAGACTTCACCGCCCCGGTTCTTGAAGGAAATCACCGCATTGGAAATGGAGGCAGAACGCAGGCGCGAGTCGAGCGTCACTGTCCGCGGTAACGAAGAGGGCATTGTTGATTCAGTGATTTTGAGCGAAACGCTTTCGGGCGACCATTTCGTGAAAATCCGCGTGCGCAACACCAACGTCCCTGAAGTGGGCGACAAGTTTTCATCGCGCCACGGGCAGAAGGGAGTAATTTCGCTTTTGGTTTCGCAGGAGGATTTGCCCTGCACCAAGGACGGCATTGTGCCGGACTTGATGATCAACCCCCATGCAATTCCCGGGAGAATGACCGCCGGGCATTTGCTTGAAATGCTTGGCGCAAAAGCTTCGTCCCTAACGGGAAGCTTGGGCGACTGCACCGCTTTTTCGGGAGACGTGCAGAAGGACTTCGAGCAATCCTTGCTTGAGGCAGGATTTTCGCCAGCAGGCCAGGAAGTTTTGTACGACGGGAAAACGGGCGAACGCCTGAATGCAAGGATTTTCATAGGTGTGATTTACTACCAGCGCTTGCACCACTTGGTTTCACTCAAGATGCACGCACGCTCGAGGGGTCCTGTGCAGATGCTCACGCACCAGCCGACCGAAGGCCGCGCCCGCGAAGGCGGATTGAGGCTAGGGGAAATGGAACGCGATTGTTTCATCGGCTATGGGGCCGCGCTGCTGTTGAAGGAGAGGATGATGGACTCGAGCGACAAGACCATCGAGCTGGTCTGCAGTAATTGCGGTTCGCTTGCGTTCACCGACCGCCAGAAGAACAAGAGCTTCTGCGCCCTCTGCCAGAGCAGTGAAGTCCATCCTGTTGAAATGAGCTATGCGTTCAAGCTTTTGCTTGACGAGATGAAGAGCATCGGCATATTCCCGAAGCTCAAGCTCACCGACAGGGCATAATTTTTCCATTTTGTTTTTTTCCAGTTTGATACTTTTCCGAAGAAGGAAGGGGTTGGCAAGGAGAAACCTTTGGTTTCTCCTGCAGAGGTGTTCGAATGAAGGTTGTTTCCGCAATTGGTTTTTCGATTTATTCCCCCGAGCAGATCCGCAAGATGAGCGCGGTGAAGATAACGATGCCGGACACTTACGATGAGGACGGTTATCCCATAGGCGGAGGCTTGGCTGACCAGCGTTTGGGTGTTGTTGACCCTGGCTTGAAGTGCAGGACTTGCGGCGGTAGGATGAAAGACTGCCCAGGCCACCCGGGCCACATTGAGGCAGTAAGGCCGGTGGTTCACGTCGGTTTCGGCAAGTTCATCTACCAACTGCTCCGCTTTTCGTGCAGGAAGTGCGCGCGCGTAATGCACATGGCCGACAGCATTGAGGAGTCTAAGCGCTCTTTGGAATGCCCCCACTGCGGCGAGAAGCAGAGGAAAATAAAGTTCGTAAAGCCTACCACCTACTACGAGGACGACCGCAGGCTTTTGCCCAACGAAATCCGCGAGAGGCTCGAGCACATTCCCGACGAGGATTTGCACGGCCTTGGCGTTTCAATACGGCCCGAGTGGGCTGTGCTCACCGTGCTCATGGTTCCTCCTGTAACCGTGCGCCCTTCAATCACGCTTGAGACTGGCGAGAGGAGCGAAGACGATTTGACCCACAAGCTGGTGGACATCCTGCGCATCAACCAGAGGCTTGAGGAGAACATTGATGCAGGCGCGCCACAGTTGATCATTGAAGATTTATGGGAGTTGCTGCAATACCACGTTACCACTTTCTTTGACAATGAAACCGCAGGCATCCCCCCTGCACGCCACCGCAGTGGAAGACAATTGAAGACGCTGTTCCAGCGTTTGAAGGGCAAGGAAGGCCGCTTCAGGTACAACTTGAGCGGAAAGCGCGTGAACTTTTCAGCCCGCACAGTAGTTTCGCCGGACCCCACTCTCGGCATTAACGAGTTGGGCGTGCCCATTGACATTGCCCGCGAGCTTACTGTTCCTGTGAGCGTAACCCAGTGGAACCTCGAGGCGGTCAAGGACATGATCCGCAAGAACAACGAGCGCATTAACTATGTCATCAGGCCCGACGGAAAGAGAAAGAAGATTACCCCCGCAAACCTCGAGGAGATTTTGCTGGAAGTCACAATGGGTTATACTGTTGAAAGGCAGTTGTTCGATGGCGACGTGATTATCTTCAACCGCCAGCCTTCACTCCACCGGGTTTCAATGATGGCCCACACAGTCCGCGTTCTTCCGGGCAAGACTTTCCGCTTTAACGTTGCCGATTGCGCGCCTTACAACGCCGACTTCGATGGCGATGAAATGAACGTCCACGTGCCTCAGACCGAGGAAGCGCAAGCGGAGGCCGAGCTTTTGATGAAAGTGCAGGAGAACATACTCTCGCCGCGCAACGCCTCTCCCCTTGTCGCTCCTGACTTGGACCAGATTACGGGGCTTTACTTGCTTTCGCTCGACGATTTCGTCGTTTCAAAGAAAGAGGCTTGCAACTTGCTGAACGCCGCTGGCGGCATTGAAGCCGAGTTCGACAAAAACACAATCAGCGGCAAGGAAATCTTTTCCATGCTCCTCCCGGAAGGGTTGAACATGGAAATAAAGGACAAGGCTGGAAACGTCAAGATAAAGAACGGCAAGCTCACCGAAGGTTTCCTCAATACGCACGCCAACCGCGACATCGTGAAAACTATTTTCAACGAGTTCGGCAGCGACGAAGCGCGCAAATACATCGACGCGGCAACCAGGCTTTCAGTGCAATTGGTTTACGGATATGGATTTTCATTGAGCCTTAGGGATTACCACCTGCCTCCCGAAGCTTTGGAGGAAGTCAACAAGCTTTACGAGGAAGGAAAACAGAAGCTCGAAGAGCTCGTCAAGAAGTACAAGACCCGAAAGCTCGAGAGGCTTCCAGGCAAGACCCTAAAGGAAACGCTTGAAGAGCAGGTAATGAACATCGTGGAACTCATCCGCTTCCACTGCTGGAACATAGTCAAGGACAAAATCGCCATGACCAACGTGGACATTAACGGCCACACGTTCAGCCACAACCCCTCGCTCCTAATGGCGCAGGCGGGAGTGAAGAACAAGCCCATTAACGTGGTTCAAATGGCCGCCCTCGTGGGACAGCAGGCCGTGCGTGGAAAACGCCCTGCCTCGGGCTTCAAGAAACGCCTCTTGCCCCACTACCGGAAAGGCGATTTGGGTGACAATGCCCGCGGTTTCGTCAAGCACAATTACACCCAAGGCCTGAACGCGACGGAATACTTCTTCCACGCGGCAGGCGGAAGGGACAGCGTCGTGGACAAGGGAGTCAACCCGGCGAAAACCGGTTACATGCAGCGCAGGCTCATCAACGCATTGCAGGACTTCATAGTCTGGGAAGATGCGACCGTGCGCGACAGCGAAGGCAATTTGATCCAATTCAAGTACGGCGGCGACGGCATCGACCCTTCAACAGGAAAGCCAATTGCCTACGGAGAGCCGGTTGGAGTAGTTGCAGCCCAGAGCATTGGCGAACCGGGCACGCAAATGACTTTGAGGACCTTCCACTACGCGGGAGTGGCATCGCTCGCCCAGTTCGGCTTCACGCGCTTGGTTGAACTGGTGGACGCCCGCAAGTCGCCCAAGAAGCCGGTCATGGAAATCATGCTGAAGAAGAGCGTTTCCGGCGACTTCGAGAAAGTAAAGGGAATCGCCGCGCGCATAGAGCAGGTTTCCCTTGCGGACGTTGCCCACATAAATGAAAACTTCGAGCGCAAGGTCGTGACCATAACCATCGACCCGCAAATGCTGAAGGACAAGATGGTGCGCGAGAAAGACATACTCGCGCAAGTGGAGCTTATTGCGCCGAACTTCAAGCAGGACGGCCACGAGATTTCCATCAAGACCAAGGAAGACTCGCTCAAGAGCATACGCAAGCTGACCCTCCGGCTGAAGGAACTGCACTTGAGCGGCATTCCGTGCATTCGCAAGGCCATTATTATCGAAAAGAAGGCCGATGGCGGAAGGGAATATGCCATTGCAACCGACGGCTCGAACTTGCCTGAAGTGTTCAAGCTCGAGGAAGTCGACCCGTACCGCACGAGCACGAACGACGTCATGGAAATCGGCCGCGTTCTCGGAATCGAGGCTGCGCGCAACGCCATAATCCAGGAAATCAACAAGGTCATGGAAATGCAGGACTTGCACGTTGACGACAGGCACATCATGCTAATCGCAGACGGCATGACTTTCCTCGGTGAAGTTTCAAGCGTCGGAAGGCATGGCTTGGCAGGGAAGAAGAAGAGCGTTCTCGCACGCGCGGCGTTCGAGGAAACGGCAAAACACCTGCTGCACGCGTGCATCTACGGCGAGGAAGACGACCTCAAGGGAATAGCCGAAAACATCATCATCGGCCAGACCATTCCCGCAGGCACGGGCATAGTCAAGCTCGAAATGAAACTCGACTGACATCCCTTTCTTTTGTAAAAGAAAGGTCCGTCACCCCCAAAGAAAACAGCTTGTTGCTTTGTTTTTCCATACCGAGCTGTTTTTATTCCAGTTTTTCTTTCCTTTCTTTTCCCCCTTTTTCGGGAATTCGTAAAACCTTATTGTAGTGGATAAAAAATGGTTTTTTTTGGTGCGCTGGTTGAAATTCCGATTTTTTCCCTAGTGTTTTCCGTAATTTCTTTTGCGTTGAACAAGACTCTTGGCGAGAGGGACAAGGTCAAGGCCTACCAGAAGCAAGTGCAGGCCTACCAAAAGGCGATGCAGCAGGCCATGCTTGCAAAGGACGAGAAGAAGCTTGAGGAACTGCGCAAGCGCGACAAGGAAATGAACGACAAGATGATGCAGATGATGCTCATGCCTTGGAAGGCGAGCATCGTCATACTGCCATTGGCTTGGATTGCCATTTCTTTCGTGATGCCTGCGCTCTACAAGGACTTTGTAATCCTCCTGCCTTTCGACATCCACTTGAGCGCAATCTTGTCGTGGACTTTCTATTCCAACATCTTCCAGGCTGCAGCCTACGGCACGACCGGCTTTTTCATCGTCTGCGCAATCGTCTTCGGCCTGGCCATTGAGGGAATAGTCTCGCGCCTCTGGCCTTCTAATCCAATAGTTGAAGCATTCTGATTATTTTTTAGCTTCTGTCTATTTTTCTGCGGCCAGCACGAGTTCTTCCATCTTGTCCGCCAGCGCCCGCGCGTGGCTCTCGTGCAGGTAATGCCCAGTCGGGCTGGTGTCGTCTTTCGGTATCATCCTTCGAAATAAATCGCGTATGAGCATGTCCGCTTCCGCCTGTTTTTGGTCCTTCTTGCCTTTTGCCCATCTGTCGATAATTTTTCCAGCTTTTCTCGCTAACTTATCAGTGTCTGTCGGATAAACGTGGTCTGCAAGGTTTTCTACAAGCGCAACGACTTTTTTCCCTTCGCTTCCTTCTCTCACGGTATATAAAATCCCGCTGGAATTTTTGCCCGAATTTAATAGCGCACCCTTAAATTTTTGGTGGTTATAATGGCATCCCTGCGACTCATTTTCCTCTAAATATCCATCGTGCTTTACTGCCTCGCAGTTTGGAGGCGCGGCCGCCCAACCCTCATGGAATGAAGAATGGAAGTTGAAAACGTGGCAATCTGGCCTTTCATCCGCGTAGCCTTTAGTAATGCTGTTAGTGTGCCTTTTTCTCATCTTTTTCCCAGCTATGTAACGCTTTATCCAAGGCGAAGCCTTCCAAGCTTTTCTGCTGTTGGCGACTTTTTCTGCGAACGCGACATAGGACTGTGATCTCTCTCTGCGGGTATTGGTAGTACTTCAACCTCGTGCCCTTTTTTTTCAGCATTTCAGAAACCTGATTTGCCCGTTCAACTGCAAGCGTCTCATGCGGGTGTTCGTCGCATAGGAGGAGGATTTTCGCCATTCAAATCAAGATTACTAATACCTCTACTTTTAGTTAAGCTTATCCCGAAAGCCATCGGAATCAAAAAGCCATCGGCACGGTACTGTCAACTCAGCTTTAAAAATCGCAATTTAGTGGATACTCTCCGCGTTTTGAAAAACGCGTGAACCGCAAAGGCTCGAAGCTTTCGGGCTTCTCGCGGGTTTGGGTTGATGGAAAATGATTGGAGATTTGAAGTTCGTGAGAAACCGGTTCGGCGCAAGGCGCCTGACCGAGTGGATTGAGGACAGCGGTGAAGCCGCCCCCAATCGCAGTTCAACGGATAGAACAACCCCCCGCTAAGACGTAAGAGAATGATTGTTGACGTGGTTTAAAATGTTTTTCGAATCTTGCGAAGAAAAAGAAAACTCAAAGGGTTTTGAGCCCTTTGAGCTTGATGTCCGATTGGACAAAGGAACTGCCCATCTAGAGACTAATGTTTTAGTGTGTATAAAAAGTTCTGGATTTTCAAAAGGAAGAGGTTAGCAAGGAGACCTTGCAGAGCAACGCTCTGCGAGGCGTCGCAGAAGCAATGCTTCTGCAACGAACCTTTGGTTTCTCCTGCAGAGGTGGTGCGGAATGTTGTGCGGGAATTGCGGAAGGAAGTTTGAGTCGTGCTGCGGCGACGAGCAGGAAACGTGCCTGCTTTGCTCGTTCAGCGGAATGAATTGCTGAATTTATATTTTTTGAAGGTTCGAAAACAAGGGAAAATGCAGAAGGTGGTATGTATGAAGATTGATGTATCTCAGTTGCCTTATACGGGCGTGATGGATGTCGTTCGCAAGACCAGGTGGGTAGTAAACGAGTTGGTTTGCGAGAACGGAAGGGTAGTGTTGGACTGCTCCCCAGTGTAGTGTCGAACTCACAAAGCGAGTTCGACAGTCGCAGGCAGGGCCTGCCGGGATCCCCCACGGGAGGAATAGGGAGGCCTTCGAAAGAAGGCCTTTCCAAACCCCATCTGTTTAAAAAATTCCCTTTCGTTTTAGTTCAATGAATGCAAAAGGTTTGTGGAACGGCTTTGATTCCGGGCAAATCGCCGTTTTAAGGCGGTTGAATACGCCTGCGAAAGTACAGGACTTTCTTGATTTTGAGTTGCCGTACAATTACGAAAAGCAAGGCGAAACATTATATTCGCCGCGCTTGGTTTTGCGTGAGAACAAGGCCCATTGTTTCGAAGGAGCTTTGTTTGCAGCCTGTACCCTGAGGTTTCATGGTTTTAAGCCTTTGATAGTGGATTTGGTTGCCAGCGAGGATGACGACCACATACTGGCGTTGTTCAAGGAAAAGGGATTGTGGGGTTGCGTTGCAAAATCAAAGTTTACGGGCCTGCGCTACCGCGAGCCCATACACCGCAACTTGCGGGAGTTGGTATTGTCTTCGTTTGAGGGATACTACAATTTCGACGGGAAGAAATCCTTGCGGTCGTATTCCGAGCCTTTCGACTTAAGCAAGTTTGATTCCGCGGGTTGGATGGCAAGTGGAAAGCCGCTGTGGCCTGTTGAAAAGGCGTTGAACCGGTCGAAACACCACGGGCTTTTCCCGAAGGGGTTGGAGCGAAAATTCAGGCTTGTTGACGGTTCTTTATTCAAAGCAGAGGTTCTTGGCCGTGTTGGAACGCCGTTGTACAAGCAAAAGCCCTTCAATGCGCGAAAGCTATTGGGGAAAAGAAAAAGCCACGTTTAAAAATCTTGTTTTCTTCTTCTATTTACCCACAAGTCCGAGAGTGAGACGCTAGTGTTCATAAGCAAGATAATGATGCAGAATTTCAAGAGCTTCAAGAAAGGCGAAGTTGTACTCAGGCCTGGCTTTAACGCAATCGTTGGACCTAATGGTAGTGGCAAATCGAATTTAGTAGACATGGTTTTATTTGCTTTCGGCGAATCGCGATTCAAGTCCATGCGCGTCAAGAAAATCCGAGACTTGATTTTCGAGGATGCGGGTGTGGCGGAAGTTTCCCTTGTGCTTTCCGACGGGATCAAGGAACGCACGATAAAGCGGGCTTTGCGCAAGGACGGCAAGATAAAGTACTTTGTTGACGGCAAGCGCGTCAAGAAATACGCCCTCGAAGAATTCTTGTCTCACAACAACCTTTCCAGCAACCACGTGATAAAACAAGGTGAAGTACAGCGCATAGTTGAAATGAACCCGAAAGACCGCAGGGGGCTTATTGATTTCATTGCCGGCGTTTCAGAGTATGAGGAGAAAAAGAGGGAAGCGTTGAGCGAATTGGACAAAGTTCATTCCAAGGTTTCCGAAGAAAAGGCAGTCATAGCTGAAAAGCAGGGTTATTTGGCAGAGTTGGAGAAAGACAAGGCTAACGCCCAAAAGTTCGTTGAGTTTGACTCACGGCTGAAGAAAACCAAGGCCACCATACTGCACTTGGAATTGAGTGATTTGCAGGATGAGTTCGCCTCGCTCGTCAACGCCTCGCTCGACTTGGACAACAAAATCCGTGCCCTTTCAGGGGAAATACGAAGTTTTGAAGAGCAGATTGCCGAGAAACAGCGCAAGAAGGACGAGATCAACAAGCAGATTATCGAAAAGAGCGCGGGCAAGGAAGGCGAGATACAGCGGCAGATCGATTTCCTGCAGAAGGAAATGGACGATTCTAAACTCCTCATAGGAAAAAACCAGGGGTTGCTCAAGGAAAAGGGCGCTTCCCTCCTGGAAGCTTCCACTGAAAAGCGCAAGGCCGAAGATTCGCTTTCATCGGCGAAAAAGCAGGCTCTTGAGTTGGATGAAGAGTGCGCGGCAATCCAAAAAATCCTTTTGGAAAAGCAGGCGGAGTACGACGCGCTCATGTCGAAGACCACCGCGTTTTCCGAGCAGTTCCGCACCGCGCGCGCGAAAATGTCTTCCCTTGAGCAGGAGCTGTTGCAGGTGAAAGACTCGCTTAACCAGCTGCAGAGCGATGTTTCGATTGCCGAGGAAAAGCGCAGGCTCAAGCAAGATGAACTTGAACGATTGCAAACCGGCCGGTTTGAAGATTACTCGCCGCAAAAGGGAATGCTTGAGGAGCACTTGCAGCAACTGACCCTGGAAGTTCAGAGGGTTGACGCGCTTTTGAAGGCCCTTGTGGATGAAGAGCGCCAGGCTTTCGAGAAAATGGGTTTGATTGACGAGGATGTGCTTAGGGCGAGGGAAAAGATTTCCATTGCCGACGCGAGGCTGAAAACCGCAGGAAGCAGCAGGTCCATTGACGTGGTTGAAAAACTGCGCAGTGAAATCAAGGGCGTTTACGGAACGCTCCAACAGCTTATTGATTACGATCCCGCATTCTCGCTTCCAGTCAGCGTATCCATGGGCCAGAGGCTGCACTATGCGGTGGTGGATTCGGTGCGCACTGCCGGAAAGGCAATTGAGCTGTTGAAGAAAAACAATTGGGGCAGGCTTTCGTTCATTCCCCTGGACAAAATCCATGATTATGACATTTCACCGGAGGAGTTCAAGCTCAAGAAGAGCGAGGGTGCCATAGACTTTCTAGTGAAATTATTGCGCTATGACGCGAAATACGCCAAGGCAGTGCACTTTGTGTGCAGCAACACGCTTGTAATGGAAGATTTTGTGACTGCCGAAGAGCTTGTGGGCAGGGTGCGCATGGTTACCCTTGACGGCGAGTTGGTCGAGCAAAGCGGCCTGGTGAGCGGGGGAAGGGCGAGGGAGGAAATAAACCCGTTCGTCGAGGCGAAGGAACTGCAGAAGTGGGAGGAGAAAATGGAAACGCTCCTTTCGACCAAGGATGGCATTTCAAAGAAACTTTCGTTCACGCGCGGCGAGCTGGGCGAACTGCGCAGGAAAAAGGCCGAGGCGGAAGTGGCGAAAACCAAGACCGAGCTAGAGCTGAGGCACATTCTTGACGAGGACCGGGCGCTGGGCGAAAAGCAGAAGAACGTCTCGAAGGCCGCGGCGCAGTTGAAGCAGGAAATGAAGGAACTCCAGTCCGTCGTGGACAAGAAGTCGGGAGAGAGGAACGAGCTGGTGCGCAGGATTTCGGGCTTGAACTCGCAGTACCTCACTGCGAAAGAGCTTGTCGATACTGAGAAGGAAGAGCAGTTCGGCAACCTGGTG
>Ga0209211_10008286_pt1 | contig 14260 bp, 12 predicted proteins | sample RifGroA2_FD_183992 | JGI IMG/M metagenome (GOLD analysis project Ga0209211, IMG submission 183992) | Groundwater microbial communities from Rifle, Colorado, USA - Groundwater A2 (SPAdes) (version 2) | ecosystem: Environmental > Aquatic > Deep subsurface > Groundwater | place: Rifle, Colorado...
CAAAGCTTGAATGATAAGATGATGCCGCATGGGAAACGTCATACTTGCCTGTTAACCCTAAGCCTGCTTTTTCATACCGTATTCGGTTATATCCAACACCTAGGATAGGATTTTTCATCCAAAACTTGACTCCTTCAACTGCGTTGCTTACTCTTGTGTTAATAGAAAAAGTCCGAAACAATTGAACTCCTACTCCGATAGGTTTTGGAATAAATATGGCAAGAATGATGAAAGCTCCCATTGTAATTCCTATAAATAAATATCTCTTTTGCTTAGTGAATAACGTAATAAGACTTAAAATGATTGCTACATAAACAGTTCGGGAAAAGGTTAGCATAAGGAGAAGAAATAAAATTCCTAAAACAGAAAATTTTACATATATTTCGCTTTTTCTAGTAAGCATTCTAAAATAAACAAAGAAAAAACAAATGCCAAGTGCGGCGCCCGCGAGATAAGGTTCAAAAAAAAATCCGAAGACCCGGTAGAGATGAGGATCCCATCCTTGATACAAAAGATTTCGGAGGTTAGGATAAAAAATGTACTGAAGCCAAGATGATAAGATAATAATGAATACCAAAAACATCATTTCTTTAAATAAATGGCTTCTAGCCTTTTTGAAATTTCTTAAATGAACCGCCAGATATATAAAATGAAAAAGATAGAAGGCAAGCCGGAATAAGTATAAAAAACCAATACCATTTTCATATGTATCATAGGCATGAAAAGAGAAAAGAAAGGAAATAAATAAAATAGTGAAAAAAAAATAAATACTTTTGAAAATAGCTTTGCTTTGGAATGGAGAGGTTTTATGTTTGACGATGAGAAGAGCCAAGGCGAAGGCCATCATAATTTCATATGGATATATATTTATTTGTTGGTTAAAGAAGGAAACCCTCGCAAACTGCCCCAATGGGAAAAGGAGCGTAGCCACATACTCAAAAAAGATAATCAGTAAATTCAACATAATCAATTACGAAACATCAATTCTTGTATATTGGAAATGCTTTGCCCTGACAAGAAATGAATGAAAACTCATGAGAAACGCATAAGCAAAACCAGCCGCCCCATCAAGAAAACCAAGATAGATGAAATACGTCAAAATGAATTTCGCAGTAGGGTAGAGAAATATCGGTAGGATACTCCCCTTTTTGCCCCGTTTTTGTAATTCATGTGCCCGTAAGGTACTGTATATATTAATGTCATGTATAAACTCCTTCAGAGTCGGATGAGGGTAGTGATTCAAGAATCCTTCGAAGTGGCCGACGGACAAACCGGTCATAAATACCTCGTGCACGGCTCCTTTCCATTCCCCGTTCCCCTTTTTTACCAATCTGATAATCCCTTTATTTCGTGCTTTTAATACTTCGCCATACCGAAGCTCTCTCCCCCACCAAAAGTCACGTCGTTTAATGTAATATGCATTTATGTCATTGCGAGGAGCCGTAGGCGACGCGGCAATCTTATGAATCTCTGATTTTAACTGATCACTTACCTCCTCGTCTGCGTCTAAGAACAACACCCATTCGTTTTTAGCTTGCGTCATAGCCCAATTTCTCTGAGCTGCAAAATCCCCATTTGAATCATGAGATAATATTTGAGTATCAGATTTTATACTTTTTACCTTCTCAATGGTTTTGTCTGATGAAAGGTCGTCGACGAGGATAATTTCATCACAAAACCCCACAGACTTAATCGCCCGTTCCACATTCTTTTCTTCGTTTTTAGTCAATATTATTGCCGATATTTTCATAAAAGTACTTGCAAAATAGGTGTCACGAGTGCAGGTTTCTCGTGAAGAATCTATTTTGCTTCTGAATACAATTTTTTATATAACTTTATAATCTTCTTCGCCGTTATTCTGCAATCATACTCCTTTTCCGCCCGCACTCTCCCCATTGTACCAAGTTTCCTCGCAAAGGTTTTGTCCTGAGTGAGTTTCCGTATGGCAAAAGCTAATCCATTCACGTCACCTTCATGTATGTAAATGCCCGCGTTCCCCACAACCTCCTTTATTACCCCCGTATCGTATGCTATGATGGGCAAACCATCCCATACTGCTCCTCCCATGTTTTTGTGCGTTTTGATGGAAGAATAAACATATCCGCTTCATGATAAACTTTTGACATCTCTTCATACCGCTTTTGGACGATCGTCACAAACCGGTCAAGTTTGTCTTGTTTAATTTTAGACTGAAGATGATTATTTAGTGGCCCATCACCGATTATAGTGAGTTTTACAAATTTAAAATTTGAAATTTTAAATTTCAAATTCCTAAACGCTTCATACAAATCAAGTATTCCCTTTTCCTCAACCAATCTCCCTACAAATAGTATTTGAGTTTCATTTGGAAATTTTTTATTAGTTTTTGGAGATTGTTTACCCTGAGCATTGTCGAAGGGGATATTGGAGATTGGATATTGGAATTTCTGAATATCAACCCCCAACTTAATAACCTCAATTTTGGAGCTATCAACCCCTTCCTTTACCAAACATTCTTTTGCCCGCTCCGTATAGCATAAAAATAAATCCGCATGCTTTTGTACAAACCTCTTAATCTTTTTCTTTTGAGGAACCGATTCATTGTTAAAAGGAATCGTCTCCCAGGAAGTAACAATCAGTTTTTTAATTTTATTCTCACTCCGTAACTTCGCCAGTTGATAGCTGTAGTAATAATGAGGATCCGCCGTATGAAATATGTCAAACTGAGAAGCATACTTTCCCAATCCAAATAATACCTGTGAATCTCCAAATGCCCGATTCGAAATTATTTTCACGGCACGCCCCATTCCGGTTATATCCGCAAAACTGGGGAGTTTGATCACGGGAAACTCAAAATTGGTGTGAATAGGCCTGAGAGATGAAATGCCAACCAACTCAATTTCCTCATCTTTGAATATATAATTTTGCCCTTCAAAATTATTGAGGTATTTTCCCCGTACTAATGCTACTTTTATCATGAAAATATTTTCTTTTTATAAATTCCAAACACCACTATTAACAGTATAGCCAAATTTATTAATTCGGAAAATACGGTGATGTAAGAAGATGCAATGTAGGAAAATTGAGGTACAAATATAAAATTGAGGATTGCGTTTATCGCTGAAATAAATATGAATAATCCCACCGCAAGATGTGATAATTCGGAGACATATAATAAATTGAGAAAAATCGAATTGAATAGAATCAAGGGAAGGGCCCAAATGACTATCTTTACTACCTCTGTAGCTTGGGAATAATTACCTTTCAAGATAAAGGGAAGAAATACATTTCCTAGAAGCTGGGTGGTAAATACTACTCCGAAACCGACCAGACTCAGGAAGAGGATATGCTTTATAACTTTTGCTAATAGTCTTGTTTTTTGATCAAGGGCCGTCTTTGAGAATATTGACGCCGAGAGCATATTGTAACTTGAGGCAAATAGAATCATCGCTTCAAAAAATTTGTATCCCGATGAATAGATTCCCACATCGGCAGTTCCTTTCAAAAAATTGAGGATGAACACGTCTATTTTGAAATAAATGCCCGCAAAAAGACTCACGAGTACAAATACATATGATTTTTTCACGATGCTTATCCATTCTTTTATTTCAACAATCATCTTTAATTTTTGAGTCAGGTTTTGAATTAAGTAAAGATAGAGAAACGAATATAAGATATAAAAAAATGATGCAACGCCCATGATCGTGCCGATATTGCGGAATATATAGGTGGTCACTATCATACATCCGATCATGACCGCATTCGTAGCTACGGAAATTACCGAGGCTTTAACCATCTCTTCGCGGACTGAAGTGATGATGAGATACATACCCGAAGTCATGTTGTAGAAAATGACAAATGAGACGAGAAAAATATAGAATATGATGGTCGTCTGATAATGAAATAAATAAGCGAGGAAAAGGGTGATAATAAATATTACAAGTGATAGAAAAAATCTCAGAGTAAACAAAGAATGCACTTTATCCTTCCCTTCGCGGGGCAAATAAACCATTCCGTATGATGTTGTGCCAAAATCTACGAGAGGCGAAAATATCGTCACGTGGGCCCAAGCAAGGGTATAAATGCCGTACTCTTTCAGGGGAATATACCTGATCATGGTGATAAAAAGGAGAAAATGAAGCGCCTTGTTTATGAATGCGGAAGCGTTGAGACTGAAAAAGTTTCTTACAAATGATGAGCGGATAAAAACCGATAATATGAGATTTCGTTCCTCAAAGAGAGTCATAGGTGTTCGGATAAATTCGCGTACTTTTTGCATGAAATTTCCATAAGTCAATAAAAATCTGAGACGATTTTTAGCAAGTAAATAATTCTTCTGTGTGTTTTCCTTTGAGGTTTCAAAGTGGGTATATATTTTTTCTGTGTCGATACCCACTTTTAAACCTTTTCTTCGGGCTCGTTCACAGAAATCGACATCTTCGTAGTACATGAAATATGATTCGTTCAAATATCCAACTTTCTGAAGGGTTTTTTTACCAAATATGAGGAGTGACCCCGATACGAAATCAGTGTTCATGAAGCGTGTAGCGGGTTTTTGCTCAATCAGTCCTCCGCTGAGCCGCCATCGGTCAATCTCACCACCATAATATATTTTCAGACTCTGAGACATGGCAAGACCCCAAGCGTCGAAGTGATTTCTTCCCTCAAGGAGATCTGCTGAAGTCAACCCCTTCAAAGAGATGTCAGGATTACATACGATAAATATGTCCGCCTTATCATTCATTCCTTTTTGTATCCCTTCATTCACCCCACCCGCGTATCCTCTTCCACTCACGGTATTATCAATCCAGTAAATATGATAGTCTGTGAATTCAAGATTTTTTATCTCATCTTTTAATCGATTTACTTCACTTTTCGGTGTGTGAAATAGAGTGACAATTACCGCAACTTTCATGTTGTGATTTTATCAATAACTTGCAATAGTTCTCTGGCGAATGCATTCCATGCAAAAGGGGATTTGATTGTCTTTATGGATGGCGTGAACTGTTTGCTTGCCAACTTCATTGAGTTGATAAATGATTTTTTATCCTTCTCGATATGCAAATGTTGAAAAAATGGTTTAAATTCCCGGTAAAGAGGAATATCGTTCACAATTACGCGTCTTCCCAGATGTAATGCCTCTATCACAGGATAACAAAATCCCTCCTCGTGCGAAACGTTCAGTAATGCTTGACAATTGAGGTAATAATGCGTCAACTCTTTGTCTGAGACATTATCTAAAAATATAAGATTGCCTTGAATTTCCTTATATATCGAAGATTGACGGATTTTTATATCATATTTTTCTTCTTTGGAACCTATAAGAACCAACCTGACATTTTTATCTTCCGATTGGTTGAGGTATCCTGAAAAATATTGGAGAAGAAGTTCGATGTTTTTTGCGGCTTTTATCACTCCAACGTATAAGAAAAATTTATTTCTCATCAATGAAATTGTTTTCAGTTTGATGATATGGTCGGCTCCAGGATAGATACGGATAATTTTATCTTTAGATATTTTTGGAAAGCGGGTGAATATTTGATTCTTAATGTAATCCGAAAATACGATGATACGATCTGCTCCGTATAAGGCATATTCTGTCTGCCATTTCATTTTTTCCGGGTCACGATAATATTCAGGATGAGTATAGAAACCAAAGTCATGAATAAAAATGATGCTCTTCCTCCCAAATACCCGAACAAGGTGGGGTAATATGCCTGAGAATCCCAGATAAATGTGCGCGCGGTCAATCACCATATGAATGGGTAGAAATAATGAGGAAAAGAGGCGTTTGGGTAGTGCCTTATAGATAAGTGTATTTGAAGGGTCGAGTTTTTGCCTGCTGTTAAAGAAGTAGTAAAACCATTTTTTACGCCGTTTCTTTTGGGTAATTAGAGAATTTAAAAAAGATTTGACGAGCCGTTGGATACCGCTTTTTACATCACCTTTCGGGTAAAAATCGCCCCCGTCCATCCCGATATAAGTTATATTTCGTTTTGTTGCAGTCATATAAAACATTGATTTGCTTTAGATAATTATATACAATACCTTGAGTCATATCTATGGACATGATTGAAAAAAGAAAAGATTCGCAGGTAATCATTTTTTTGGTGTTTCTGTGTTTGATCTTTTTTTTTGATGTTCTCTTTTTAGGAAATGTATTTTATGCAGGTGATAATCTTTCGATTAATGTGCCTTCTAAAATCCTCTTTTTCCGCATGCTCAGTCAAAGACAACTTCCCCTTTGGAACCCATTCATTTTCTCGGGTACTCCTTTTCTTGCAGATATAAATCTTGGCCTTCTGTCTCCTTTTAACATATTTTATCTTTTCTTCACTCCCCTTCGCGCACTTTCTTTATCGATTATCTCTGGTGTTTTATTTTCTGGCGTTTCTATGTATTGGTTGGGCAAGAGCATGAGACTCTCCCGTTTCGCGTCTGTTATTACTGCTGTAATATTCATGTTCTCCGGGTCCCTTATGACTCACACCATGAACACGGCAATTCTAAATACCATCGTATGGCTCCCCTTATTATTCACTTCGATTAAACGTTTAATCGAAGTGAAGCAGATTAAGTACGCATTATGTTCTTCAATATTATTGGCGCTCTCGTTTTACGGCGGACATATCCAGTATTTTTATTACATTTCATTATTTTTGTTTTTCTATATCATGTGTCAACCTCTTTCTTTTAAGGAGAAAATAAAATATGCTTGTTTCGTTTTTATACCGACCTTGTTTTTATCGGCTATACAGCTACTCCCCTTCTTAGAGTATTCACAATTTTCGACACGTCCTCAATTGGATATAAACTACGCTCATGGTTCAACTTCGCTGTTTTCATATATCCACTTTCTTCTTCCTAATTTTTTTGGGGTCATGAAGGACGGAACTTCATGGGGGGCAACTGCAGACATTAACGGATTTGTTGGTATCATCCCCCTCCTATTGGCTATATGGATTATGGTGAAAAATAAATCTCGACGAGTGCTTTTTTTTACTATCTCGGTAGTTGTAACTTTTCTTCTAGCACTTGGAAAATACTCTCCACTCTATCTATTTGCATTCTATTTTGTACCTTTTTTTTCCCGGTTTCGCTCCCCGACGTCGATATTAATAATATATACCTTTTGTCTTTCCCTCTTAGCAGGGTATGCGGTTGATTATTTGTTTAATAAACTTAAGAAGAGCGCAAAAGACAAACACCTTCCATTACTTTTTGTTTTAATATCTACAGTGGCATTATTGCTATCGACTATTTATGTTCGTCTTAACTCATTTACTCCATTTATAAAGGTTATAAAGAATATAAATACTATAAAGAAGACTGCATTCTTTACTCGTTTTCTTGAGTACTCTGCTTCCCGGATGCAGATTATTTTTTATTTGTGGACTGACAATATGATTATTCTAACTTTTTTTATTGCCTTATTCCTTCTTTTCTTACTCATTATAAAAAAACAAGGGTGTATAACCCCAATACAGAAATTTATATTTCTTCTCCTTATCGTGTCTGAGCTTTTTATCTTTGGAAGTAATAATTATATTGTTTCAACAGAAAAAACTCTGGAAATACCCAAAGAGATTACATCTTTTTTTTCAAAATCTCCCGGATTATTTCGTGTATTACCTATGATGGATCCTGGAGCAAAGCCTTTATTTGGAAACGCGAAATATTTCGAAAATGAAGCGGTAAAAGCAATTATCCTACATCAGCCAAATACAAATATTTTTCAAGGAGAACAATCAATCATAGGCTATGCATCTATTGTTCCTGCATATTATGCAAACTACATGGATTCAAATAATAGTGATCCAACCGCCATAGCGCTTCCACATCCCAATATGACACAACTTGATGAATTGGGAGTTAGATATATCATTACTGCAGGTAGATACGAACAGGAAATAAAAAATAATAAAAAATATCAGTTGGTGTTCGAATATAAGGATCTACGAATTAATCGAACATTCCATATCTACCAAAATGATCAATTTTACCCCCGCGCCTATGTAATTGATGACAAAAATAATTATATATCTTCTGCACAAATAACCAATTATGAATCAAATCGGATAACCGCTAAGGCATTAGTTTTTAAAAGGGGGAAAATGGTGCTTTCCGAAATGTTTTACCCTGGTTGGGAAGCAAAAGTGAATGGGAAAAAGGTGGATATTTTCAAATATAAGATCTTCAGGGGCGTACCGGTCAATAAGGGGCCTAATACTGTTGAATTCATATATCAACCAAAAAGCTTTATCATTGGAGCAACTCTCAGTTTAGTGAATTGGATATTTATACTAGGATTTCTTGGGTTTGTGGTGATAAAAGATCATCAAAACATAAGTAAGCCACTCCATATAGGCAAAGCCAAGATCAAGAAGAATGCGAAGTGAAAAATCTTTATAGCCTCTGTCTTTAATATATCTCGCCCAAAGCATATGAAGGGGGTAGAAAATAATTTTTTTCAAATTCGTTTTTTCTTCTGACCCAAGTTTTCTCTTCGCCTCTCGCTTTGCGTAGTCAGTGAATTTCAGAAATGTTTGTAAAAGAGTGCGATATGAATAGTGATAAATCTTTCCCTTCAACTCACCAATCCGGCCAACAACCTTTACATGTTCATGGATCAAATTGTTTGAAATGCTTGCGACGTTTTTCTTAAACAGCCTTAATATTTTATAATCTTCTCCCCCGTGATAAATCGGCTTTCCTAAAAAGTGATTCTGGTAGGGAATGTAATAACCCGTTATGTCATTGCCAGGGAGTTTACCCTGAGCTTGTCGAAGGACGGCAATCTCTTTTCTTAATTTATCAGAGATCATCTCATCCGCATCCAACATTAAAATCCAATCGCCTTTACACTTTGATAATCCATGTGCTCTTTGTTTTCCCAAATTCTCCACCTGATGTTTGAATATTCTTGAATTGAATTTTTTAGCAATTCTTAAAGTATCGTCAGAAGAATTGTCATCGACGATAATTATCTCATCGACTAATCCTTTAACCGATTCTAAGGATTGCTCAAGAAGCTCCGCCGAGTCTTTGGTGATCATGAGAAGGGATATCATATACCTATTATAATAGTTATTACTGCTATAATAGGATAAAATGAGCTTTACCGCAAAGATTGCTTTTCTCTACATTTTCATTCTTGGCCTTGCATTTACCTTTTTAGTCCCTCCCCTCCAAAAGCCCGATGAACACGGTCATTTTATACGAAGTATTCTCCTGAGTCATGGAAGAATATTTCTTACGAATAAGGATGCACATCTTCCCATTGAAAAACAATATTATGATCTGGTGCATGATCCCCTTTTAAATGCAATTCCCTACCACTCCCAAATTAAATTTAATACTGAGTGGTATAGAGGGCCACTTTTTGCCACAAAAGATTCCTACAAAATGGTAAATGAAACTACATGGGGGCAATTTATGTTACCGGCATCATCATACATTCCTTATGCTGTTGGGATAAGCATGGCTAGACTATTTCATTTGAATGCCTATCTGACTTTTTTTATGGGAAGGTTAACTATGTTTTTACTGGCTTTTATCTGGATGATATTTCTCTATAGGAAAATTCCTCAGGCTTTCAGACATATTCTCCTTTTAGTTTTCTCTATTCCCATGCTCATTCATCAAATCACCGGTTATAACTACGATGCAATGCAGTATATGATGGGATTTAGTTTGTTCATACTAATATTGAATCTCTTGCTGAAACGTCGATTGTCTTTGCTTGACCTGACTGCATTAGGGGGAACATTCTTATTATTTCTTATCATGAAGCTTTCCTTTGAACCAATGCTACTCCTTATTTTTCTTATTCCTTATAAAAAGATTGATGATAATTTTTCTCGATACGTTAAAAAAATAGTACTTGTGCTGGTAATGATATTGGCTGGATATTTTTTAGTTAAATCAATATTTTTCATTTCTGCTTCCCAATATATTCATCATCCAAAAGGAGTAAATCCAATTCAGCAAATCCAGTATATTCTTAATCACCCAATAAATTACTTGCAGAATTTTATGCAATCGAGTCTCCGTTTGGCAAAATTTCATCTGCAGGGACTTATTGGTATTTTTGGTTGGTTGGATTACTCGATGGATTGGTGGGTGTATGCTTTGTTTATTGGTGTAGGCATTTATCTTGTCTACACAACTAAAATGAGTAGTAAAGATCGTATGAAGCCATGGCAAATCATTCTTATTTTTGGTAGCATATTTTTCACCTATGCTTTTATGATGACGATTTTTTACCTTAACTGGAAAACGGTCGGCTCCCCTATAATCGATGGTACGCAGGGAAGATACTTCATAAGTCTTTTACCATTTGTGCTGTTAGGTGCTATTCAACTTAAAAGACACACGCCGAATGGAATTGCACCTAAATGGTTAAGAATACTGCTCGTTTTTTTTCTTTTTTTGGTGATTGTCTCGGTAGTTAATGCCATCCAAACACGCTACTACTAAGATGAGACCTCCTTTTCCCATCTTCCAAAACAGTTTTCGAGTAATAAAGTAAAAAGAAACGAATGTGACAAAGAAAATAACTTTTACAAGCTTGCGAAAGGGTGAATTTTTTAAATGAGTAAAGTTTCCGTCAAGATTTTTTTTAAAATCAGTCCAATCCTCATATGTATATCTATAAATCTCATTCAAATTATTTTTTATCAGTGATTTTTGAAGTGAAGCCGGACTAAAGAACCATTTGTGGTCTTCTATCATCCACCAGGACCATTTCTTAGTCATCCATTGCATGAGGCTTTGGTAATTGGGGGTTTGAATGACAAGTATTCCTCCTTTTTTTAAAGTATTTTTTAATTTGACCAATGTTGAGAAAGGATCTTCAAGATGTTCGATGACGTCAAACATGATGATGAGATCAAATTTCTTTTTATTTATTTTGAAAAATCCTTCAAAATCAAGTTTGTGCAAAGTGAATGATTTTTTTGGCAAATAGTGTGGAGATAAACTTGGCTCAACTACATCTAAGTTATAATTTCCCTTTCTTAACAGAAGAGAGCTTAATAGTCCATGTCCCGGGCCAATTTCCAAGACGGAGCCTGTGCTTTTATATTTAGCAATATTGTCAACAATAGGACTCAAACGAGCAACAATCATTTTTTCTTCCTTTTTATATTCTCTGAGCTGATATTGACTATTTAAATTTTGTTTAATGATCTTTGCTTGTTCAACAAATCCTAGCTTGCAATTCTCACACTCAAAGATTTGAACTCCGTCAACAATCTTCATGATTTTCTTCGTTTTTCTTCCGCAAAGTGCGCATTTCATAGGCAAAGTACTATCGATAAAATTATATTGCTCTATCAGGCCGATTTAACATAATTGTAGCATATAAACTCTGGCAATATAAATTTATCTGTTTAATCTATATTTATTATAAATTTATTTAATGAGGTGAATAATAAAAAAATTGTTGATAATTGGGCTAAACTAGAAGCTTATAAAACTTCTCGTAATATACACCGACTTAGACTTAAAAGGAAATTTACCTTAAAAGGTCTTGCCTATAATGCTAAAATTAAGAAAAGCTCACTAAAAAAACTGGAAACAAATTGTTTATGGATTAGAATTAATACGTTTAATAAAGTCGCAATGGCGCTTGGTGTAGAATTATATGTATTATTTGAAACATAACTTCACCAATTAAACTAATTTACGACGTTAATATATTTCATCATTTATCTCGGATTCCAAAAAAGAATTTCGAAGAATCTTAGCATTCTTCTTAAATCAAGCATATCTACTCTTATCTCTATAATCTTTGTAATATCTAAATTTAATGCAAAATTAGTTGAAAAGTAGAAATTTATATTTTTAGCTTCTGGATATTTAAAAAGTTCATTATTTGTATCCTCGATAAAAAAGTCATCCGAAGAAATTCCTTCAAAAAAGGGACTATAAAAAAAATACCTGTATACTATTAATTCCAGTTTTTTAGCAAATAATTTTTGTTGTTGAACTATCTTTTCTTTTGTAATTCCTTCAGATACATGTCGTTTTGAAAGAAAGTCAATTTCTCCTTCTTTGGTTTCCAGACTATTCTGAACTTTTACAAATTGTTTTATAATATTGTGCGTTTTTTCAATCTCTGCTTCATTATTAGTAATTTTTGAGAAATACTTAAGCGTCAATTCTATGGTATGTCTAACATTAAACATCAATGGGATATTTAGAGTTCTCTTAAAATGTTTTTTATCCTTTTCGCTTTTTATTACTACATTTAATAGCTCTACAGACGCATCCGCAAAAGAATATGCATAATCATACCAGGCGTTTACTAATTGTTTTTTACGGCCAGTCTTTCTTTTATGTTCTGCATTATCTCTTATAAGTTCCAATGCTTTTGTTATATCCTCCTCAGAAAACGTTTTTTTACTAGATTCAGTATTTTTATCTCCCATAGTATTGAATTATACCAATTTTCTAATACTAAGGAAATCCTATGGTTTGAATACTTAAGCGTAGAGTGAATGAAGGAAAACCTTATCTTGTCCGAAGCTAGAATACCAATCCAATATCTCATTCACAACTAGCCTCAGCTTTGGTTCGGTTGCGGTCATCAATGGGTCACAGCTATTGACTCAATAGAACTATAAGGTAAAGTCTTTAGTCTGTTTTAAATTTTCCTATTTTCTATTGATATCTGATTAATTTGTTATTATATTTGTTTTATGATCACCGATGCGGATATTAAAAAACTTTCTAAAGTATTTATGACGAAGAAAGACTTGAAGGATACGCTTGCTCCTTATGCTACAAAGAAAGACTTGAAGGATACGCTAGCTCCTTATGTTACAAAGAAAGACTTAAAGGTTTCGCTTGCTCCCTATTTGACAAAGAAAGATTTGGAGATTTCACTCATTCCTTTTTCTTCAAGGAATGAATTAGAAGCTACTACTGTCGAAATTATTAAGTATATTGGAGAGGTTAAGACCGAATTAAAGAATGATATTCTTACATTTAAAGACCAAATCTTGTTTGAAATAAACAAATTAAGAGATGATGTTACCGTTACAACCGGGTATCGTGATATGATTGAAGACCATGATGTACGCATTGGCAAACTGGAAGTAAAAGTTTAGTTTCATTATTTATGAGAAGTATACGTATGGATATGACCATAAAGTATGCTTAATAGGTAGAGAGAGCCTGTCACAACGACTACGTCATCCTTTCCGGCTCGCTTAAAAGCAAAATCAAACGCTTTCTTTGGATCTTCTATTTCTTTGATATTCTTCTTTGGAAAATGGGTAATTATATCTGACGTTTCTTTTGATGTATGACGTAAGTCTTGAGTATCAAGTTGAAAACGCGTTGCAATAATGGTTGCCGCTTGTGGATATATCATTTGCATCATTTTTTTTATATTTTTATCTTTTTTGAAGGCAATAACAAAATGGAACTTTTTATTTGGATATGCCTTTTGAAGTGAGTTTATGAAAGCTTTCATTTTTTGCGGATTATGTGCTCCGTCCAATATTATTTTTATCCCCTGAGTGTTTAATTCCTCCATTCTTCCCCTAAATTGAACTTTACTCAAAATATTTCTCATAATTTTTTCATCCATTACAAACGTATCCCTTTTACTTAAAATTTGTATCGCTACCATAGCCAAACCTACGTTTTCTGCTTGGTAAATGGCATGAGTAAATAATTTAATTTTTTTTAATATTTTGTTTTGAAATGTGTAATCAAAAAATAATCCATCAGTAGTAATTTTAACTGTTGATAACATATCAGATGTTGAAAGAAAATAAATGTGCGCTTTTTTTTCTTTTGCCTCTTTCTTAATGACATTACGAATTATCTTTGTATTTTCCTGTGCAATAGCTACACCATGAGGAATAATAATTTTTGCTTTTTGGTAGGAAATCTTTGAAACTGTATTTCCCAATACATGAGTGTGGTCTAAGCCAATGGAAGTAATAAGGGATAATTTATCAACCCGATCCACCGTATTGGTAGCATCATACCAACCTCCCAAACCCGTCTCCATCACCGCATAATCAACTTTCTTGTCCTGAAAAATATAAAAGGCCAGACAAACAAGCACCTCAAAATAAGTAGGTTGGCCATACACTGATTGGGATGTTTTTTCGATAAACGGTTTAAGCTTGTCTACATAGGAAGTAAACTCATCTTCTGAAATAAGTAAATTATTTATCTGAACCCGCTCTCTGATATCAAAAAGATGAGGAGAAACGTGTAATCCCGTTTTAAATCTAAGACCATGCAAAAGAGCACTTGT
>Ga0209211_10008287_pt1 | contig 14260 bp, 18 predicted proteins | sample RifGroA2_FD_183992 | JGI IMG/M metagenome (GOLD analysis project Ga0209211, IMG submission 183992) | Groundwater microbial communities from Rifle, Colorado, USA - Groundwater A2 (SPAdes) (version 2) | ecosystem: Environmental > Aquatic > Deep subsurface > Groundwater | place: Rifle, Colorado...
ATTTGCTTCCCTGTTAATTTCATTTGAATAAACTTTTACCCCAGAATTTTTTGCTATGCAAATACTATATGGTCCGACGCCTGCAAACATTACCAAGACTTCATCATTTTTCTTAATCAGCGAAGCAATTTCTTTTCTTTCATTGCTTAAACGCGGAGAAAAATAAGTTGTGTCAATATTAAATCGGAAAACGCAGTTATTTTCCCTATACAAAACTTCTTTATTTTTTTCTCCTGCAAGATATTTTGTTTTCATTTTTCTTAATCTCCCTGAAAATTTGCCCGATTTTTCAAGGATTGTTTTTATATTTTGGTTTTTTTTAAGAATTTCTCTGGCAAAAGTTTTTTTATCTTTTAATTTAGTTTTATCAGAAAAATTAACTACTGCAATATTCCCAAGAATGTTAAATGAGCGGTGATGAATATTCATATAAATAAAAAAGAAAAATTAGATTTAAATGTTTTGGTTAAATTAATTTTAGGTCAGAATCAGTTAAATTATTCTTCTTTCTTCAGCAAATATCTCAAACTTCCTAAATCATTGCTTAATTTTTCATGCTCTTCTTTTGTAAAAAAATTATATTCTTTCAGCAAATCAAGTTTTTGTTTGTATCTGTGGTCTGTGGTGTCAGCGAAATAAAAGGGATATGAAGCGGCATAGCTTTTTATTTTTGATTCATCTTCTTCACTTAAAGGTCTTTCAAAAATATATCCTATGTCTTCAAGAGTAAGAAGGCCTTCCGGAGCTAAAGAATATCCCACAAATGTTGCTATATCTTCATTTAAATTTTTAGCAGAATAAGGTCCCATTAAACCATCTTTTGGTCCAATTGTTTCATCTTTCCATTTCACTAAAGGCTCTTCAGAATGAATATCTAATTTTATGTTTTCTTCTCCATATTCAAAATTTGCAATTTCTTTCCATTTTTTTGAAAAATCTGAATTAATTTCATCTAAAGCTAAATTTCTAATATGGCTTGCTTCATGAAAAAGTTCTTGATTGGTAAAATATTCAGTTAAACATATAATTCCCCCGTAAGGATGCGCATGCCCGGCTATATTTGAGTCAAAAAAATCTTTTTGGTCAACAATATAAATTTTATTTAAATATTCTTTTAATCCTGCATTCAAAATATTAAACTTAGAGTCTAATGAAATTTCTGTTTTATTATAAGGTTTATATTGTTTAATGGCGTTTGTATGTTCTGAATGATATTTAGAGTTAAAAATTATTGGTTCTAAAGAATGATTTTGCCCCTGCAAATTATTGAATCCTAAAACACCAAATCCCAAAATTGTTGCTAAATTTTTAATTTTCATTCTAAAATTTACAAATATTTCTGAATTGGTCTATTCTTTTTTTCTATATCCAATTCCCACAAAATATTTTCTATTCTTTTTAATTCTAAATTCATATCAAAGGTTTCCTCTACATTAAAAATTCTTTTTAAAAGAGGGGCATTTCCTATTTGATTTAAACTTTTTCTTAAAGAGTTATCTCTGTTTTGGACAATTTTAATCTGTTCATCAATCGGTTTTTGCTTAAATTTAACATACTCGTTTTCAATTTCATAATTTTTCATAAATTTGGGATTTTTTTCGCAATCTTCTAAGCACTTTAAAATTTGTTTTTTCTTTTTTAAAGGCGTGCTTTTATCTGAGGAAAAATGCGTTTTCTCTCTCTCTTCATCTTCTACTGCTGTTCTCTTTTCTTTTTCTTTTATTTTAATCTCTTTTTTTATTTTACTTTTTTCAGCTCTTTTTTTAGAATATTCAGAATAATTTTCTTTTAATTTTTCAAAAGTGCTTTTTCCAAAACCATATCCAATGCCGGCGCCAAGTTCCATTGTTAGCAAAGATTTTTCTCCAAAATTTAACAAATATTTTTTTAAACTTCCTGATTTTTCTGAAGTAGTTTCTTCAGATGTTTTAATTTCTTTTTTAGATTTAAATTTTTCTTTAATAAAAGAAACAATCTCTTCAAGATCCTTGCTAATTCCTGATTTTTTATCGTCCTTAGATTGAGTATCCAATTCCCTGTATAATGAACCCATATCTTTTCCTAATTGATAAGCCATAGAAACATCTAAGGCAAAATTTCCAAGGTGGACTCCTGCATTTTCCTGATCAGTTAAAGCAGAAGTCAAATCATAAATCCCCTCGCCAACATACCAGAGATAACCTCCAAATTTTGTTAATCTCTTGAATTTTTTATTTTTTTTTGAAAGTACATCTAAAGTTGCAAAACCTATTGCCCCATAAGCATTGCCTATTGAATTTTGAACTTGATATAGTTTAGAGAATAATTCAGGAAAATAGTTTATACTATAAACGCCTATTTTAGACAAAATATCTAAAGTTGGTTTTGATATTTTTATTTATAAATCTTTCCTTTGTTGTAATTAAAGAAGAGTAACTATTCATCTCTCTGATTATAATAATCCTGATATTTTCTGATAAAGGATATCATCTTATAATATTTAGAATATTTAATTTCTGCTGAATATTTTATATACTTTATTTTCTTTAGTCTTTTCATCGTTTGCAACTATTTCTCTAAAATAATCCAGCGCTTTAGAAAGATCTTTTCCGTGATAAATTAGTTCAAACCCCTCGTTTTTATTCTGAACAAGTTTATCGTCTTTTAAGGAATAGAAATCACTAGAAATAACTGTTCTATACAAACCTAAGCTATCTGGTGATTGGAGTATTCTGACTCTTTGTTCATAAATTGGATACTTCCCACTATGTGTTTGACAATTGCCGATTTTCTCTCCGAGTCCCTTATCTTCAATAATATTCCAATTCCAAAAATATTTTTGAAAGCTCATTTTATTTTTGTTTATAAAAATTTACTTTTATAGTTTGCAATTCATCACAAGTCTTAATCTTTTGAAGATGCCACGAGAAATTTTCATAAATTTTGTATTTGTCTACGATAATTCCATAATCTGCTTTCAATTTTTCAGCTTCATTCCTTGCAGTAGATTCTAATCTTTGCATTGGTGTAAATTTCCCTTGAAGAGCATAAAAAATATTTTCAAGAATATCTTTTTCGTCTATTAAGATTGTAGCCTCGATAAGAGTTCCTTCTAATCCTTTTGCTTCTTTTTCTGAATTAAAAATTTTTATTTGATTTTTGTTTATCATTTTATTCAGTTAAAATTTTTTCCAAATTTTTTAAAGTTGAGCTTTTTCTTTCTCCAAGAGATTCTGAAACTGCTTTGTCGGTTAAATAGGTCTGATAAGCTGTGACAAGAGTTTTATATAATTCTTGAGATGCTTGAATTCCTTTTTGTTTATTTTCAGGCAGTTTGATAAATTCTTCTTGAGATATCTGGGGTCTTAGCTCTCCTAAATAAACATCTTTTAGCTCTCCCTTAACTTTTTTGCTTCCGCCCATTAATTCTGAATATAAGTCGCTGATTTTGATTTGGTTTAAAGAGTTCTGCATAATTTCAGCGCAGTCCTGCATTATTCCGTATTCAGAAATATTTCCTGAATATCTTTTATTGCTTTGTCTTGAATTCCTAATCGCATTTTCAAAAATATTATATTCTTTTTCTGATTCAAGATTTTGAGCTTTTAAATTTGAATTAAATGACGGGAAATATTTAAATTCTTCAACAGCAGAATCTCCTGCTTCTCCATACTGGCCAGATTCATTAACTAAAAAAGCAGATGCTAAATTCATTAAATTGCCAGCTTTTAAATTTTTCAAAGCAATTTTTCTTATTCTTTCTTTTGCTTCTTCAATTTCTTGCGGTGTTTGGGTTTTTTGGGATGTCATTTTGTTTTAATTAACTACTTTTTAGTTAATATTTATAGGAAAAGGGGGTTTATAAATGTTTCAGTATTGTAGTAACTTGATAGAAATAACAATTTTAATCATAAATATTTTTTCTGTGACCAAGTTCAACAACAACTATAACTAATTTATCATTTTGAATGTCTAAAATAATTCTGTAATCCCCGACTCTTAGACGAAAATAAGGACTGCCGACTAAACGTTTAATAAAATGATGCGGCCTTATGCGAATTCTATTCAAAACATCTAAAATTCTTCTTTGCAGATTATTATCTAATTTTTTTAGCTGTTTTTCAGCAAAAGGATTAAAGATAATAGAATACATTAAAACCCTAACTCTTTTTTAATCTGTTCAAGGGTTTTGAAATTTTTAAAACCATTAGTTTTAATTTCTTTTTCATAATTTAATATAATTTTTTTTGTTTCTTCAGAAAGTTCCATTGAATCTTCAATTAATTCCCAAATAACATTTTCATAACTTTCTTTGCCGTTTATCTTCATTAATTTAAGTTTTTCAACTAATTTATCGCTTATTTGGATTGTAGTTGCCATACTAATTATATAATCTGCTATAGTATTTAAATATTTCCATTAATAGAAAAATCCAAAAAGCAATAAATAAATTTATAAAAGACAACCTCGTAACTAAATCATGCAAAAAAAAGAGCTGTTGTTTTTAATTTTGGGAATTTTTTTAATCAGTTTTACAAGCGCGCAAAGTTATGGTTCTCTTGATTTAGGAAATATTTTTGATTCTTCTTTAATTATTTACGGAGGAACTTTTGTAATTTTCTTTGCATTTATAAATTTTCTTTTAGGAAGGTCTATTTTCAAAGGCGATGAATCAAAAACAACAAGAGTTGTAATTTCTTTAGTCATTTCGCTGATGTCTGTTTACGGGCTCTCAACAGGAGAATTTCTTTCAGGATTTGGAACCGGTTATATTGGCGACATTTTTATAGGAAACTTTTTGCCGACGATTCTTACAATAATTTTCATTGCAGGAATTGTATTTTTTATCTGGAAATGGGGATTTTCAAATGTGTTAATGATTTTAGGTGCGCTGTCAATTCTAATAAGCATAACAAATTTAGCTTATGAAAAAAATGTATTTTTTGTTTTAGGAATTATATTTTTAGTAATCGGGCTTTTGCTTAAATTCAAAAAACCAAAAGTTGGAGGTTGGAGATGGCAAAGAAGACAGGGAAGACAAACGCCTCCAGGAACTCCTGGAGCTCCACCGCAACAGCAGATTATTTATCAACAAAGACAGAGGGTATTTTTGATTTAAAACAAAAACTTCATTCATATAAATTTCAATATAATGCTGCAAGAAACAATCCACAGAGGCAAAAAAGAATGGCGCAGGCAATGAATATAATCGCAAAAAAAATAAAGCAATTAGGCGGTTCTCCATAAACAAAAATTACAGCAACAATCTAAAATCAAAACCATTTGTCCAATTTGACCACGCTTTCGTTCAAAACTGAAATTTTGAATGAATGAGAATGCTTGCATTCGCTTGGGCGAATTGATAAAAAATTTCCTATTTTTTATTATCTAAAACCATTTGTCCAGCCCTTTTTGTTTATTTTTCTCCTTAAATTCCCTTAATTTTTCAAGCTGGTTTTCAATTCTTTCTTCTGAAAAATTATGCTCCTTGACTAAAATTTCTTTTATTTTTTTTTCATCAACCTCTCCGAATATAAACTCAGCATTTCTTGCATTTGGTTTATGAAACAATTCAAAAATTTCCTGCCAGTCAAACTTGTCTTCTTCAGGCAAATTATTAATTTTTTCTTCAAATTCTTTAAAAATTCTGACGGGTGTTTTAAATTTTCTAACAAATTCCAAAGCTTTTTTCTGACCAATTCCAGGAACCCCCCTCGGATTATAATCTGTTCCGACTAAAATTCCCAAACATATTAATTGGTCTAAATTAATTTCCAGTTTGTTAAAAACATCCTGCAAATCAATAATTTCCGGATTAATTTCTATATATCCTGAATAAGTTTTTTTTCTTCTGGAAATAGTTAAATTTCTTACGAGTTTTGGCGTCCCAAAAAGCAGACTGTCATAATCCTGGCTCACTGAAGCATAAACTTCGCTTTTATGGCGGGCTAAATAAGCAGCTTCTGCTTCTCCTTCCGACGGCGCCTGAACAACTGGAATTCCCATTGCTTCTAAAAGTTGTTTAGCTTCTTCTATCATTTCATCATCTAATCTAATTAACTGACTGCTGTATCTTTTCATTTCTTCAATATCTTCTTCCTGTTTGGCGCTTTCATATCTTCCTTTTGCAATATCTCGCGCCTCTTTTCTTTTTTTGTAAGTTTTTATTTTCAGTCCAGGAGCCTCGCCGTCGAAAACATAAACTAATTTAATGCCTTCAGAAAGCAGATTAACATTTCTGTAAAAAATCCCGGATAGATGACTTGTAATTCTTTTTTTATTGTCCATTAAAGGAGTTCCGTCCGGCTGACGAATTGTAGATAAAAATTGATACAAAATATTAAATGCATCAACACAAACTATTTTTCCTTTTAATTCAGAAACCTGAAGTTCTTTTCTTGGAATAATTTCTCTAATGTTTAAGCCCATTTTATTATATATAAAAGCAAATATAAATAATTATCTAAGGTATCACTTCTCTTAAAAGAGTCGCCAATCCAAGGATAATTAAAATTAAACCAGAAATTTTATTCAATGCCCTTTCTTTAAAGAAATTAGCAAGTCGCGCCGAAAAAAATGCCCCAATAATTCCTCCGACAACTGCAGAAATCAAAAGCGGAATTGGGAAATCAATAAGATAAAAATGCGTTAAAGAACCCGCTAAAGCTATAAAAAACATAATAAAAACAGAGGTTCCTATTGCTTCGTGAATTTCAAATCTAAACAATAAAATTAAAACTAAAAGTAAAGAAATTCCCCCTGCAGCACCCAATGATCCGGCAATTAAACCAATTCCAAAAGCAAACAAAATCGCAAACCAAAATTTAAGATTTTTTAATGAGAAATTAAATTCTAATTTAGTCGGTGATTTAACTTTTCTTTTTCTTCTGAAAATACCAATTCCTACAATCAATGATGTTAATCCAGTAATCACAAACAAAATAGATTCCGGAAAAGAAATAGAAACATAGCTTCCAATTATTGCTCCAATAACTGCAAAAATAGCTAAAAAAAGTCCTATTTTAAATTTAACATGATGATATTTCGTATACATTAAAAATACAACTAAAGCAACAAAAACATCCAAAGCCAAGCTGACGCCAATTAATGAAAAGGCGTCATAATCCAGGAAAAGCAGAATAATCGGAATAAATGCAACTATTGAAGACGCGCCGATAATTCCCGTGATGATTCCTGTAACAAAACCTGCAAGAATGAAAATTAAGCCTTCCATTTTAATCTCCTATTAAAATGGTATGAAAAAATTTCTTGTTTTTCTTCCATATTTCGTCTTTTTTATTAATCATAATAAAGAGAAATGGTTTTTTAAAGATGTTGAAGTTGTATTTTTCTAAAGTTCATTTAATTTTTGCTGAACATCTTATAAATAAGATTTTGTTTTTTTTCTTCGTCTTCTTTTAGAATATATTTATACACCATTCTGGCAAATTCGAAATTTGCTCCACAATCTACCTTTACTTCCGCTATATTCTTTGAATAAATTGGGTTGTCAAACAGCTTCACAACATACTTTCCAGAAGAAAGTGTTAATTCAATATATTTTTCATAGATGTCAGTTTCTCCCCAAGGCGTATTAGTTTTTCCAATATATCTTCCAATTCCTTTATGCTCTATGATTTTAGTTTCGATAGTCATTTTGTTAAATATTTTTTATTTTCTTCAAAGCAGAAGAATATATAATTTTAAAAGCAGAACCAATTTTGTAATCTGAACAATCTTTTAAAAATTCTTTTTTTCCATTTCCGTTAAATTGTGTATATGGAGTATATTTTTTTATTAAATTTTCTTTTTCATATCTATTTGCAAATATATTCTTGATATTAATCCTAGATTTGTCAACAGCATTAACAAAAGCAAAATAATTATCAAGTTCAGCCCTTTTTTCTAATTTTTTATTTTCTTTTTGATTTATAACTTGTTCAGCAAGATAATGTCCATAATCGGTGTTTCCACTGCCAATTAATTCAATATCTGGGCTATATCTTTCTAAGATAGTCATAATATAATTGAGCATAAATACTATTTAAATCTTTCTATATAGTGTATTTATAAAGTAGTAACAAAATAGGAAGGCTTATAAAGATGAAGTTTTTGTGATAAGTATGGAAACGTTAAATTCAATAATTAAAATGAGCCATTTAGAAAAATCTCTAAAAACTGGAATAAAAATACTTAGAAATTGTTTAGTTGGAGTAGGAATATATAGTCTTGCGCTTGCAGGAAGCCAAGGAATTCATCAAGAGCTTTCTCCAAAAATAGAAAATCAAGTTAGTCTTAAAAAAATTTTAGAAAAAGAAAGAAAACAAGCAGGAATTAAAGAAGATGAAATAATTCATGTTACAATAAGCAAAAATGAAAAAGAAAGTTCATACTCGATAAAAATTAGTGAAAAAGAATATGAAATATTTCTATTTAATTATGGAAGAAATTTAGGAGTATTAAGACACGAACTCTACCATATTGCTGACGGACATTGTGATAAACCTTATAATTTTTTAAAATATTTTTTTATTCAAGAGCCAAAGGCAACAATTTATCAAATAACAGGATTGAAACTTTGAATAAAAAATATAAAAAGCCTTCGAACTAACCCTATATATCGAAATTTTATAAATCAAAACCATGAGACAGCTAAAAATTACTAATAATTTAACTCCAAGAAATGAAATGCTGAAGAAGTATTTTAAAGATATAAGTCGTTATGCAATGATTACGCCTGAAGAAGAGGTAGAATTAGCTATTCGGATAAAAGAGGGAGACAGGGAAGCATTAAATAAAATGGTTACAAGCAATCTTCGTTTTGTTGTATCGATAGCTAAAAAATATCAATCTCCAAAAACGCCATTGGAAGATTTAATAGCATGCGGAAGCATGGGTCTTATTAAAGCAGCGACGCATTTTGATGAAACTCGGGGTTTTAAATTTATTACTTATGCTGCTTGGTGGATTCATAGAAGTATTCTAGAAGAAATAACAAAAAATGGAAGAACGGTGCGTTTGCCGAATGATATATATTCATTAATGAATAAAGTAAAACGTCAATCGTCTTATTTAGAACAAAAAAATGGGACGTCGCCAACTATAGAAGATATTGCATCTGGCCTTGGAATAAATATTAAAGAAGTAAAGAAAATAATTCCTTTTGTTGAAAGGGAAGTGTCGCTTGATGAACCATTTCAATACAATAGAGAAGAAGATGATGATAGAAATCGTGTGAATTTCTTACCTTCTAACGAATTTCAAACAAATGATTATGGACTCTTAATTGAATCAAGAAAGAGTGATTTGAAACGAGCGTTAAACACTTTAAAAAAAAATGAAATTGAAATTCTCAAGAAAATTTTTGACCTCGATAGGGATGTCCTTAAACCAGAGAAAGAGATAAATGAGAGCATTTATTATACTAGAGCACACATTAGCCAAATCAAGAAAAAAGCTCTGCGAAAATTAAAAGGAAATGAAAAGATAATAAACCTCTTAAAAGAATATCTTTAAACTTATCCACCGATATATCCATGAAACTAAATTTCATTCCAATAGATTACTCTTATTTTGATTTTGAAGGAAGGAACTACGCAAAAATAATCGGAAGAGATGAAAACGAAAAAAGAGTCTGTATAATTGATTCCTGCGATGTTTATCTTTGGGCAATATTAAAAGATAAATTAAGTCAGTCAAAAATTAATTCTTTAATTAAAGAAATAGAAAAAATAAAACTTGACATAAAAGATCGTAAAACAAAAGTTGAAAAAGTTGAACTTTGCGAAAAAAATTTTCTTGGAAAAAAAATAAAAGCCCTGAAAATTTTTGCAACAAATTATAAAGATTTGCACGACATCGCAGACAAGCTCGGAATGCCTGAAATAGAAAAAAGAAGAGGATATGATTTAAGTTTCATAACTCATTATATTCTTGAAAAAAAATTAAAACCTCTTTCATGGTATGAAATTGAAGGAAAAATGCTCAATAATTCAAATGAATTCGGAGGAATTGATTCTGTTTTAGAAGTTGATTTTTGTGTAAAAGTAGAAAAAATAAAAGAGATTGAAAATAAAAAATTCAAACCAAAAATTTTAGCCTATGATATTGAAACAGATGCTTTTAAAATCGGCGAAGGAGAAATTTTAATGATTTCTTTAGTTTCAGATGATTTCAAAAAAGTACTAACCTATAAATCGCCAAAAGAAATTGAAACAGATTTGGAGTATGTTGAATATGTTAAAGATGAAGCTGAACTCTTGGAAAAATTCGTGGAGTATGTTAAAAAAATTTCCCCTGATTTTTTAGTAGGATATTTTTCCGACGGATTTGATTTGCCGTATCTAAAAGCCAGAGCAGAAAAATTCAATGTAAAATTATCTTTGGGGTTGGACGGCTCACAGCCAAAATTCACTCACGGAATTAACATCGTCGCTAAAATCAATGGAATTGTCCATATTGATATTTTAAAATTTATAAGAAGTGTCTATTCTCAATATATGCAATCTGAAACTCTTTCACTAAATGAAGTTGCAAAAGAATTTTTAGGCGATACAAAAAAAGAATTTAAGCACAAGCATTCATCAAAAATAGCTCAGGATGAATGGGAAAAATATTATGAGTATAATTTGCATGATTCTATTTTAACCTATAAATTATTTGAAAAATTCTGGCCAGACTTGTCTGAATTTACAAAAATTATTCAAGAACCAATATTTAGCGTGTCAAGAAACGGCATGTCTGCAAATGTTGAAGATTATATACTTCATCATCTTGAAAAATTTAACGAAATTCCTGAAAAAAGGCCGATGTATAACGAGATTTCAGAGAGAAAAGCAAGAGAAAAATATCAGGGAGCTTTTGTTTTCCAGCCAACTCCAGGATTGTATGAAAATTTAGCAATTTTTGATTTCACAAGCATGCATGCAAGCATTATTGTAAATTATAATTTATCAAAATCAACTCTTCTTGAAAAAAAGGAAGAAAATTGCTACGAATCTCCTGAACTTGAATTAAATGGAAAAAAAACAAAATTTTATTTTTCAAAAAAATCCGGATTTTTTCCTGAACTACTTAAAGAAATTGTTGAATTAAGAAAAAAATATAAAAAAGAATTAAAAACCGATACACTAAATCCTATTTTTAAAGCAAGAAGCAATGCTTTCAAACTGCTGGCAAATGCTTATTATGGATATTTAGGATTTTTTGGAGCAAGATATTATTGCGTTGAAGCTGCTGCCTCAACTCTTGCTTTTGTAAGAAAATATAACCAAGAAACAATTGAAAATGTAGCTAAAGAAGGTTATCAAGTTATTTTCGGGGACACTGATTCTGTTGGGTTTTTATTAAATAAAAAAAGTAAAGATGAAATTTTAAAATTTTTAAAAAAACTTAATGAAAAATTGCCTGGAATTATGGAGCTAGAATTAGAAGATTTTTATAAAAGAGGAATTTGGGTTTCAAAAAGAACGGGAGAAACTGGCGCAAAGAAAAAATATGCTTTAATTGACGAGCAGGAAAGATTAAAAATAAGAGGATTTGAAACAGTTAGAAGAGACTGGTGTGCGCTTGCGCGCGAGCTTCAAAATAATATAATAAAACAAATTTTAAAAGATGGAAATGAAAAAAAAGCATTAGAATTTTTAAAAGAAATAATTAAAAAAATAAAACAAAGAGAAATTGGTATCGACAGACTGATAATTAGAACCCAGCTAAAAAAACCAATTTCAGATTACAAAAATATTTCTCCGCATGTAATTGCAGCAAAAAAAATGGAAGAACAGGAAATTCCAGTGACTCAGGGAAATTTAGTTGAATATTATATTGCAGAAACAAAAGACAAAAAAAAATTAGTCAGAGAAAAGGTAAAACTTCCAAATGAAAAAGGAGAATATAATATGGAATATTATTTGAATCATCAAATTCTCCCAGCAGTTGAAAATATTTTTCAGGTTTTTAATGTGAATGTGAAAGAAATTGTGGATGGAAAAAAGCAAATGACACTTGGGGAATTTTAATTAATTAATTTATTTATATAAACAGCAATCCAATCATAACTAAAATTCCGAAGACAAATGCAATTAACTGCAAAATAGATTTCTTAAGTTGAAATTCTTTATGCAATTCTGGAATTAAATCGCTTCCAGCAATATAAATAAATCCACCGGCTGCAATGGGCACTAAAATAAATTCAATCCCTTTAATAAATCCTGACAAAAATAATCCAACAATTGCTCCTAAAATCGCAGTTAAAGCTGTTGCAAAATTAATTAATAATGCTTTTCTTTTTGAAAATCCTCCATGAATTAAAATTCCAAAATCACTTATTTCCTGCGGGATTTCATGCAGCACAACTGCAAGAGTCGTTGTAATTCCTAATGGAATACTTATAAGATAACTCCCGGCAATTACTAATCCATCCAAAAAATTATGAAAAGCGTCGCCGACTAAATTCATTATTGCAAATGAATGCACATGAGTTTTTGTAATCGGAATATGGCAGTGATTCCAGCAGACTATTTTTTCTATAATAAAGAAAATAATAATTCCTAACAAAATAAAAAGAGGAATTCTTAAATTAAATCCGGTTTTTTCAACAACCTCTGGAATTAGATGCAAAAAAGCTCCTGCAAATAAAGCGCCGGCAGAAAAAGCAACAAAATAAATTAAGATTTTTTTAAGTTTTTCTAATCTTAATGAAAATGTAAAAATCCCAATAAAAGAAATCAAACTAACAACTAAGACGCTAACGATAGCATATAACCAGACCTCTAACATCAAAAATTAAATTTAAATGAATATTTAAAGTTTTATAAAATAGAGTTTATTTATCTAATTATGAAAATCAAAATTCAGCCAAAACCAGAGTTCATTGAAAAAATGAAAAAACTTCTTAGCCAAGCTGATTTTGAAAAATATGAAAAGATAATTCAAGAGCCGTTATTAAATTCAATCCGATGTAATACTTTAAAAATTTCTCCTGAAGAATTAAAAATAAAATTAGAAAAAAAAGGCTGGAAAATTAGACAAATATGGGAAAATTATTCTGAAGTGATGATTGTTGAAAATGAATTACCGCCGGGAGAGCTTGGCCGTTCTATTGAACATTTGCTGGGTTATTATTATATTCAGGAATTAGCAAGTATGTTGTCGGCAATCGCTCTTGCTCCAAAAAAAAATGAATTAATTCTTGATTTATGCGCTTCGCCTGGAAGCAAAACTTCTCAAATGGCTTCACAAATTAACAACTCTGGAACAATAATTGCAAATGATGTCAAAATTGAAAGAATAAAAATTTTAGCGTCAAACCTTGAAAGATGTGGAGTCTCAAATACAATTATCACAAGAGAAGACGGCGTCGCGCTTTGCGAAAAATTAAAATTACAAAATTTAAAATTTGATAAAATTCTTTTAGATGCTCCATGTTCTGGCGAGGGAACAATGAGAAGTTCTGTAAAAACTTGCTTAATGTGGAATCCAAACACAATTAAATCTTTATCAAAACTGCAAAAGAAATTAATTCAAGGTGCTTTTGAAATTCTAAAACCAAAAGGAGAAATTGTTTATTCAACCTGCACACACGCGCCTGAAGAAAACGAGGAAGTTGTTGATTTTGCATTAAAAGAATTTAAAGATAAAATTAAAATTGAAAAGATTAATTTACCTGTTAAATGCCGTGAAGGAATTACCCGCTGGAATAACGAGGAATATGATGAAAGAGTTAAATTTTGCGCGAGAATTTATCCGCAAGACAATAATAGTGAAGGATTTTTTGTTGCGAAATTTAAAAAAATAAAATGATTCACATCTTACCTAACCAAGAAACACAAGAAATTCTTTCAAAACTTAAAGAGCAATTTGGAATTCAGAAAATTGCCGGAAAACTAATAAAAATTGGAAAAGAAAGGATTTTCTTATTTAATGGGGATTTTTCAGATGAGCAAATAAAAAACTTGGAAAAAATTACTTTTATTGAAAAAATTGGAATTTATATTGGAGCAATTTTCCCGCCAACTGGCGAAATAAGATTAAGCATAGAAGGAACACAAATTTTCAAAGACCAGATAACAAAAAATATTTTTGAAATTGATAATGAGCAATCTAAAATTTGGATGCAGGGCGAAGAATTAAATATTCAAACTGGCTTAAGAGGAATAATTGCTATAAAATATAAAGATAATTTTTTGGGCTGCGGAAAAGCTTCGGAAAATAAAATAGGAAATTTTATTCCAAAAAGCAGGAGATTAAGAAGCAAGAATATTATTAAATAGATTATCCCATA
>Ga0209211_10008288_pt1 | contig 14260 bp, 9 predicted proteins | sample RifGroA2_FD_183992 | JGI IMG/M metagenome (GOLD analysis project Ga0209211, IMG submission 183992) | Groundwater microbial communities from Rifle, Colorado, USA - Groundwater A2 (SPAdes) (version 2) | ecosystem: Environmental > Aquatic > Deep subsurface > Groundwater | place: Rifle, Colorado...
CTGCGCCTCGACCAGTTTGTTCTCGCGCTGGTAGAACGCGATGCGCTCGGCCAGCTCGACCTTGATGGTCTCCAGCGCGGCCAGCACCGTGGCGCGCGGCGTGACGTAATGGCTGGACGGGTAGACGGTGTAGCGCGGCACCTTCTGCAGGATGTGCCCGGTGAGCGGGTCGAACAGCGACAGCGTTTCCACCTCGTCGTCGAACAGCGTCAGGCGCAACGCGTATTCGCTGCTTTCCGCCGGGAAGATGTCGATCACGTCGCCGCGCACGCGGAACTTGCCGCGCGAAAAATCGATCTCGTTGCGCTCGTACTGCATCTCGACGAGGCGCTTGATCACGTCGCGCTGCGCCATTTTTTCGTTGTGGCGCAAGTGCAGGATCATGCCGTGATAATCCACCGGGTCGCCGATACCGTAGATCGCCGACACCGTCGCGACGATCACCGAGTCCTCGCGCTCCAGCAGCGCCTTGGTCGCGGACAGGCGCATCTGCTCGATCTGCTCGTTGATGCTGGAATCCTTCTCGATATACACGTCGCGCGACGGCACATAGGCCTCGGGCTGATAGTAGTCGTAATAGGAAACGAAATACTCCACCGCGTTCTCGGGGAAGAAATCGCGCAACTCGGAATACAGTTGCGCCGCCAGCGTCTTGTTCGGCGCCATGACGATAGCCGGCCGCCCCAGTTGCGCGATGACATTGGCCATCGTGAACGTCTTGCCGGAGCCGGTCACGCCGAGCAGCGTCTGGAACGACAAGCCGTCCTTGATCCCCTCCACCAGTTGCGCGATGGCCGTGGGCTGATCGCCCGCCGGTTCGAACGGCTGGTGCAGGCGGTAGGGGCTGTTGGGGAAGGTAATGATGTTCATGGTGAGGGGCGTATTGTACGGGGAATGGGGCGATTGCTAAACGGGGAGGCGTGATGGAGAATGCAGCCACTGCAACAAGGCGAAAACGATAAATTCGAGTCTGCACTCAGACTATGCAGGTGGGAGGCGCAAGGAAGATCATGAATGGTTCAACCCTTCGGAAGTCGGCGGTGGCCTCGACGGCCAGATGTCCGCAGATGCGTGTCCCTGAGGGAGTTCAATGCGCAGCATGGTTTTTAGTGCTGATGTTTGCGATTCTTCCCTCACTCGCCTTTGCCCAATCACCATGCCCCGGCATTCACGTGAAGATTCTGAACATAAAAAACAGCACCGGGACTGTGGCATGTGCGCTGTTTGAGTCGCAGGAGGGTTTCCCTACTGAATATCTGCGCTTGGCAACGAATGTTATGGTCATAAAAATCCGGAAGGATCAGGCGCGTTGCGACTTTGAAGACATCCCGCCGGGAACATATGCGATGGCCGTCGTTCATGATGAGAATATGGACGGCAAGCTCGATACCAATTGGCTGGGAATCCCGACGGAAGGCTATGGGTTTTCAAACGACGCAAAAGGTTTGGTGGGTGCGCCTTCATCCTCTGCCGCCAGCTTCCCATACGACGGGCAGAATATCGACCTGACGATGAGCTTGCATTACTGAGTGGTGTTCAGCCTCGCGTGACTTTTGCAAACAACGGGCAGGGCCGGAAAAGCTGCGGTCTGCTTTCCTTCATTCAATCATTGAACGATCATGCATCTGTTCCTGGCCAATCTTATTCTTGCCACCCATGCATTGTTCGTGGCGTTTGTCGTTCTGGGACTGGTGGCGGTACTGCTCGGAAAGTATCGGCATTGGGGCTGGGTCAGGAACTTGCGGTTCAGGTTAACCCACCTTGTGGCGATCGGCATCGTGATAGCGGAGTCATGGCTGGGCCTGGTATGCCCGCTGACCGAGTGGGAGAGCCGGTCAAGGGAGGCGGCGGGCGGCGTGGCCTATTCAGATTCCTTCATCCAGCACTGGCTGCATGAGATCCTGTTCTATGATTTCGACCCTTGGGTCTTTACGGTTGCCTATACCGTATTTGGAATCCTGGTGCTGGCTGCCTGGCTGCTCGTGCCGCCGGAGCGGGATAAAAAAATTTAGCCAACGTAGCCCGGATGCAATCCGGGGTTCAACATCTCAATTCTTCCCCGGATTCCGCTAAGCCTGTCCTGAGCCCGTCGAAGGGCTGCATCCAGGCTACAAACTACAAACGTACCCATTTCTCTGCACCTCGATTCACTCTTTCACTGGCGCAGGTATAATTCGCCCTCTCGTTTAAACCGCAAGGAAATATCTTGAAACTCTCGACTCGCGTACAGGCCATCAAGCCCTCCCCCACCCTCGCCGTCACCGCCCGCGCAGCGAAGCTGAAAGCCGAAGGCAAGGACATCATCGGGCTGGGCGCGGGCGAACCGGATTTCGACACGCCGCAGCATATCAAGGATGCGGCCATCGGCGCGATCAACAAAGGTTTCACCAAATATACCGCCGTCGGCGGCACGCCCTCGCTCAAGGCAGCGATCATCGCGAAACTCAAGCGCGACAACGGGCTGGACTACACGGCGAAACAGATTCTGGTCTCCTGCGGCGGCAAGCAGAGTTTCTTCAACCTCGCGCTGGCGGTGATCGACCCCGGCGACGAGGTCATCATCCCCGCACCGTACTGGGTGTCCTATCCCGACATCGTGATCATCGCCGAGGGCAAGCCAGTGATCGTAGAGGCGGGCATCGAGCAGGGTTTCAGGATGACCGCCGCGCAACTGGAAGCGACGATCACGCCGAAAACCAGAATGGTGGTGATCAACAGCCCGAGCAATCCGTCCGGCGCGGTGTACACGTTCGAGGAGTTGAAGGCGCTGGGCGAGGTGCTGCGCAAACATCCGAACATCCTGATCGCCACCGACGACATGTACGAGCATATCGCGCTGACCGATGCGAAATTCGTCAATATCCTGAATGCGTGCCCCGACCTCTATCCGCGCACCATGGTGCTGAACGGCGTGTCGAAAGCCTACGCGATGACCGGCTGGCGCATCGGCTATGCGGCGGGGCCGGAGAACATCATCACCGCGATGGAGAACGTGCAGTCGCAGAGCACATCGAATCCGACCTCAATTTCCCAAGTTGCCGCCGAGGCCGCACTGAACGGCGACCAGGGCTGCATCGCGCCGATGCTCAAGGCGTTCCGCGAGCGTCATGTATTCGTGGTGAATGAGCTGAACAAGATTCCCGGCGTGCAATGCCTCATGGCGGGCGGTGCGTTCTATGCGTTCCCGGATATGCGTGCAGCGATTGCCAGGCTGCACCAGCGCGGCACGATCAAGGCCGCGACCGACATCGCGCTATCCGAATACCTGCTGGAACAAGGCGGCGTTGCGGTGGTGCCCGGCTCGGCCTTCGGCAGCGAAGGCTATGTCCGCCTGTCGTTCGCCACGTCGATGGAAAACCTCACGAAAGCGCTGGAGCGCCTAGCGAAAGCGCTGAACTGAGATTTCGGCGAAGGCTAACCTTCAGGTTATGCCGGAGCCACAATCTCAAGCAGGCGCTGGGGTGCCTCGCCAAGGCATTGGGTTGATTTCCTGCACGAAACCGCAAGAGTAGTTGGAATTACCGCGCCGTACGCAGCGACGGGTTATCGGTTGTCCCGCCGACTTGCAGCGCAACCGACCCCATCCCCGCACGCATGGTCAAGTCGGCGATGACGCGCCCGGACAGCTGCTGCCTGGCGATGTCCAGCGTGCCCGTTGCATTCAACACCCCGGCGCTCATCTTTACCTGCCTGAAGTGGTAGTCCCCGTTGGCGTAATACAAATCGCCGCTCAGTTCATCGAAATGGGTGCGCCCGCCCGGCAAGCTTTCCCTGCTGCGCAGGCGGGCGGTCTCGACGACATCGACGCCACTGATGACACCCTTCTTGACGGAAAAAGCGCCCTCCAGCGTCGCCGCCTCCGCGAGCTTGGACAAGCTCGCCGACTGCATCTGGAAGCGCGCCGTACCGTCCATATCGCCGCTCAACGCCTTGCTCACATTCTGCAGGGTGATGGTCTTGGCGACCAGATTTCCCTGGGCGCGCCAGCCGGTACGCCAGTCGATACGCGCATCGCCGAGCAGCATGCCGCCCATGATACTGCCGTCCAGAGCGGTAATCACCAGACCATCGCCGGTCAGTTCGCCCTTTGCATCCAAATTATCGAAAACCCAATTCGGCAGCAGCGGCAACGCGCTGCCGCGCACCGCGATCGATATCTGCATTTTATTTTCCGGCGTGGCGTTAATGTCCAGCGCAAGCTTGTTTCCCTCGGCATGCAATTTCGCCTGCGTGAATTTCCCGGCTTGGCTGAAACTCAGCTCCCCGCTTATGCCCGACAATTGCACGCCGTCCGCTTCCAGCTTGCCCTGGTTTAGCCCGATACGGGCAACCGGATACTGTGTGTCGGCGGCGATTTTTTGCAGCCATGCGGATACTTGCGGCAAGGCGGCGCCATTGACCTGCACACCATCCAGTTCGATGCCGGTAATCGGCTTGTTCGAGGAGAACAATGCGGACAGCGCAAAATCGACCCTTGCCTGCTGCACCTGAATCGGCTTGGTTTCGCCGATCGACACATCCTTCAATTCCAAGCGCGGCGTCGGCAGCAGCCGCCCGGCCAATTGCCCGACATGCACCGGCTGCTGCAAGCTGGCGGTGAGCGCCTTTTCGATACCGGTTGCGTAGTCTTTCATGGGCAGCAAGGGCGGAACGGCAAACAGCGCGATCACCAGCGCCACGAACAACCCGGCGCCGATCTTGCCCAAAGGCAGCGGTTTGCGGCGCGCCCGTGCAGCCGGCATCTCCTTGGCGGGACGCGGTGCCTCTTGCGGCTGGGCGGCGCGCTCCGCGCTGGCCTTGGCGGCACGCTGCTCGGCCTCCGCCCAAGCCTTGGCCTGAGTTTCCGCGTGTTTCGCCACTTCTTCCGCAGAAGGCATGCGCGCCTCTGCGGCAGGCTTGGCCGGTGTTTCGGAAGGCGGTGTTTCGGGGGCGCTTGCCGGGGGCGGCTGTTGCTGTATGGCTTGCGCCGCCTCAACCGGTTTTTCCGCTTCTTCCGGAAGTTTAAACTGCTCTATACCGCCCATCAGCGCGGCAACATCCAACTGCTCCGGTTCCGGTTCTTCATGCGCCGCTATTGGTGCGGGAGGAGTCGCGGCCTCGGGCATCGCAAAGCTGAACGGCTCCAGCTTGATCGTCACGGCCGGTTCGCCAGCCTGCGGCAATGCAGTTTCTACAACGGGTGCTGCGGCATCCATCAATTCATAGACCGGATGCTCGCGCCCGTGTTTGTCCTTTTGCAAACCGCGATACTGGAACAGGTTGTCATATTCGTCGCTGAGGCGCGAAACAAAATCGTAATAGGCGCGGGAAATATAGACCTGATCGATACCGGCAAAACTCATCACACGTTGCGCGTCGTTGATCCCGTCGCCGACCATGTTGCTCCGGCCGTTCATGTCTTTGGCGATATTGACGGGGCCAAGATGGATGCCGATGCGTACTTTCAGTTCCGGGTAATCCTGGTGTTGATTGGCCATCACCGTCTTGCGGAACTGCATCGCCACTTCCAGCGCATCTTCCGGATGCTGCAAAAAGCCTATTGCCGCGCCATCCCCGGTATCCAGGATGATGCGTTCGTCATCTCCGCGCGCGTCCAGGCAATCGGTGACTAGCTGGTTGAATTGTTTCTTGATTTCGATCTGTTTATTGACGGTTTGCTTGGTATAGCCGACCACGTCGAAAAACAACACCGTCGCGCTGGTAGAACGTGCGGCCTGATAAGCTGCTGTCTTCGGCTTGGTGGTTTCCGCTTCCTGCTGCGCTTTCAACACGGCGGTGGCTTCGGCTTCTTGCTTGGTACGTTGCTCCGCTTCTTCGCGTCTGGCCAGCTCGGCTTCCTCGCGCGCTTTGGCGGCTTCCCGTTCAGCCTTGAGGCGAGCTTCCTCCGCTTCCTGCTGCGCTTTTAATTTCGCCGCTTCGATTTCCTGCCTGGCTTTGGCTTCTGCTTCGGTACGCGCCTTCGCCTTCGCCTTCGCCTCGGCTTTCGCTTTTGCCGCTTCCAACTCGGCTCGTACTCGTGCGGCCTCTTGCTCCGCCTTCACTCGCGCTGCTTCCGCTTCTTCCCTGGCGCGGCGTTCGGTTTCCTCGCGCGCTTTGGCAGCTTCCCGTTCAGCCTTGAGGCGAGCTTCCTCCGCTTCCCGTTGCGCCTTTAATTTTGCCGCTTCAATTTCCTGCCTGGCTTGAGCCTCGGCACGGGCTTTTTCCTCAGCCTTGATACGCGCAGCTTCGGCCTGTTGTTTTTCCTTGGCTTCGGCTAGTGCGCGCGCTTCAGCCTCGGCCTTAGCCTTGGCTGCCTCAAGTTCAGCGCGTGCTCGCGCCGCTTCTTGTTCGGCTTTCTGCCGCGCCGCGTCCTGTTGCGCCTTTAATTTCGCCGCTTCGATTTCCCGCTTGGCTTCCAACTCGGCTTCATCTGCCATTTTCAGTTTTGCCGCTTCTGCCTTCTTTGCCTCGGCTGCCAGCATTTCCGCAGAGGGCGCACGAAAAGCGGCGGTAAAATCCAATTCTTCGACACCTTCATCCACTGGCTTCTTAAATGGGGTAGCCATCTTTGGGGTAGCCATCTTGAGCGGAGCACCCATCTTGGGAACGCTGCCAGCCTTGGCTTTGTCCTGGATGAAACCGCCCTTCTCCAGCTCCTTGAACATTTCATCAAGAACGCTGCGCAAGCTGGGCGCGGCACGCTTGCTGATTTCGCCAAAAGTTGCGGTCCCGTCCACCATCAACAAGGCGCGTTTAATATCTCCAACCAGATGCGCGCTCTTGTTGCGCATCTCATCTTCGCCTTTGCCGGTTTTGATAAAGATAGTATTACTGCCCATGTCCCATTCTAACTGATAGCGCGCTTAATTTTTGGCTGTAAATCACTTCTTTGCGGGCGGCTTGGGTACGGCATCCTTGTTGCTGCTTTTATCGTCATTCTTGCCGAACAGCTTGTTCAGAAATCCGCCAATCTTGATTCCCACAGCCGTTCCGAGTCCGGGTCCCAAAATCGCCGTGCCGACAGCGGCGCCCGCCAATGCCGACTTGCTTGGCCTGACGACCGGGTTGTTCAGCGTACCCGAAACCACCATCGGCATGCTGACCAGGCCAGCCGTCCCTTTGACCTCGGTATCCAGCATTCCGCCAAGCTGCAATGAAGGGCTGACATCCACCCTGCCCTCGGCATTCAGTGCGCCGGATACAATTTTTAATTTCCTGAAATGATAACCACTCGCATCCACGTTGAGCAAGCCGGTCAAATCATCAAATCGGGTCGTGCCTCCCGCAGTATTGGCCTTGCCGAGATTGCTTGCCGCTTGCACCAAATCCACTTTGGTCAGCACGCCGTTACGCAGGTGAAAATTCCCGGCCAACTGCAGGTTTTCCGGAAAGCGCTCAAACTCATCCAGCCGCATGGAAAATTTCGCCGCACCATCCATGTTGCCGGTAAACAGCACTTCATTGGTAAGGGCTTCCACCAGGGATTGCATGGCAATTCCGTTCACGGCAACTTCTGCGGCCAGTACGGTATCCTTGCGATTGATGCTCATCTTCCCCGATAGTTTGCCGCCATACAGCCTCGCCTCCAGCGCGTTCAACTCCAGATGTTCCGGCTGTACCGCAACACGCGCCTTGATTTGATCGAACACCAGCGGATGCCGTAAACCCGCAGCAATGCGTGCTGTGGCATGACTGATCAGCACTTCACCGGAAAACCGAAAATTATCTTTCAGCGCACCCAAAGTACCCGCCTTGCCGCTAAGCGCACCCTTCGCCGAGATCGCGCCGGTCAACTCGACCGGCTTTTCCAGCAAGGCCATTACCTGCTCCAGCGGCGCGTCAATTTGGGTCAGTGCTGCCTGTACGCGCCAACCATCCGAAAATTCCACCTTGCCGGAGCCTGACACGCGAATACCGCGCGCTGCGGCGGCAAATTTCTGCGCGACAAAATCCTGTTCACCCAGCACACCCTCTATCTGCAAATCGTCCAGCGGCATTTGCGGGAGTTGCGGTGGAGCCCAGGCATGCGCTTGCGCTTTTACAGAAAAATGCTGCTCGGGCAACGGTAACAATACCGCCGTTATCTTTTGTTCGTCCATCGCAAACCACGCGCGCTCCAGCTCCCCGGCCTGCGCGAACTCCAGCTTGCCTTCAATCGGCCCTAACGTCATTCCCGGGGCCAACAGCCTCATCCCGGACAGATGCAACTCGCGCAGCGCCACGCGTTGCGCTGTAGCAGGAGCCTTGGCAAGCGAATCCACCAGTTTACGCACTTGCACAAGGCTTGCCGTTCCATCCTGAACCAGAATGCGCCGCAACACCACCTCGCCTGCCAGCAGGGCGGGCAAATCCGGCTCCACATTAATTGATCGAGCGACAATCCCTTCCTGTCCGCCCAAACGCACCTCCTGCAACTCAAGATGCGGCAAAGGCAGCGCGGCAATGCGGAGATGCTGGATACTGACCGGTTCATGCAACTGCTCGCCCAAGGCTCGCTCCGCATCCGGCACATAAGTGTCCAGCGGAATCAGGTAAGCCGCCGTCATTGCCAGCATCAGCAAGGCAAGCAAGCCAACCAGAAGGCGCTTCAGCAACCTCATAAGAAGCCAAACTTAAGGTTGACCAGGCAAGGCAAAATCTCTATCATGCGCACCTCTTCATTCCCTGATAGCTCAGTCGGTAGAGCGACGGACTGTTAATCCGCAGGTCCCTGGTTCGAGTCCAGGTCGGGGAGCCAGATAGATAAAGACTTGCAGCGATGCAGGTCTTTTTTATTGTTTTGATTAATTGATCGATAACCAAAGAATTAATCAAAACAAAATTGTCATTCCGCTTGATTTGACGGATAGTATCCACGATTGCTTACCGCTGTCTGATTTACTGCCATAACGAATATTAAAGCAGAGTCCTGTATTACAGTTACTTGCTTCGATAATATTTTTGGCCGCCGATAAATATATACCGAAGCCGCCTGCCTCGACACGCCCATCTTTCTCATTACCAGTAGCTGCATTATTATGGCAACAAGTTAAAGCATCCAAGGCGACAAGCAATGAACCTACATGATTTGTCAAACTCTTCAATTGCGATCTGCGATGACTCGATCACCAATGTGATGATTCTATCGAAGCTGCTCGAAAATGAAGGCATCAAGAACATCCATAGTTTTACCGACCCGCGCAAGGTCGTCCTCTTTCTCAAAGAAAGAAAGGGGGATATCGATCTTCTAATCCTGGATATCGAAATGCCGCACATGACTGGCTTCGATGTCATGGACGCTATAGCCGCAGAGTTTCCAAGCCAGAGACATTTTCCGGTTCTGGTTATAACCGGGCTGCTGGACAAGGAAGTTCGCACACATGCACTGACAGCCGGCGCTAACGACTTCATTGGCAAACCCTTCGATCAACTGGAAGTCGTGTTGCGGGTACGTAACTTATTGGGGGTTCAGCGCGCTCTCAGAATTCAGACTCAACTTGCCGAACAGCTGGAAAGGGAGGTTGTAAAGCGCACTGACGAGTTAAACAAGGCTAACGATCTGCTTGTGTACTTATTGGCGCTGGCGGGCGAGATGCGGGATAACGAAACCGGGCGGCATGTGGCAAGGGTCGGGCGCTACAGCCGGATATTGGCTGAGGGGATCGGCCTGCCTCCGGAACTTTGCTTCCTGATCGAAAAAGCGGCCCCATTGCACGATATTGGAAAGATCGGCATTCCGGATAGCATCCTGCATAAAAACGGGCGATTGGATGAGTCGGAACGCGAGACAATGAATTCGCACACCACCAAGGGGCTTCAACTCCTGGGAGAGTATGGTCATGATTCGATGCTGATCCAAATGGCGGCCAGCATCGCATTGAACCATCATGAGCGCTGGGACGGTACCGGCTACCCCAAGGGGATGATGGGTGAATCAATCCCGGTCGAGGGACGTATTGTCGCAATTGCCGATGTATTCGATGCCCTTACCACCCGCCGCCCCTACAAGGAGCCATGGCCACTCGAAAAGACCTCAGCCTTCCTGAGAGAAAATGCCGGAAAGCATTTCGACCCCGCTGTTGTAGATATATTCACCGCGCATATCGAACAGTTCGCCCAGGTTATGCACGAGCTTTCTGATCCGGAGCAAACCGTCCCCTTCGATCAGCAGGACTCCACGGTTAGCCCGATCACACGGACAACATAATGAAAATCCTGATCAAGAGCGCAATGATCCAATCTTTGGTGCAGTTTTACCGGCCAAAGCGGAGCTTAGCGCGACCTTGCCGCTGATCGCCGCTGGGCTGGCCGCCGCTTTTTCAGCGAGCTTTGGCAGCAGGCACCACCTTGCCGCTTTTTTGCATCGCAAGGAATTGGCGCGCCTGTTGAATACCGTCACGGATCATTTGCAATTCGGAGTTATCCGGCGGCAATAAATCGGCCAGTTTCGTCCAGTGCGTGATGGCCGCGACATAGTCGCCGCGTTCCATCGCCGCAGAACCCGACAATGCCAGCGCCATGGTGTTGTTGCCGTCCAGTTCCAGTGCCTTGTTGAGGAATTTGGTTGGTTCGCCCAGCAACGACTGGTTGTTGGTCATCGCATAAACGTCGGCGTAACTCGCCCATATCTGCGCTTCGTCGGGCACCAGCTTGACCAGTTGACCATAGGCGCGCACCGCATCTGGGAAGCGTTGCAGCTCGCTGTAGGAGCGCGCCAGCACCACCCAGCCGTCCGGGTTTTCCGGCTGCTGTTCCAGTTTCTTTTCCAGCTCCTGCAGTTTAATCTCGGAGCGGATCACGCCGAATTCGCCCTCCATTCCGGCATCCTGTTGCGGCAACAAGGCTTTGGTATTGCCTATCGTGAGATAGAGCGGCACGCTGAATAACGGCAGCGATATCGCCAGCACGATCGCCAGCGCCCTGGCGGGATGGCGCGGCGGCTTGAGTATCTGCCCGGTAGTCTTGACCTCTTCCAGCAGGCGCGCCTGCAACTCGCGCTTGCCTTGTTCGTAGGCCTCCTGCGTCAACAGCCCGTCGCGTAAATCGGCTTCAAGCTCTGCCGACTGGTCGCGCAAAATCTCCAGATTGGCGGCATCGCGCTGGATCTCGTTATCGTTACCGGCGTTATTGCCACCACTGCGCCACAGGGGCAACACCAAAAACGGTAGTGCCACCATCAGCAACACTGCGCAGGCTATCCAGAATAGGGTCATGCTTGCTTGTCTTTCGATTGATCCGATGAATCGGGAGTTTCATCCAACAGGGACACGGCGCGTTGTGTTTCTTCGGCGGACAATGCGGCTTCCGGAACCTGGCTCTTACGCTTGCGCAATTGATAGATCAGCATGCCGGCACCTGCCAGCAGCAATGCGAACGGGCCATACCAGAGCACCAGCGTGGCTTTTTTCACCGGCGGGTCATACAGCACGAAATCGCCGTAACGGGACACCAGGTAATCGATGATTTCCTGATCGCTCAGGCCCTTCTGCATTTGCTCGCGCACTTCGCGGCGCAGATCCTCGGCGAGATCGGCATGCGAACTGGCCAGCGACTCATTCTGGCAAACCAGGCAGCGCAGATTTTCCGCCAGGCCGATCATGCGCTTTTCCAGCACCGGATCGGCTGCCATATCCTTGGCTTCGCCGGCATAAGCAAAGACCGGCAATAGGCACACCAGCAATATCAACAAGTACTTCATTTGGCTTGCAGCTCCTTGACCAGCGGGATAATTTTTTCGTCCAGGATTTTCGGTGTCACTGCGCCGATATGCTTGTGCTGAATGACGCCCTGCTTGTCGATCACATAGGTTTCCGGCACACCGTACACGCCGTAATCGATACCGACGCGGCCTTCGGCATCGGACACCACCAGGGCGTAGGGATTGCCGTGCTTGCGCAACCAGGCTTCTCCGTCCTCCCTCTTGTCCTTGTAGTCCATGCCGTAAATCGGCACCAGGTTCTGGCGCGACAATTCCATGAATACCGGGTGTTCATTCTCGCAAGCCGTGCACCACGAAGCCCACACGTTGAACAGCCACACCTTGCCCTTCATGTCCTGAGGCGAAAACTGTTTGGCCGGCTCATGCAGTTGCGGCAGCGTAAACGCGGGAGCCGTTTTGCCGACCAGCGGCGAGGGCACTTCATGCGGATTCAATCCCAGCCCGACATACATGAAAGCCGCCATAATCAGGAAAACCACTAATGGAAGGATGAAACGCATCATGATTGCTTGCCCTCAGTCGCCAATACATTGCCTGTGCCGGATTTTCCTTCCGCTCCCCGCTTCGCCGCTCCCACCTTCCGGTGCAGGCGGTAGCGGCGGTCGCTGATCGCCAGCACGCCGCCCAGCGCCATCAGCAGACATCCCGCCCATATCCAGTCGACAAACGGTTTGATATAGACGCGCACCGCCCATGCCCCGTTGCTGTCCGGTATCGGTTCGCCCAGCGACACGTACAAATCGCCCAGCCAGCCGGTGTCGATCGCCGCTTCGGTCATCGGCATGCCGGATGCGTTGTACTGGCGTTTTTCCGGATACAGCTCGGTGACCAGCTTGCCGTTCTTGCTGACCGTCACGTGCCCCTTGGCTGCCATATAATTTGGGCCTTCTATTTCCGTGGCGCCATTAAAACGGAATTCATAGCCGCCTTCCTGCAAGATATCGCCGACATCCATGCGCACATCGCGTTCGGTTTCATAACCATTCACCAGCGTCACACCGATGATGAACACCGCCACGCCGAGATGCGCAAACTGCATGCCGTAATAGCTCAGCGATTGGCCGCGCGCCCGCTGCATGAAATTGCCATGCCCGGCCAGCCGCTCACGCAAACTCAATGCTGCCGAAGCGATAATCCAGAATGCCATCAGCAGCCCCAGCGCGATCATGGCGTTCCATTTCCCCATGGTCAGCGGCAGCAGCAAGGCGATCAAGACTGCGCTGGCAAATGCCCAGCGCACGCGTTTCGCCAGTTCCGGCATAGAAAATTTCTTCCAGCGCGCCAGCGGACCCAAACCCATCATCAGCACCATCGGCACCATCAGCGGCACGAACACCGCCTCGAAATAGGGCGGTCCGACCGACAGCTTGCCTTGACCTAGCGCATCCATGAACAGCGGATAAAGCGTGCCGATGAACACCGAGGCTGCGGCGACCGAAAATAGCACGTTGTTCGACAGCAACAGCGCTTCGCGCGACAGCAGATCAAACTTGCCGCCCAGGCCGATCTTCGGCGCACGCCACGCAAACAGCAGCAGTGATGCGCCGATCACGACGACCAGAAAAGACAGGATGAAAATCCCGCGCTTGGGGTCGGCCGCAAACGAATGCACCGAAGTCAGCACGCCGGAGCGCACCAGGAACGTGCCCATCAGGCTCAACGAGAATGCCGCGATGGCCAGCAATACCGTCCAACTCTTGAATGCGCCGCGCTTTTCGGTCACCGCCAGCGAGTGAATCAGCGCGGTGCCGACCAGCCACGGCATGAACGAGGCGTTTTCCACCGGGTCCCAGAACCACCAGCCGCCCCAGCCCAATTCGTAATAGGCCCACCAGCTGCCGATCGCGATGCCGCCGGTCATGAATACCCATGCCACGGTCGTCCACGGGCGCGACCAGCGCGCCCAGGTGGCGTCCATTTTTCCGCCCAGCAACGCGGCGATCGCGAAGGCGAAGGCCACCGAGAAGCCCACATAGCCCATGTACAGCATCGGCGGGTGGATCACCAGCCCGGGGTCTTGCAGCAACGGGTTCAGATCGCGCCCGTCGGCAGCGGCTGGCAGCAGGCGATCAAACGGATTCGAGGTAAGCAGCATGAACAGCAGGAAACCGACTGATACCAGCCCCATCACCCCCAGCACGCGCGCCACCATCTCCCCCGGCAGATGCTTGCTGAACACCGCAACGGCCAATATCCAGCCAGACAGGAGAAAAGACCACAGCAGAAGCGAACCCTCATGCCCGCCCCACACGGCAGACACCTTGTATATGGCGGGAAGCTGGGAATTGGAATGCTGCGCGATATACAGCACGGAAAAGTCGTTGGCGACAAATGCGTAGGTCAGACACACAAAGGCAATGCTGAGAAACACAAACTGGCCATACGCCAGCGGGCGCGCGGCGCCCATCAATACCGCGTTGTCCCGCGCCGCGCCGATGATCGGCAACACGCCCAGGCAACATGCAAAAAACAATGCAACGATTAACGCGAAATGACCGATCTCTGGAATCATGCTGAAGCTTTCATGGTTATTTTGCGGCAGGTGCCGCAGGCGCGCTCGCCGGAGTTGCCGCGGCAGCGTTC
>Ga0209211_10008289_pt1 | contig 14259 bp, 5 predicted proteins | sample RifGroA2_FD_183992 | JGI IMG/M metagenome (GOLD analysis project Ga0209211, IMG submission 183992) | Groundwater microbial communities from Rifle, Colorado, USA - Groundwater A2 (SPAdes) (version 2) | ecosystem: Environmental > Aquatic > Deep subsurface > Groundwater | place: Rifle, Colorado...
TTACATGATAATCGCCTCCTGCAAAAACTGTAATTGTTTGAGTTATAGCTGAATTTGACCATAAGTAATCGAATCCACTTCCTGCATCAAGCTCTGTAGAATCTCCTGTACAAAAATCAAGAGTACCGGTAATAGTAGCTACAGGATTGGAATTTTCGGTAACAGAAACTGATGTATTTCCCTGACAAGTGTTTGCATCTGTAACTGTAACAGAATAAGTTCCACCAGATGTAACATTTAAAGTTTGGGTTGTTACACTTCCAGTCCAGTTATAAGCTGAATATCCAGCAGTTGCTGTTAAAGTTGTAGAGTATCCTGTACAGAAACTTAATGTTCCTGTTATTGCTGGAACAGGATTTGAATTTACAGTTACTACTACATCATCAATTCCTTCACAACCATTTACATCAGTAACAGTTACAGCGTAAGTTCCACCAGTTGTAACATTTATAGTTTGAGCATTTCCCGAAGGAGACCAAGCATAAGAGTTGTATCCAGCACCGGCATCTAAAGTTGAAGAAAGCCCATCGCAAAATTCTAAAGTTCCTGTTATTATTGGAGTTGGCAGTGAATTTTCTACGACTGTAACAGTATCTCTATCAGTACAGTTATTTGAATCAGTAATTGTTACATGATAATCGCTTCCTGTTAAAACAGTTATTGTTTGAGTAATAGCTGAATTTGACCATAAGTAATCGAATCCACTTCCAGCATCAAGCTCTGTAGAATCTCCGGTACAAAAATCAAGAGTACCAGTAATAGTAGCCACAGGATTTGAATTTTCGGTAACAGAAACTGATGTATTTCCCTGACAAGTGTTTGCATCTGTAACTGTAACAGAGTAAGTTCCACCAGATGTAACATTTAAAGTTTGAGTTGCTACACTTCCAGTCCAGCTATAAGCTGAATATCCTGCCCCTGCATCAAGAGAAACTGAATTTCCAGAACAAAACGAAAAAGTTCCTGTAATGGTTGGAGTTGGATTTGAATTAATTGTAACAGTAACATCATCTGTTCCATTACATCCACTAAGGTCTGTAACTGTAACAGAGTAGATTCCGCTTGAATTTACATTAATTGTTTGTCCATTTGTAGAATTTGACCAACTGTATGTATTATAACCTGCACCAGCATCTAAAGTAGTAGAATTGCCTGAGCATAATGATGTTGTGCCTGAAATTATTGGTGTAAGATTAGAACTTTCAGTTACGCTTACCGAAGCAGTACCTGTGCAACCATTTGCATCAGTTACAGTTACATAATATGTTCCTCCTGAATTGACAACAAGAGTCTGAAAAGTAGCTCCTCCAGTCCATAAATATCCAGAGTAACCAGCACCTGCATCTAATGTTGTAGAAAAACCTGTGCAGAAAGTTAAAGAGCCTGTAATTGAAGGTGTTGGTTCATTAAATACATTAACAATAACTTGGTCGGTATCTGTACAGCTGTTTCCGTCGGTTCCGGTTACAGTGTATGTAGTTGTTGATAAGGGTGCAACTAATTTTGAAGCTCCTGCTCCCAATCCATTATCCCAAGTATATGATGATGCACCTGAGGCAGTTATAGTTGTATTATCGTTGCTACAAATATCAACATCTGAACCGGCATCAACCGTAGGTAAACTATTAACTGAAACTGTTCCGGAAGCGGTTGCAGTATTTGATGCAGCATCTATTACGGTTACAGAGTATGTTGTATTTCCGGCGGGGCAAACATTATTTGGTCCGGCACCCGATAATGTGCCTGGATTCCATGAATATGAAAATGGAGAAGTTCCACCCGAAACTGTGGCAGAAATATCTGTACAATTTCCTGCACAAATGGTAGCAGAATTAACAGAAACACTTAAACTTGGTGCACAAGAGACTGTTACGACTTCTTCGTCAATGCAACCATTTGCGGCAGTACATTGAGCCATGTACTGGGATGAAAAAGGAGAGTTTACATTAACAGAAGCATTTGTTCCAATGCTAACCCACTCATAATCACAAATTGTTACCCAAGTACCAATACAATTCCCAAAAACAATTACACCTAAACATTCTGTAGTGCAGACTTCTTCCCACTTGTACCATTCCTCTGTACCAGTGCAACCAGCCATTGATAATGTAGCACTACTTCCTCCACCTGTACATGTTACTGAAGTTGAAATTGAAGGAGCGGGTAGAGCTGTGATATTTTTACAAGCATTTGCCGATTGAGCACAAGCATCAGTAACTGTAACACAATAATTTCCACCACTGCTAACAGTTATTGAAGAAGTAGTTGCTCCATTATTCCACGAATAACTAAGTCCAAGTCCTGTTGTTGTTGTTGTAAGTGTAGATGTATTACCTGTACAAAAATCTGAACCGGTAATACTTACGGTAACAGGTGTATTTACAATAGTAAATGAATAATCATCATTTAGTGCATTACCACACATATCATACATATCTTGCCCATGCAGGTTATATGTTCCCGGAGGTAAAACAGGATTGATATTCAGATAAACGTCATTTGTAATTCCATTAACACAACCAGTACTTGCAAAAGAAACTGTGTAACCTGCAATAGTAAAATCGCTTGCTTGCAATGTGGTGCAATCAATATTTTCAGAAAAATCAACATGAATTTGGCTACCATTACAATTTGGTTGAGTAACATTAGCAAAAGTGGGAGGTTTATTATCGGTAATGGCTACTGTGCTTGGGTCGTTTTGAAATTGTAAGGTAAAACCATCGTTTGAACCACCATAAAAGTTAACCATCAACATATAAGTATTGTTAACATTTACAGCTTCGGCTTCGTTCCACACACCACAATCTTGAGGAGCACTATAATATTGAGAACCACCACAACTAGAATAAGAATTTTGATAATCAGAAGAGTTTGTTGTTATTCCAGTTATACCATAAGTTGCAGAAAAATTACAACTCATTTCTGTAAGATTATTACAACCATTAGTGGCATCATAAAGTACGTAATCATAATCGGTACTTCCGTCTGGAGCTATCGAAAAATCAATATTCCCATTAGCTTGTGGGCTGAATGTGTACCAAACCGAACCGCCATTTCCTGTTCCTGAAAAACAATCTCCAACATCATCGTCATCAACTCCTGTGTCATTGTATTGGTTTACGGAAACTATAACAGTATTATTACTACAAAGAGGAATTGCTCCGGTACAATCACTTGCAGGGTCGCTACGTAGTTCATTATTTGAACAATCTGAACAGTTTATAGTTGCAGCCCAACCTGGAATATTTCCAATATTTATTACAGGAGGGATATATTCAAAAGTAAAGCTGTTTGCAGTTAAATCCAATGGAATATTTGTACCGCTATATGTTCCAAGTAAAATTCCATTTGCAATATCAATGCCTTCATAAATTTTAAGTTCAGCACCAAAACCTAAATCAAAATATTTAAAATAGATTGTCAAACAACTATCATTTGTAGGAATAAACGAGGTTACATGATAAGAATATCCTGCAGGGTTATTATTCCCACCTGCATCATAAAATGTGGCTTTACAAGTGTGTATTAAGCTGCTATCTCCGATATTAAAATCTTGGGAGAATATTTTAATTGTAAATATAAAAAAAAATAAAATAAGTGTAATGTGTTTCATATCAGGAGTTTAATTTTTAGAATAAATTTGTTGAATTTTCTCTCTTATTGCAGATTTAGATTCCATTTCGATAACTAAACCCGGATAAACATCATAAATATATGTCGGTTTATTTTCTTTTCTGGCTTTCAAAAAAGGTCTGATATCAATAGTATCTCTGTTAAATACTACAACAGAATCTCTTGATTTATCCCAACGCCTATATATGTTCCATGAATATTTTATAATATAATTTTGGCATGTAATAAATTTGTTTGACATAGTATCAATTTGCTCTTTACTAAAATATTGATAAGCTAAACTATCAAGTTGTAATGTCTGAGAATATGTGATTTTTACAAAAAATAATAATAAAATAACAACAATAATTTTTTTCATTTTATATATATAAATTAAACTAATAAATAACAATAAGCTATTATGAACATTTTTCTTTCACCTTTAAGCTTCAAACACTGAGTTTCGAGGTGTTACCTTAAAATTGAAATAGGTCCAGCTTCCTGACGTTCTTCGCCATTTAAATTTTTATAACTACAGTACCAAGTATAAGTACCAACTTCGGCATTTTTGTGTCCTTTAACTTTTCCATTCCATCCATTTTGTTTTGGATTTTGAGGGTTAAAAGTAGTTGTTTCAAAAATAATTTCACCCCATCTGTCGTAAATTATCAAGTGGAAAAATTTAGGGTCAATACCACTTCCAGAGACAAAAAACACATCATTAATTCCGTCATTATCAGGGCTAAATGCAGTTGGTGCAAAAAAAGTATATTCATCTTTTACAATAATTGTTGCGTTAGATGAGTCTTTGCAACCATTTTCAGTTTCAACTAATAATTCAACCGTGTAGGAATTTGGAACATGACGATAAGTATGCGAAGGATTAATCTCATTTGAAAAATTATTGTCTAAGTAATCATAATCGCCAAAATCCCATGTACTTAAATATGTTGTTGATGATAAATTTTGAAAAAAGAAAATAGGATTAATTTTAGATTGATATTGCGGGTCGAAAGTAAATTCAGAAATTGGATTTGGAAAAACAGTTATTAAATCTTCCTTATAAAGCGAATCTTTGCAACCTTCAATAGATGTTGTAATAATTGTAACATCATAAGTACCTGCTTCATTAAAATTAATTATTGGATTTTTTGAATATGAAAACGAATTTATATTTAGGTCGGTATTAGTAAATGTCCAGAAATATGTTTGCCCGATAAATAAACTGGAATCAGAAAACAGAACTTTTAATGGTTGACAACCTATAAAAGTATCTGCACTTAAAGTTACAGGTGGTAATGCATAAATTTTAATTGAAAAATTATCAGTTCCTTCGATTGAACCGCATAAATCTTTAGCAGTGAAAATGTAATTTATTGTAGTATCTTGTCCATCAGGATAAAGGTAAAAGTTGTCTGTAACAATTGTTCCATCTTGCAAAGTTAATAAGTATGGTCCACCATTTCCACCAGATATTTCGGTATTAACAAAAATAGAATCTCCGGGACAAATAGTTTTGGTAGCTGGAAATATTTCAGCAGTAATATCAGGATTAACTTTCACTGTAATGGTAACTGAATTACTGCTAAAACAATAATTAAAGTCTTTGGCAGAAAGAGTGTAACTTGTTGTCAAAGTTGGTGATACTGTCATACTTTGATTAAAATTTGAATGTATTAAAGAGTCTTCAGGCGAAACCCATGTCCAATAATATGTGTAAGGTGCTGTACCACCAATAGCTCCATTTGAAGCATCTAATGTAAATGATTGTCCTTTACATATTTTAACTGGGTCGCTAGAAACTATTAATTTTACCTGACTAGGTTGTGCAATAGAATCAGAACCTGTAATCTTGCAGTTATTAGCATCAGTAACTGTAAAGTAATACCTTCCAACACCTGCAACTAACGAATCTGTAGTTGAACCTCCATTAGACCAATTGTAGTTATACGGAGGTGTTCCTGTTCCGAATGTAACATCTATATCAATAACTCCAGTTGGTGTCGCAAAGCAAGTGGCTTTAGTACTGTTAGTTGAATAAGTTAGAGCTAGTGGTTCGGTTATAGTAAAAATGGTATCTTTTGGTGGGCAACCCCATGAATCTTTAATATTTACAATATATTGTCCTGCACATGTATCTTTAGTATAAGGAGTATTTTGGGTTGCAGTCCAAGTACTACCTGTAAATGTAAAAGGCTGAACTCCACCTGAAATATTGAAAGTAACTTCACCATCACAAAAACCTTTACAGCTAACGTTTTTAGTTGTGTATGAAATAGATACAGGTGGGCTGACATTTAAAGTCGATACTACTGGACCAATTGTACAATTATTATCATCAACAATATTTACAGAATAAAAACTAGTATTATTTGGAGCAACGGTTAATGAAAAATTATTTCCGCCAACAATATTTCCTGTAGAATTTTTCCATGTGTAAGTATAAGGTTGTGTTCCGCCACTACAATTTGCAATAATAGTATAATTATTTCCGGCACAAATAGAATCCCCAGTATTTACACTTAAACTCAATGGCTCAAATGGTTGATTTATAGTTATTTGATTTGTAGTAATTGAACAATCATTTGCATCACTTATTGTTACAATATAATTTCCGGCAGCTAAATTTGAAAAAATACCATTTAATTGCAAAGTTCCAGAAATAGAATACTTAATTTGCCCAGTTCCTCCTGATGCATAAACACTTATACTCCCAGTACTTTGACCAAAACATAAAACGTCAACAGAAAGTGTTGAGTCAATTTTTAAAGGATTAGGAACATTAGTTGTAAAAGAAGTATCATTTGTACAACCACCAACATCAGTAACAGTAACGCTTATTGTTTTACTTCCAGAAGTAGCCCAAGTAACAGAATGAGGACCAACACCTGTACCAGGTACAGACACCCCACCATCAAAATCCCAATTAAATACTGTTGTTCCAGTAGAACTACCTGTAAATGTAACTGTTCCGGTAGAATTATAACATAATGGTTGAGTTATTGTGAAATTTGCAGTTGGATTAGGATTTACAGTTACTACTACATCATCAATTCCTTCACAGCCATTAGCATCTGTTACAGTTACAGCATAAGCTCCACCAGTTGTAACATCAATAGTTTGAACACTTCCAGAAGGAGACCAAACGTAAGAGTTGTATCCAGCGCCGGCATCTAATGTTGAAGAAAGCCCATCGCAAAATTCTAAAGTTCCTGTTATTGTTGGAGTTGGCAGTGAATTTTCTACGACTGTAACAGTATCTCTATCAGTACAGTTATTTGAATCAGTAATTGTTACATGATAATCGCCTCCTGCAAAAACTGTAATTGTTTGAGTTATAGCTGAATTTGACCATAAGTAATCGAATCCACTTCCTGCATCAAGCTCTGTAGAATCTCCTGTACAAAAAACTAAAGTACCTGTGATATTTGCTACAGGATTTGTAAAGTATGTAACATCCACACATGTGTCTCCAGCACAGCCATTTGCATCGGTTACGGTAACGCAATATGTACCTGAAGAGTTGACGGTAATTGATTGTGTATTTGCACCGTTTGACCATAGATAACTAGAACCAGCTGTTGAAGTAAGTGTTGTTGTACTTCCGTTACAAAGCTCAAATGTTCCTGTAATTACAGGTATAGGTAAAGGATTAATTGTAACCTTAACTGAGTCCACGCATGAATGGCCTAAATTATCGCTAATATTTGCATAATATGTTGTTTCTTCAGTTGGATTTTGATTTGGAGGATTAGTACCAGTATATATTAACCCTGCTGGATTTGAAGTCCAATTTATTTCAACATCAGGAGGAGGAGTACTAATACAAATACTGTCTAACCCCCAGTGGTCGTACTGAAAATCGGTGCTTACTTCCTGAATCCATCTAAATCTGGTATTTGTAGTTTGCGCTGCACCAGTAATCGCAAAAGTATATTGTGCCCAAGTAGTAAATGCTGTAGGTCCGGATGCATCAAGAGTAGATTGTCCTTGGTAAATATTTCCATTATATTCAACAACTCCAGATGGTCTGAAATATGCTATAGGACTCCAAGCAGCACCATAATTTGTTGAATATTGCAGAGTAATTCCTTCGTCAATTTCATCAGGACCTTCACACGGTGAAGCATCGCCTTGTTCAGCATATCGAAGATAAAAATTAATTTCTCCACCATATTGAACATTATAGTCTATTGAGGTTAAGTTTCTAGGAGCAGGAGAAGCTGCTCCCATCCATAAAGCTGTACTTCCATCTGCTCCAGGTCCGCATGGATTTGTAAAAGTTGCTTGAACAGTTGATGCCCAACCAACTCCAACATTTCCATTGTTAAAATCGTTAGACATTAAAGTTATATTAATATCACCTGTAGCTGATAGTGTTACAGCTTCGTCTTCACAAATAGATGTTGCTGAAATTGTAGGATTAATTACACAAGTTACATTTTCCTGGCATGCGGGGTCAGTATTATCTACAACATTTACAGTTGTATAAAAAACCTCATTAATATTTCCACAAAGTGGATTTGCTGATGGACCGGTTACAGTTACAGCATAATCTGTAGTAGTTAATGGTGTTGTAAGTATATAATTTCCAAATTCTTGCAACGATGCATCAACCGGATTTGATGACCAGGTATAAGTTACGCCAGTGCTTGATACTCCATCAATTGAAATATTTGCAGTATTTCCTTCACAGATAGTTTGCTCAGGAGTAATTTGTGCTCCAACAGCAATTCCAGAACCAACAGAAATTGTGTAATCACATACATCACCTCCAAACCCATCAACCATTAAGTAGTATGTCTGACCAGGAACTAAATCATAAGCTTGAATTACAAAATCAGTTGGAACACCTTCGCTAACACAATTTGAATAAGGAATAAAATCTTGACAATCTGCTGTTTGATAAATTTGCATTTGAATACCTGCATCATTCGTACAGTTATATGTCCAAACGTTTAGTGTTGCACTATTTTCTTCAGCTACAAAAGATAACCACGAATTATTTTCGATAGAACCGCAGAAATCATCCATTAAGCCTGAAATATTATTCCAGTCTTCACCATTATGGTCAATACTGTTATATGTAGAACTTGTATTTCCACAAAAGCCTTCCAAATTGCAAAGTGGAGTTGCAGTAATACACTGATTATCAGCAGCAGGATTGCTGGCACAAGGTGGAGCGGTTCCACAAGTAGGAGGACAAAATACACTTGCAATCCAGCCTGTACCTTGAGTTGCTCCATCAGAGGTAAAATGAACTGTTAAGCATTGTCCATCATCAGAACCGATTCCTAGAGGTGGAATTGAAGATGCACTTGTTAATGTTGCTACTGGAGAGCCAGTTGCAGTAGTTCCGTTGAAAAATTCTAATTGGTCTCCGGCTCCTAAATTTAGTTGAGAAAAATTTAATTTTACACAGTTCCACGAATTTGGACAAAATGTTATTGTGTAATCTTCATTGGCAGAATAGTTTCCTGTCATATTTCCTGAATCAGTAAAATAACCACCGCAAGTAGTTACAGTTCCGCCTTGATTAATAGGATATATTTGAACGCAACTAATTGTAGCTGAAAAATTTCCTCCATCATCACATGAGGCTGGCCAACCGACAGTTCCATTATCCCCTGAGTGAAAAACAAATGTTAAACATGTACCTGAAGAAATTATTGTTGGGACAGAACTTCCCGAAACAAGATTGTATATTAGTGGAGAAGCAGTATTTGGTCCATCATAAACGTTTAAATAATCTGAACCTACAATTTCAAGTAAATCAAATGCAAACATCAAATTATCTCCGTTTGATGAGCAAAAGGTTTTTGTGTAATCTTCATCATTGTAATAAGAACCTTGAATGCAAATTAGAAGTAAATTAATATTATCCCCACTTCCACCACTATCGTAAAAATAACCCGCACATGTTGTTTCTGTATTATTATTGTCCATAAGATATTCTGGGTCAAAAAGTTGAGAGAATATTTGTAATGGAATTAAAAGAATAATAAAAATTAAAAAGAAATATTTATTTAACATAATTTTATTATTTTGATTTTCATACGACTATGACGTTAATTCAATTAATTAAGTTGTCTAAATTAGTTAAAATTTTACTTAAAATGCTGTTAAAAATATGTGAAAAATATGACATTTATGAGGATTTTGTTTAATAATCAAGAATTGAATATCATTTAGATTTGTAATTAGCATAAAAACAATTGTTTGCGTTTAAATTTAATATGAAAATTAAAAATGATATACAACATGTTTTTAAAATTTATTTATAGTTGTTAAGTTTGGAAGTTGATAAGTTGATTAGTTGAAAAGTTTATGAGTTTGTAGAATTTTAGTGCCAAACTCTTGTTATACCGTTACGGAACGAGTTTGCAAAAAACTTTACATTATATGTGTTCCTGTCGGCATAACTTTCCGATGAATCGGAACAGACTATTCTAATCATCTTTTTCAAAGCTGTTAAGAATGAGTATAAATGAACAATTTAAACACATGAGCAAAATATCTTATGTTTAATTTTGTGACTGAACACATACAAGCATGAACTCAAGCAACAATTTACAAATTTATCAATTTACCAATTTAATATTTTACTATATTTACCAACTTTCAAATGTAGCGTAATGCAAAAAAAATATTTATATATAGTTGTCGGACTAGTAATTGTTGCAATTGTTTATTTCGTTTTTTTTAATAATTCCGATGTTGATACAGAAACAAAAGAAATAGAAGTCAAAGTAGAAAAAGGTAAATTTGAAATTAAAGTAACTACTACAGGTGAACTTCAAGCTAAAAATTCTGAAAAAATTGTTGGACCATCTAAGCTTCAGCGATTATATATATATGATGTTAAGATTACTGATTTGATTCCAGAGGGAAGCCTCGTTGACTCTGGCGATTATGTTGCAACACTTGATCGTTCGGAAGTAGAAAGTAAACTTAAAGACGTGGAAAGTGAGTTGCAAAAAATGGAATCACAATTTATTAAAACACAGCTTGATACAACTTTAGAGTTAAGAAATTCAAGAGACGAATTAATTAATCTGAAATATGCAATGGAAGAAGCTCAAATAACTTTAGACCAGTCTAAATTTGAAACACCTGCAAGCCGTTAAAAATTATAAGCTTAAAGTAGAACAAGCGGTTGCAAAAATGGTTGAGGTTAGTGCAAGTAAAGACAATCAAAAACGTAAACAAGATGATTTAATTAAAATCCAAGACGAATTTATTGTAAACGCACCAAAAAGCGGAATGGTTATATACATGAAAGAGTGGGGTGGAGCAAAACGAAAAGTAGGCTCAACAATAAGCCCGTGGAATAATGTAGTTGCTACTCTTCCCGATTTATCTTCAATGATTTCAAAAACTTATGTAAATGAAATAGATATAAGCAAAGTTAAAGTAGGACAAAGTGTTGAATTGGGAGTTGATGCTTTTCCAGAAAAAAAATATACAGGAAATGTAACGGAAGTTGCAAATGTTGGTGAACAATTACCAAATAGTGAGGCAAAAGTATTTGAAGTTACAATTACATTAAACGAAACCGACACAACTCTTCGTCCATCAATGACTACAAGCAATATAATATCTGTTTCAACATTCGATAATGTATTATTTATTCCACTCGAAGCTCTTCATCAAAACGATAGTCTGAAATATGTTTTCAAAAAAGATGGTTTTTCAACAATCAAAAAAGTAATTCAAGTTGGAGAATCAAACGATAATCAAATAATTGTAAAACAAGGTCTTTCATATAAAGATATTATACTTTTATCACCATTCGATAAGGGCGAAAGCATGGAATATGTAGGATTGGAATTTATTAAAAAATGAAAGAATTAAGGATTTGTAGAGATTATTAATGGACAAACTAAAACTTTTCAAACTTAGAACTAATGAACTATTCTACATTAAAAACTGAAACACTTAACATTAAACACAAAACAAAGAATGATTAACAAATTGAAAGTGAGGAAGTGAGAACAACTTCAAACCTTAAACTTCAAACACATAAGCACTTGAATACCTGAACACAAAACGAATGAACCGTTACTACCACGACATAACAATTGCCCTCGAATCGATAATGGCAAATAAGCTAAAGTCTGTGCTTACCGGGCTTGGAATTATTTTTGGAGTTGCTGCTGTTATCAGTATGTTGGCTATTGGAAATGGTGCAAAACAAGAAATTATCGAACAAATAAAGTTAGTAGGAGTAAATAATATTATTGTAAAACCTATTATTAAAAAATCTTCTGAAACTACTGAAGATGATGACAGTAAAAAACAATCAAAAAAATTTTCAACAGGTCTTTCTCTTGCAGATTTTGAGGCTATAAAATCAATAATTCCGGAAATTGAACAAATAAGTCCCGAAATTAATTACGAAACATTTGCTATTCAGAATGGAATTAAAAAAAGTGTTAGTCTTTTAGGTGTACATCCTGCATATTTTAATTTATTTAACATGACTTTAATGAATGGCGTATACTTTAATGATATTCAGAATGATAACGGAAGTACTGTATGTATAATTGGACCAAATATTAAAACTAAATTTTTTTTAAATCAAAATCCTGTAGGAAAAAGTATAAAGTGTGGTACAATATGGTTGACTATAATTGGAGTGTTAAATCCTAAAACATTAATATCACAATCGAACGATAATTTAGGTATAAGTAATTCTAACGAACAAATATTTATTCCAGCAAAAACAATGTTGATGAGATTTAAAAATCGTTCAATCGTTAATTCAAAATCATTCACTCAAAATGAACGCAGAGGTAGAGGGATGATGACTTCGCAAAATGAGAAAACAGATAATAATTATAATCAATTAGATAAAATAATTATTCAAGCTAAAGAAACAGAATATCTTACATCAATTTCAAATATTGTTAAGAATATGATTTTAAGAAGACATTCGGGAGTTGAAGATTTTGAAATTATTATTCCCGAATTGTTATTAAAACAGCAACAACGAACTAAAGATATTTTTAATATTGTATTAGGTGCAATTGCAAGTATTTCGCTAATAGTTGGTGGAATTGGAATTATGAATATTATGCTTGCTTCGGTAATGGAAAGAATAAAAGAAATAGGAACTCGATTAGCAATTGGAGCAACAAAACGAGATATTGTAGTTCAGTTCTTGGCAGAGTCAACTTTTTTAAGTGTTGGGGGTGGATTTATTGGTGTACTTCTTGGTTTTGTTTTTTCAAAATTGATTACGAAATTTGCAGATATTCTTACAATTATAACTCCCGATTCAGTTATTATTGCTTTTGGAATTTCGGCTCTTGTGGGCATTCTTTTTGGTTATATGCCTGCAAAAAAAGCTTCAGACCGCGACCCTGTTGAATCGTTGAGATATGAATAAAACTTTGTAAGTTCAATTTGATTTCAAAGATTTTTAATCCCGATAAAATCGGGATAATTTGAATAACCGCCTATGAAATAGGCGGTTAAACAATCAAATCGTAGCGTCAACTACAAAGTAGTTGAACATATATACAGAGTATTCAACACTTTCAGTGTTACTGTTTATTAGCATTAATTCCCCCAATTATATCGGGGGTTATTCAAATTTAACTCTTTCAGAGTTTGAAAAAAGTTGCAATTTTTCTGAAATTAAATTGAGATTACAAAACTTTAATAATTTTTGGATGTTGTGTACAAACCGTTAACATTGTATTATAGCGAAAAATCGAAAAGATGTACTTCAAGGAATACACAGAGTTTCATAAAATTATTTATTTTCAATTGATTATTTTAACTTTTCAACCTTAAAGGTTTTTTGAAAATCGCCATTTTTATTAAATACTTTCAAAAAATAAATTCCTGAAGATAATTTACTGAAATCAATTTCTATAACAGTTTCGTCTTTTATTATATCATAATTTTTAATGATTTTTCCTGAATAATCGCTTAACACATAACTAATTGATTCGTCAGTTTTTTGTTCAAACTTCAAGTTAATTTTATTGGTAGTTGGGTTTGGAAAAACCGTTGCGGAAATACCTTCTTTGGCAGTTTCTTCAATAGAAGTAATATTATAATCGCTTTGTTGAAAACCTTGTGTGATTGTATTATTTGAATTTGAATATGTGTCGGTAAAGGTCTCGCCAATTGTAACACTAAGCTTTGAGTTGCCGTTATCGTAATATCCACCTCCTGATGAAATTACATCCTGAACAATAGTCTGGCTTTTTGCATAAGTGCAAACAAATAAAATGGCAACAATTATTATAGTTTTCATAAAAGCTTGTTTAATTAATATTTGGTAAAAATTTTATTTAAAATTACACTATTATTTTCAAAAAACAATAAATCAACCCTAAGTTTTAGCAAGCAAAAAAAGAAAAATTAAAAATAGTGATAAAATGTTTAAATTTGTAAAAATTGTAAAACATGAATTTTGATTAGGACAAAATAAAAATAAATCAAATATCGAAAAGCATGGAATAGGATTTAAGCAATCACAAGAGGTTTTCTTTGATGAAAATAATATTGAATCACTGGATAATAGAAAAGATTATGGTGAGCAACGTTATAAAATAATTGGAAAATCTTTTGACTTAATTCTTTCGGTAATTTATACATTTCGTAGTTCAAAAATTCGTATTATCTCGGCTC
>Ga0209211_10008290_pt1 | contig 14258 bp, 12 predicted proteins | sample RifGroA2_FD_183992 | JGI IMG/M metagenome (GOLD analysis project Ga0209211, IMG submission 183992) | Groundwater microbial communities from Rifle, Colorado, USA - Groundwater A2 (SPAdes) (version 2) | ecosystem: Environmental > Aquatic > Deep subsurface > Groundwater | place: Rifle, Colorado...
AAAAATTGCCAGTCGCGTGCCCGGACTGCTTTACCAATACCGATTGCGACCGGATGGTAGCTCTTGTTTTCCGTACGCCAGTGAAGCCATCCGGGAGATTTACCAGGTCAGACCGGATGAGGTGCGCGACGATGCGTCCCTTGTTTTTACCAAACTTCATCCGGACGACCTTGGCGCTGTCGCGTCTTCGATCCAAAAATCTGCCCGAGAACTCAGTCCCTGGAAACAGGAATACCGCGTAAAAACTGACGACGGTTCGGTACGCTGGGTTTTTGGCAACGCCGTGCCAGAGCGCGATACCGATGGTTCCACGCTATGGCATGGATTCATAACCGATATCACGGATCGAATTCGCAGCGCCGAGAAGATCGCCACCCTGATGCGTGAACAGAAGGCAATTCTCAATAACGAACTCCTGGGCATCATCACCGTCAGGGACCGAAAAATCATCTGGGCCAACACCGGCTATGAAAAGATGCTCGGCTACGAACCAGGCGAACTCATCGGGGCCGCAACCCGTCAGCATTACCTCAATGACAAAGACTATCTGGCATTCGGTGCTGCCGCCTACCCTGTCATTGATCGTGGTGAGGTGTACCACACACGCTCCGAATACGTGCGCAAGGATGGTCGCCGTATTTGGGTGGAGGTGAGCGGAGAAATATTGAACCGGGACAACGGAGTTTCACTTTGGGGGTTTAACGACATCACCCAACGCATGATGGTGGAAAGCCGCTTGATTCAGAGTGAAGCCAAGATCAAAGGTGTCCTCGAAGGTGCGGCGGATGCCATATTCATCACAGACAAAGAGGGTTGCTGGCAATACGTGAACAGCCAGGCCGTGAACATGCTGGGCTACCGTATTGACGAATTGATGGGCTTGTCCATCCATGACGTCATATTGGAGGCGGATTTGCAACAAACACGGGCTCACTTTGCTCAACTGATGTCCACGGGTTCATTACGCAGCGAGTTTCGGGTTCGATGCAAAACGGGAAAAGTCATTCCCGTTGACTTCAACGGCACGGTGCTGCCTGACGGCAGCGTCTTTGGTTCATGCCGTGACATATCCGAGCGCAAGAAGACGGAGCAACTACTCCAGGAAAGTGAATCGCATCTGAAAACCATCATCGAGAATGAGCCGGAATGTATCAATGTGGTGAATGCGCAGGGACTGTTGGTTCAGATGAACCCTGCCGGACTGAAGATGATCGAGGCGGGTTCTTTTGCCCAGGTCAAGAACATCCCTGTGCTGAACATCATTGCCCCCGAATTTCACGAAGCCTATGCCAACATGCATGTGCGCGTGCTTGCGGGCGAAGCTTTGCTGATGGAATTCGAGGTGATTGGCCTAAAAGGTGGGCGACGCTGGCTGGAAACACATGCGGTCCCGATGCAAATGCAAGGCGAGACAGTGCAGTTGGCGGTCACCCGCGACATCAGCACACGCAAATTAATGGAAGCGCAAGTGCATCAACTCGCATTTCACGACGCACTCACCAATCTACCCAACCGCAGATTGCTGCACGATCGCTTAAGTCAGGTGCTGTTAGCCAGCAAGCGCAGTGGCTGCTATGCGGCGCTGATGTTTTTAGATCTGGATAATTTCAAGCCACTCAATGATGCCCATGGGCATGGGGTGGGAGACATGTTACTGATTGAGGTGGCACGGCGTTTGACTGATTGTGTGCGGGAAAGCGACACCATTGCGCGCTACGGTGGCGATGAGTTTGTGGTGATGCTCAATGAACTGGCTTTTGACCAGGCGACTTCGGTGTCTCAGGCGTTGGGAGTTGCTGAGAAAATTCGGAATACCTTGTCACAGGTTTACCAATTGAACACTTCACAGGCGGGTCGCGCGATGGTCGAGCACCATTGCACAGCAAGCATCGGCTTGGTGGTGTTTGTCAATCATGACATCAGCCAGGATGAGATCCTGAAGCGGGCAGATCAGGCCATGTACCGCGCCAAAGACGCGGGGCGAAATTCAATTTTCCTTTTTGAGCCCGGCAATCACCAGCCGAAGGCGGTCATGGACAGCACAGACCATTGATCGTCCAGGGTGGTGTCGGTCAGCGCCGGTTCCGGCACTACACCGATGATGGCGCCCTGCAAGCCACAGTCTGTGGTTTAACACGGCGCGGCCGCAAAGGGTGTTTGGGAGCTGGGGGCTGGGCTGCAATTCGAACGAAATGCGGCTGAAAGACTTGAGGCATGGTGATTGGGTTATGTGACCGGGCTTTGGTGCGAAAAGCGCGCGCAGAAAACATTCGCACACGAATCAGCGCCACCGCGCGTGATTTCGCGCCAAAACCGCATGCGCATGGCCCAGTCGCCAGGCCGTGCGTAGAAGCCGCCTGTCCACGCCCCGGAATCGACCACCGACAGCTCCTTTTTTACGCCCAGGCACTTTTCTGCGTCCCATTCTGAAACCGGGGTTCATTCCATCATGTGCTTGGGCTTGCTGATGGGAACGATGCAAGGTATGGCGTTAACCCTGCGACTTCATGACCGGCCCGACCACCCCCTGCAGATTCGAAATAATCGCCTTGCGGTATTCCGAGACATAAAACTCGACCGCCTGATCCTGGTCCTGCGCCGCACCATCATTGGACAAAAAGTTAAAGGCGTTGTACCGGCCTGCCGCAAACAAAATGGCAGCACTCGCCTCGCCCTGGTAGCCGCCCTCAGCAATCTGATTGGCAAGGTCAATGAACTGGTCAACCAACTTGAGAAATTCGGGCGGGTAAGCCATGACGGTCTTTCGTAAGAAATGTGCCCGTGGCACGTTTGTGTTTGTACGGGTGAGCCACGACTATAGCTGGGCACCAGCCACTTCGTCCTTGGTCAACACACTGGGTATCCGCCGGTGGGCCGTTGGGCGGTTAATGCCGTCCATCCACGGCAAATCCAGATTCAGAACCTCGCGGTACAAAAACAGCAAGGCACTCAGGGCCTGGTTGTGTGTCGAAGTGGACACCTTGCGCTCGGTTGCCAGCATCGTCAAAAAGGCCTCAATCTCAGGCGCACCCATGGTACGTGGGTGTTTCATCTGCCCGCCGCGCCCAGGCCAGCGGATGAAAATCGCACCCGGTACAGGTAAACTTTCTCGGTGCTGAGGCTATAGTGCATGTACCGGATGCGTTCGCGCAACTGAACTAGCAGGCGAATTGATTGCAAGTGTGGTGTGCCGGGTTTCGTGGGAAATTTGTACCTGGTTATTTGTTCGGTTTTTCGGCTTGTAAGCTAGACTGCAAGCCACTTTCAGGAGAGTTTTGTGACCAGATTAATACGCAGCGTCCAGAATATTTTCTGACACCGATCACAGCGAACTCGAAGATCGAAGTCGAACTTACGGAATCTCAAACAAGACGCATCTCTTGGTGGTCGTCCACACTGAACGGCGCAACGGCATTCGAATCATCAGCGCGAGAAAGGCAACACGATATGAAAAAGGCATCTATAAAAATGGCTGATCAAGACATCCCTGAATTGAAGCGCGATGAACTAGGCAAAGGTGTACGAGGCAAGTACCTGAAACACTTTTTGCACGGTAGCAATGTCGTGGTGCTACAGCCCGAAATCCAAAAGGCTTTCCCTACCTCTGAAGCAGTCAACAAGGCTCTGGCAAACATGTTGGCCTTTGCGCAAGAAACGCAGGGTTTAACAGGTCGCTCAGGTCGGACACCTCGCAAGCGCGTTGCCGCGTAGCTTCGACGTTGAATAGGGGTTGGGAACGGTTTCCGCCGTCCCCTCTCTCCGAACCCGGTGTGCAGTTCTCCCGCGACGGGCTCTCCAGTCAGTTGTTTCCGCATCGGGATTGGCGCGCCAATTTATGGACCTCCTGACATCGTGAATAGTCCAAGATCAGCGAAGTAGGCATTTGGCCATTGTTTGTGATCGCGATAACATCGTCCTTGACCCGGTCTGTGCTTTTGTCGGCGCAACATTGCCCTCAACCGACGGCGAATGAAACCATCGAGTGTCGAGAATGTAAACCTGTGGGCATGCTGGAACCCCTAACCGAGGGCCACCATGACACCGCGCGGGTTTTGTCAGCGCGGGGTTACGTCGCACAACAGGCGTGTGGGGGTGGGCTTGTGTGTGTCGTCGGTCAAGACTGGCAAGAGGCACAAGGTGCGCGGGTTGCGCGGGTTGCGCGGGTTGCGCGTCAGATTGGAGCCCAATCTACGGTTTTGCAACGCTGGACACTTGGCACGACGATACGCCGGTGCATAATTGCATCACACGGGCGATGCGAAGCTTTCAATCCCCTCTATCGCCACCGACTGTGGCGGCAGTTCAGTCCAACAAGGTTTATCTTGCGCGGGAGGCGTTCATGGTTTATTTCAGCATCGTAGCGCGCAAGATAAACGCTATTCGTTAGCCACCTTCGAATACCATGAGTAATTGTCAGCCACCGACTTGCTGGATATGCGGCGACCAAGCCAATACAAGTGAGCATCGAATTAAAAAAGCCGATCTTGTACGTTCCTATGGAAGAGGGCCATACAAAGGTTCCTCGGCACCAGTACATGTTCAGAATGGGTTAGTTACTGCAATACAGGGACCACGTGCCGCAGTGGTGAAGTATTCGCCGTCGCTATGCGGCCCCTGTAACAGCACCCAAACACAAGCCTATGACCTAGCCTATGACCGTTTTGTATCTTGGGTATTGGAAAATGAGGAAGCAGTTCTATACCAGCGATTCATCAATTTCGCTGAAGTCTATGGTGCCGACTTCGAAAAATCACAACGCAACCTTTTTAAGTACTTCGTCAAGAGTTTCGGTTGCAGGCTCGTGGATGCAGAGGCACCTGTTCCAGCCGACTTAGTCGCTCTACTGCCTGAAAAATCATTTCGCACAGCGCTAAAGCTTACGTTTTGCGTGAACGAGGATATTCTGCTGTTACCACAAGAAACTCGCTCGGTATTTCTTGGTAAGGGCGACCTGATTGCGTGGGCATCCAAGGATGCACCCACAATCCACACTGGATATTCTTGGAATGAGCATGTGTCGTGGTTCACGATCAACTACTGGTATGACCACCATCCCGAAGGGAATATGGGCTCCACGTGGATTGCTGACGGTCAGTACCTTTATCTTGGGAGCATCCAGCCGCTGTCGCCGAAGGAGAGGGTTGAATTTCTGGAGAAAATCAACGATGACGTTGAAGCCTAACACGCGGCTCATGGTTTATTTCAGCATCGTAGCGCGCAAGATAAACGCTATTCGTTGGGCCACAAATTGATGTCATCGCAATCACCGCGCATCCCTATCGACACTTGCGAGGGGCTGTACGACAAATTGAAGTGGGACTATGAGCAACTCGAAGAAGGGTGGACCGAATACAGGACATTCAACTTCGTCGTCACTGCCTACCATTTATATGCAGACTGGATTGACAAGGTTGGCACTCGCAAGCAGAAGCAGCGCAAGAACAAATTGCCAGCGCAAGCACAGAAATTGTTTTTCACGCTGCGAGACATCACTAACTCCAGCAAGCATTGCGAATTGGATGCAAGTGGCCGTAAAAAGCAAATCGTGTCCGAAGTGTCAAAACCGATAATCGCTGACTGGTATGCCTATTTCATTGCCGGCCCGGTAATGTATGTCTTGGTGGATTCGGCGCGTCCAAGCTTGCCGGAACTCGCGAGTCTTACGCTTGAGTGCTTTGATTGGTTACTACGAGCCAGTGAGGATGCTTTTCCTACACTGCTATTGGAGCGACTGGAAAGTGTCTTTAAACCGCTGCAATGAACTATGCTTGTGGCACAACCTTTCGCTCGGCACGGACGCGCAGCAGCAGGGTGCCGCTTCGCGCGGCGCTTGCTGCGCGCCGGAAAGCTCCACGTTAAAGTCGTGCCGGTTCAGTGATAGCATTGCGTCATGAACCCAACCGCAATCGAACAATCTGTACTTGGCCTGCCCAAGCCGGAGCGTGCGCACTTAGTGCATTTGTTGCTCGATAGCCTGGATGCACCATCGGACACTGATATTCAGGATATCTGGCTCAATGAGGCGCGCCGCCGCGCTGCTGATATTGACTCAGGCAAAGTCAATTTGGTGAGTGGTGAACAACTTGAGCGAGAAGTTCAGGCGCTTTTTAAGTGAACTATTGGCTCCATCCTGAGGCCGCTGAAGAACACAAAAAGCAGGTCGCTCACTATGAAGAGATACAAGCAGGATTGGGTAGGCGGTATCACACGGAATTTCAAAATGTCTTGGCTTCGGTTTGTGCGTCGCCTGATCGCTCACGCATTGTTCTTGCGCCCGACATTCGACGCACCATGTTCAAAGTTTTTCACTTTGACCTTGTTTACCGCGAAGTCGATGGGTTGGTTCAAGTGCTGGCCATCGCCCATCATCGCCGCCAGCCAGGCTATTGGGTGGCTCGGCTTTAACTGGTTGATCGACCCGATGGGCGCGGGTCATCGCAAACGTTACCGGGCATTGATCCGGCGCTGAGTTCAGTCCCTGTTCACAGCCACGGTTGGTCTCTTCTTTAAGTGACGGCTATGGAGCGAAGCGAATGACTCCAACGGGTTTTAACCAGCCCGACAGATTCCGCTAAAAGTGGCTAAAACGGGGCTCCATGCATCACCCGCACAGCGCACAAACAACCCAGAACTTCCAGGATTCCGGATGTTGAAACCCCAGGCCTGTTCCGGGGCCGGGCTGACAAAAGGTCCTTGTGCAGTATCAGGCCGATTCGGCGCACTTCTTCACACCGGCTCCGGCACGCTGGGCAGCCCCGCCAGCGCCATCGCCAGTTCGCTCTCGTCGTAATGCTCGTCGGTCAATTCACCGGCAAAGTACTTCTGGTACGAGGTCATGTCAAAGTGGCCATGGCCGCACAGGTTGAACAGAATGGTCTCGGCCTTGCCCTCGGCCTTGCAGCGCAGCGCCTCAACAATGGCGCCCTTGATGGCATGGTTGGCCTCGGGCGCCGGCACGATGCCCTCATGGCGCGCGAACAGCACGCCAGCCTCGAAACAATCGACCTGGTTGTACGACACGGCCTCCATCAGGCCCAGTTCCTTGACATGCGACACCATCGGCGCCATGCCGTGGTAGCGCAAGCCGCCGGCGTGAAAACCGGGCGGTGTGAACTGGCTACCCAGGGTGTGCATTTTGGTCAGCGGCGTCATGTGGCCGGTGTCGCCAAAGTCGTAGGCGTATTTGCCGCGTGTCAGTGACGGGCAGGCTGCCGGTTCGACCGCCACAATGCGCGGCTTGGGGCCACCGCGCAGGCCGTGGCCAATGAACGGGAAGGCAATACCGGCAAAATTGGAGCCGCCACCGGTGCAACCCACCACCACATCGGGCCAAGCGTCTGCCATTTCCATCTGCAGCATGGCTTCCTGGCCAATGATGGTCTGGTGCAGCAGCACATGGTTGAGCACCGAGCCCAGCGCGTATTTGGTGTCGTCGCGCTGCACGGCAAGCTCCACCGCTTCCGAAATGGCAATGCCCAGGCTGCCGGGATGATCGGGGCGCTTGGCCAGCACCGAGCGTCCGTAAGCGGTCTCGGTTGACGGCGAAGCAAAACAGCGGGCGCCATAGGTTTCCATGACGGCACGGCGGTAGGGCTTTTGGTCGTAGGACACACGCACCTGGAACACCTCGACTTCCAGGCCGTAGAGCGAGCCGGCAAACGCCAGCGATGTGCCCCACTGCCCGGCGCCGGTCTCGGTCACCAAGCGCTTGATGCCGGCCTCTTTGTTGTAAAAAGCCTGGGGCACGGCGGTGTTGGGCTTGTGGCTACCGGCCGGGCTACCGCCTTCGTATTTGTAAAAAATCTTGGCTGGCGTGCCCAGCGCTTTTTCCAGACGGTGGGCGCGAAACAGGGGGGCTGGGCGCCACAGCTGAAACACTTCGCGCACCGGCTCGGGGATTTCAATCTCGCGCTCCAGGCTCACCTCTTGCATGATCAGGGCCATCGGGAACAGCGGCGCCAGATCGTCAGGACCCACCGGCTTCATGGTGCCAGGGTGCAATACCGGGGGCAAGGGCTTGGGCAGGTCGGCCTGCAAGTTGTACCAGAACTTGGGCATCTGGTTTTCGTTTAAGAGGTACTTGGTTTGCTGGCTCATGATGACTCCTGAAAAGTGACAAAAACGCCTGTCTGAAGTATGCCTTCGATCCGTTCGACCACACCCGGAACAAGCGCCCGGGTTTACCCTCAAAACGTCAGCGTTTTAACCCCAGCGGCTGTACCCAACAAGCAAATTTGCGCTTTTTGCAGCGCAAACACACCCACCGTCACCACGCCCGGCCACTGGTTCACTTCTGACTCAAAGGCTAACGGGTCGCTGATCTGCAAGCCGGTGACATCGACCAGATACTGACCGTTGTCGGTGACCAAAGGCGAGTCGTACCTGAGCCGCAGCTGTGCCTGTGCACCCATGGCCGCAAACTGGCGCATCACACGTTGTGCCGCCATCGGGATGACTTCCACCGGCAGCGGGTACTTGCCCAGTGTTTGCACCAGCTTGGAGTCGTCGGCAATACAGACAAACTGGCGCGACTGCGCAGCCACAATTTTTTCGCGCGTGAGCGCCGCGCCGCCGCCCTTGATCATGTAGCCCTGGTGGTCGATCTCGTCAGCGCCGTCGATATACACCGCCAGTTCAGCCACGTCGTTGGCATCGAAGACCCTGATGCCCAAAGCCTGCAATCGCTCGGTACTGGCCACCGAGCTTGACACAGCGCCCCTTATCTGGTCCTTGATGCTGGCCAGCGCGTCAATGAATTTGTTCACCGTGGAGCCGGTGCCCACACCCACAATCTCGCCGGGCACCACGTACTTGAGCGCAGCCTGACCCACCAGGGTTTTGAGTTCGTCTTGAGAAAGTGTTGTCATACCGGGGTCCTTGAGGGGGTTGATCGGGGAAAATAACGAGAAATCTCAGGAATTATCCAATGGCTCTTGTCCCCTACGCCCTCACCCGTCCCTTTTTATTCAGCCTGGACCCCGAAACCGCCCACGAATTAACGCTGCATTCACTGGCGAGCACCCAGGGCAGCGCCTTGAAATGGGCCTATGGCAGCACGCGTGTGAACGATCCTGTGGTGCTGGCCGGGCTGACCTTCCCCAACCGCGTCGGCATGGCCGCCGGACTGGACAAAAACGCCCGTTGTATTGATGGTCTGGGCGCCATGGGCTTTGGTTTTGTTGAGGTCGGCACCGTGACGCCGCTGGCCCAACCCGGCAACCCCAAGCCACGCATGTTCCGCCTGCCGCGGGCGCATGCGCTAATCAACCGGCTGGGCTTCAACAATGACGGACTGGCTGCATTTATTGCCAACGTGAAGCAGTCCAGGCTGTACCAACAGCGCCAGTCTGGCAAGCTTGAGGCCTCGCCCATGTTGCTGGGCCTGAACATCGGCAAAAACGCCGCCACGCCCATCGAACGCGCCACCGACGACTACCTGACCTGCCTCGACGGCGTTTACCCTTATGCCGACTACGTCACGGTCAATATTTCCAGCCCCAACACCAAAAACCTGCGCAGCCTGCAAAGTGATGAAGCGCTGGATGGCCTTCTCGGCGCCATTTCCGAGCGGCGGGAGGCGCTGGCACGGCAACATGGCAAGCACATCCCGATCTTCCTAAAAATTGCCCCCGACCTGGACGCAGACCAGATCAAGGTGATCGCCGAAACCCTCAAGCGTTATGGGTTGGACACTGCGGGCCGGGTCAACAACGCCTGGGGCGTGGTGGCCACCAACACCACGCTGAACCGCGAAGCCGTCAAGGGGCAAACCCATGCCGATGAAGCCGGCGGACTGTCCGGCGCGCCAGTATTGGCCATGAGCAACCAGGTGATCAGCCAATTGCGCGCCGCCTTGGGGCCACAATTCCCGATCATCGGTGTCGGCGGCATCATGCGCGCCGAAGACGCCGTAAGCAAAATCAGGGCCGGCGCCGATGTGGTGCAAATCTACACCGGCCTGATTTACCGGGGGCCTGGCTTGGTTAAACAGGCGGCTTCCCTGATCAAGAAGACTTTTTAATTGGGGTCAGATTCCAATTAATTTTGAAAACCGATTAGTTGAAAATAATTGGAATCTGACCCCCATTGTTTGACAACCATGTCACCAATGGCGAGGCAACTGGTCAGGCCGGGTGACTCGATGCCGAACAGGTTGACCAGGCCCGGCACACCGTGGTCGCGCGGGCCCTGGATCACAAAGTCACAGGCAGCTTCACCCGGGCCGCTGATCTTGGGGCGAATGCCAGCATAACCGGGCAACAACGCACCGTCCTGCAAACCAGGCCAGTACTTGCGCACCTCGGCGTAAAAACCGTCGCCCCGCGCCGGGTCCACGGTCAGGTCGTCCGGTGATTCGACCCACTGCACATCGGGGCCAAACTTGGCCTGCCCGCCCAGGTCCAGCGTCAGGTGGACGCCCAGTCCGGCGGCTTGGGGTACCGGGTAGATCAGGTGTGAAAACGGTGCCCGCGTGGCCAGGGTGAAATAGTTGCCCTTGGCGTAAAAAGCTTGCGGCACGTACTGCGGGTCCAGCCCAACAAAGCGTGCGGCCAGCGCAGGCGCCTGCAAACCCGCTGCATTGACCACGGTTTTGGCTTGCAATTGGGTACCATCAACGGCATGCAACGCGATCCCGGAGGGCCCGACCAGCGCACCCGCCAGCGGTGAATTAAGTGCCAACACACCACCCGCGTTTTCCAGGTCCCCCAGCAGCGCCAGCATCAGGCCATGGCTGTCAACAATGCCGGTGCTGGGCGACAACAGGGCGGCTTCGCACACCAGTTCCGGCTCCAACTGTCGCGCTTCGTCAGCGCTCAACAACACCAGATCAGGCACGCCGTTGCGCAGCGCCTGCTCGGCAATGCCCTGCAACTGTGCCACTTGCGCCGGACGGGTCGCCACGATCAGCTTGCCGCAACGCCGGTGGCTGATGCCGCGCGCCTGGCAGTAGTCATACAACAGCGCCCTGCCCTGCACACACAAGCTGGCCTTGAGCGAACCCGGCATGTAGTAGATTCCGGCGTGAATCACCTCGCTGTTGCGCGAACTGGTGCCGGTACCGAAAGCGTTGGCAGCTTCCAGCACCAGCACCTCGCGCCCGTTCAGCGCCAGGGCGCGCGCCACTGCCAGGCCGACCACACCGGCCCCAACCACCACACAATCCACTTGTTCCATTTGTTTTCTCCAGGCCCAGCAACACACCTTGGCCAATAAATGAGTTTAGCGAAGACGCCGGCAGCAACCGGGCGCCGGTAAAATACAGGGTTTCTACCAGTGGCCGAAGGGTCACTTTCCCAACTCACCACAGGACTTTTGTCATGTCACTTTTTTCCGCTGTCGAAATGGCCCCACGCGACCCGATTCTGGGCTTGAACGAACAATTCAACGCCGACACCAACCCGGCCAAGGTCAATCTGGGCGTGGGTGTGTACTTTGACGACAACGGCAAGCTGCCCTTGCTGGGCTGTGTGCTGGCCGCAGAAAAAGCCATGATGGACGCCCCCAAGCCGCACGGCTACCTGCCCATTGACGGCATCGCCGCCTACGACGCAGCAGTCAAGGCGCTGGTCTTTGGCGCTGACAGCGAACCCGTCACTTCGGGCCGCGTGGCCACCATTCAGGCCCTGGGTGGCACCGGCGGCCTCAAGGTGGGCGCCGATTTTTTAAAGTTTCTCAACACCGGCGCCAAGGTGCTGATCAGCGACCCAAGCTGGGAAAACCACCGCGCGCTGTTCACCAACGCCGGCTTCACGGTTGAGTCCTACCGCTATTACGACGGCGCCACCCGTGCCCTCGACTTCGATGGCATGCTGGCCGACCTGAACGCTGCACCGGCTGGCACTGTCGTGGTGTTACACGCCTGCTGCCACAACCCCACGGGTTACGACATCACCCCGGTCCAATGGGACCAGGTGATTGCGGTCGTCAAGGCGAAAAATCTGGTGCCTTTCCTCGACATGGCCTACCAGGGTTTTGGTTACGGCCTGAAGGAAGACGGCGCCGTGATCGGCAAATTTGTCGCCGCTGGCCTGCTGTTTTTTGTCGCCACCAGCTTCAGCAAGAGCTTCAGCCTGTACGGCGAGCGTGTTGGCGCCCTGAGCGTGGTGTGTGAAAGCAAAGAAGAAGCGGCCCGGGTGCTGAGCCAGCTCAAGATTGTGATCCGCACCAACTACAGCAACCCGCCGACCCATGGCGGTGCCATCGTGACCACGGTGTTGAACACCCCTGAGCTGCGCGCGCAATGGGAAGCCGAACTTGGCGACATGCGCGTGCGCATCAAGGCCATGCGGCAAAAGCTGGTCGACGGCCTCAAGTCCGCCGGCGTCAAGCAGGACATGAGTTTCATCACCCAGCAAATCGGCATGTTCAGCTACTCAGGCCTGTCCAAAGACCAGATGGTGCGCCTGCGCAATGAGTTTGGCGTCTATGGCACCGACACCGGCCGCATGTGTGTGGCCGCCTTGAACAGCAAGAACATTGACTATGTTTGCGCCAGTATTGCCAAGGTGATCTAAGGCTGCCTGGCTTGAAAACCATCAACCTGATTGGTTGTGGCCGGGTCGGTCAGACGCTGGGGCGACTGCTGACCCAGGGTGACCAGGTCCGGGTGCAGGACGTGTTGACACGCAGCAGCACATCCGCAGAGCAAGCCCTGGCTTTTGTGGGTGCCGGTCGCACAGTTTGCCAAATGACGGACTTGCGCCCGGCCGACCTGTGGCTGCTGGCGGTACCCGATGGCCAGATCGCGCCCGTCGCGGCGGCCCTGGCAGCTTGCGACAGCTTGCCACCCGCCACGGTGTTTCATGCCAGCGGCGCCTTGAGCGCCGACGTACTCCAACCCTTGCATGACAAACGCTGGCCAGTGGCCAGCGCCCACTGCCTGCTGAGCTTTGCCAGCCCACCCTTGGCGCTGCAGCAATTTGTCGGCACGCCCTGCGCCCTTGAAGGTGATGTGCTGGCGCTGGCTGAATTACGGCCACTTTTTACCCGCCTGGGTGCCCAGTGCTTTGATGTCCGGGCGCAAGACAAGCTGCTGTACCACGCCGGGGCCGTCTTTGCCACCAATTTTTTGCCAGTATTACAAGACCTGGCCGAACAGCTTTGGCAGCACAGTGGTATGCCGCTGCCCATGGTACAGCGCTTGCGCGCCAGCCTGCTGCAAAATGCCGTCAACAACATCACAGCGTTGGGGCCGCAAGGCGCCTTGACTGGCCCGGCCGCCCGTGGCGATATGGCGCTGGTGGCAGCACAGGGCCAGGCCGTGCAGCAGTGGAACGCGAATGCAGGCCAGGCCTACCAGGCTCTGAGTGCGCTGGCCCGTTCACTGGCGCAGCGCGAACCCCCCATTTTTTGAGCCCAGGAACTGTCAAACAGTCAAGGCCGTGAAAATTTATCATTGAACCAACATATACCGTCAGTTAGGCGACAGATACAACAGCCCAAGACCTGTTATATTGCACTGCAACATTTTTATAGAAGGTGAATTCCCGTGCTCTACAAATTTTACGAAGCCCAACGTTCTTTGATGGAGCCATTCACTGATCTGGCGCAATCTGCCGCCAAGGTGTACGGCAATCCGTTGTCGATGTTTGGCCAACATCCCATGTCACAGCGTATTTCAGCCGGTTACGACCTGATGCACCGCTTGGGCAAAGACTATGAGAAGCCCGAATTTGGTGTGCGTACCGTCGACGTGGATGGGGTCGAGGTGGCGATTCATGAGCGCGTCGAAATCAGGAAGCCTTTTTGCGAATTGCGCCGTTTCAAACGTTTCACCGACGATCAGACCACGCTGTCCAAACTTAAGGGTCAGCCTGCGGTGCTGATCGTGGCCCCACTGTCGGGTCACTACGCCACACTGCTGCGCGACACCGTCAAGACCATGCTACGCGACCACAAGGTCTACATCACCGACTGGACCAACGCCCGCCTGGTGCCCACCTCAGAGGGCGATTTCAGCCTGGATGACTACATCAATTACGTCCAGGAGTTCATTCGCCATGCGCAAAGCCGCTACGGCAACTGCCATGTGATGAGTGTCTGCCAGCCCACCGTGCCGGTGCTGGCCGCGGTGTCGCTGATGGCCAGCCGGGGCGAACTCACGCCCCTGAGCATGGTCATGATGGGCGGACCCATTGACGCGCGCAAATCACCCACGGCAGTGAATAACCTGGCCATGAACAAGAGCATCGAGTGGTTTGAGCACAACGTGATTTACCGCGTGCCCACCCGCTTCCCCGGCGCCGGACGCAAGGTTT
>Ga0209211_10008291_pt1 | contig 14258 bp, 13 predicted proteins | sample RifGroA2_FD_183992 | JGI IMG/M metagenome (GOLD analysis project Ga0209211, IMG submission 183992) | Groundwater microbial communities from Rifle, Colorado, USA - Groundwater A2 (SPAdes) (version 2) | ecosystem: Environmental > Aquatic > Deep subsurface > Groundwater | place: Rifle, Colorado...
ACCGCTCTCCGGTGGAGTTCGAAGCTCAGTACGCAGCCTAACTAACGGGTGTCCACTTTTTCGTAGGAACTTCCACGCGCCTGTGTCCGATTCTCAACCAAAGCTTCCGGGCGGCGCGTCCCCTTAACTCAGGCGTTAGATCCAACCATGCTCTTCGACCGCAAGCATCAATTGTGTCGCAAACTCGACTCCCTGGCGATGTATAACGACAAGGGTATTGATTGGCGCCGCGACTCGCCCGATCAGACTCAAGCGCATAGAACCGCTGCGATTTCAGAGATTCGCGAGTTGGTGCACAAGCTCGGCCCGGATGAATTGCCCTCGGGGTTTCTAGAAGCGCTTGAGTCGGGAGCGGTTGAGACGGACGGTAGCGGCACGTTCGTTGAGCAAGTCAAAGCGCATTTTCGGCAATTACGCTAGGCTCTAACTATTCATTCAAGGGGAACGCCTCTGTGTCCGATTATCAAGCAAACATCTGGCGGGCGTCCCCTTAACTCAGGCGTTAGCCCCTATGACAGCAACCTCTTTTCTCGCCATCCTGCTAGCATCCGCAGCCTCGTCATTGACCGCAGAGGAGAGGCTCGCGCAGCTTCCGACCGACGTTATGGAGTTGTCTGCCAGCGCGCATCATCGCTACATAAGCATTCTCGTCTGTAGTGCGGATGCGTGTGGCTACGAGCGCTATGTGCAGAATATCGAGTTCGCTGAGGTCACGTGCACCAAGCGAATCACCGAGATTGGAACGGAGTTCGCGAGCGCCTATCCTGTCTGGAAGGACCAGCCAGATACGCTCTACCTCACCGTTATCGCAGTCGACCACGCAAAGTCATTTACCGCCAAGCTCGTCACAAAGTCAGGCTGCGACTATGAGTTTCATATTGAGCCTCTGAGCAAGAAGAATGCGGCGGAAAGCGCAGCTCCTGGCGCAGGCTAACTATTCAATCAAGGGGAACCATAATCGTACCGATTATGGTCCCCTTATCTCAGGCGTTAGGTGCAAAATGTTCGACGAGTACGTTGATCCCTCTCCGCTAGCCGTAAGAAAGCGCCGACTTGTCTGGTTTGGCGTATTCGTCCTGTTGGTGATGGGTGTTGGTGTATATGTCGCGATCAACGTCACTATTTCGCCTGATTCATGCATTCACAACGGGCTACGCGACTTCTTCATCTTCAAAGTTGCGACCATTTTGTTCGGTGCGTCTATCCTCGCTTACCAAGCGTACAAGATGCTTACTGCTGGCCAACTTCCGACACCGACAGCCGTCATATTTCGTCGCACGCGTGTTCGCAGAGGTAGTTACGTCAAACGTCTCGCATTAGCGTATCTAGCTGGATCCGGGTTGCTGCTCTTCGTGGCCGGCGCCCTCACCGCCATTTTTGTTACATTGCTTGTTGTTACCCCTGGCGTTGCGCTTTGCACCTAACTATTCATTCAAGGGGAACAATAATCGTACCGATTATTGTCCCCTTAACTCAGGCGTTAGGCGCAAATCGAAATGCGAGCAATTTGGCAGACCGTTATTCTTCTAGGCCTTAGTAACGTCTTCATGACGTTTGCGTGGTACGCACATCTCAAAGAGATGAACCACAAGCCTTGGATCATCGCCGCTCTTGTCAGCTGGGGCATCGCCTTATTCGAGTATTTGCTGCAAGTTCCCGGCAACCGAATTGGATACACCGAGCTGTCGGTCGCTCAGCTCAAGCTACTGCAAGAGGCGATCACCCTTACGGTATTTGTTCCATTCGCTCTGCTCTACATGAAAGAACCGCTAAAGCTCGACTATTTGTGGGCAGCCCTCTGCATTGTTGGTGCGGTATATTTCACTTTCCGGGGCGGCTTCGGCAGCACCTAACTATTCATTCAAGGGGAACCAGAATCGTACCGATTCTGGTCCCCTTAACTCAGGCGTTAGGCACAAAGATTCAGAGCAAAAACATTTCGGTGTTTTATGCGCATCGCGCCAACGTCTGGCGCCAGAGTTTTCAGCGCAACTTCGCCCGACTGCAACGGGCCACGCCCAGAGTCGACGTCGCAAGCATGTTCCGACCGTCGGCTGTCACATCGCGGTGTCCAGAGCATTAACGGGGCACGGCCCCGTTAATTGAGATGCCGCGCTGTTCGCGTGCGGGTCGCCAAACCGTCGCTGGCCGCAAGCTCCTCCAGTCACAGCGGCACCAGTTGGCGTCGCTCACCTTCCAGAACTTTCCATAGATCGCGCCCAAATTGCTCGCGTCAGTGTCTCGGATCATCCAGCTTACGCGGGTCAGGCAGTGCGGCGGTGCGCGGTCACCAGTAGGCTCCGCCCACAACCGGCGTAAACCATCTGGTACGCTTTGCCTAACTATTCAGTCAAGGGGAACCAGAATCGTACCGATTCTGCTCCCCTTACCTCAGGCGTTAGACCCTACAGACAGGTTGCAACAGCATGGAATCCGCACTACTTAAAGCAATTGATTGTCCTGGCTGTGGCAAGCTCATGAGTCACGGCTACATCGCTGGGCATTGGATCAGGCTCCGCTGGACTGATAAAGAAAAGACGCTAACCATTTTTGCCGGCAAGCCGCTACGGAAACGAATAACATGGCTTACCGCACCAACCGTTGAGGCTATGCGCTGCGAGACATGCAAGATTGGTGTTTTTAGGTATGACTACTAGTTCACGACCAATTTCGCACAGTAGCCTAGCCCGTTCGCTCCGCCGCCTCATCGTTTTATCATCTGGTACGCGGGGCTTCTAACTATTCATTCAAGGGGAACGCGCCTGTGTCCGATTCTCAACCAAAGCTTCCGGGCGGCGCGTCCCCTTAACTCAGGCGTTAGGCCAATGAAATGCATCCGCAAATTGATCACAAGATAATCAGCGAGTGGAAGTCAAGAATCGATGAATTTCGAGTGCGTAAGACCCGCATGGGCGCCTACGCTCTCGCCGTCCTGATTGTCTCGGTTGGACTCTTCGCCTCCTTCAGGCATCCCCTGCTACTTCTTCCGGTGCCGTTCTGCTTTATCTACATGTTGCTCGACTGGCTGATCGTTAGGACGAGTCCGTTGCTTAGGTGCCCGCACTGTGGACTCTCGCCCGTCGGGACTTCGACTCGATCCTCCCCACTCGATGCGGACTACTGTGCAAACTGCCATCATTGGCTGGTAAATCCGTCAGGGCCCAGGTGATTCCGTCGCCGATGCCCTAACTATTCAATCAAGGGGAACCATAATCGTACCGATTATGGTCCCCTTATCTCAGGCGTTAGGCGCAAAGATTCACAGCAAAAGCATTTCGGTGTTTTGCGCGCATCGCGTCAACGGTTGGCGCCAGAATTTTCAGCGCAACTTCGCCTGACTGCAACAGGCCACGCCCAGACACGACATCGCAAGCATGCTCCGACCGTCGGCTGTCGCATCGCGATGTCCAGAGCATTAACGGGGCGCGGCCCCGTTAATTGAGATGCCGCGCTGTTCGCGTGCGGGTCGCCCAACCGTCGTTGGCCGACTGGGATATGGGAATGGATGGCGCGCTAGAGGTCGCAGGTATTGGACTTCGATCTGGCAGCCAGGTGAGCGATATCGAATGAGGAGCCGCCCAACATGTAGGGGTAGCACAACAGTTTGAACACCACATCTGCTTGCAGAGATCGGCACGATGGGTGCCCGGCGGTGCCCCACAATGACAGTGGGTCCATGCGGTAGCATTTGCGACAGGCAGAAATCCTGATCAGGCTGGTGGAAATCAGGTGCTGCCGTGCCGCCGACAAGATTGAATTCGGCTTTTCGCCAAGGAAATAGGGTGAACGAAACGGCCGAAGGTGATGGGATTCATATACACGAGTACTACACCCTTCCGATGGCGCTGCTCTACTCGGAGTACGCGAAGGACATCCGCGAAGCGGTAACTATCAAGCCGAAGCAAATTGAACGTCAATTGCTCGCTACCTTGGCCAGCGCCAGCAGCCCTGTCCCGCTGTCGTGGGATGCATTGCTCTCGATTGCAAACCGACTCGAGTCCGAAATTGCACGGGTCCTTTCGGGTCGCCACGTCTTCTTCTGGCAGCACCTGTATCGCCGAACGTTCCCCAGAGTTCGCGACGAAACGGGCGGCGTCGTCGATGAGGTAACAACCCGTCTAGTACGCTCAATTTGTGAGGCGGCGATCGCTAAATATGGGGGATTGTCTGGCTCTTCGGGACTCGAGAATATCGCCGCTACCGACATTGAGAAAGTCCTTGGCGGTTGGCTTGCCAAGAGTGTTCGTAAGGCTGCGCAAACGCCTGATCAAGCAGAACTATTCCTGAAGCATTATCAGGAAACGCACCAGTGGGGCATCGTCGAATTCGATCCGCAGGACCTGATCTCTCTGCTTTATGCGGAAGGCCTGTGCTTTCAGTATTGGAAGGTAACCGCGCGGCTTCGAGGGGTTGGCAAGGGTGCGGAAATGGTTGTTTTCGGAGACGGCTCCGACACCTACTTGCCAGATGACCGATTGCGTCGTCTATTCGCCAGCTATGACGAGCGCGCAGCGTCGTATAGCTATGCCGAGTCCTCAGGAATTGGCATCTGGTACGAGGCTACCAAAGATGACCCCCTGGGCGTCCTGTGCTTCTTTCCAAACGCCGCAATGATCGACATAGGCCCCATCTTTGCAGGGCAAGGATTGACCTTGCATTCGCCTGACGGCGAGCGGTTTGAATCGAACTTCGTGCCATTTTTTCTTAGCGGCGGAGATTACATTGCGTCGCACGCATACATTTCTGATGCGCTAAAGGAAGCTCGGGGTTTCACGGTGCCCGGAGCAATAGAGTTGCTTCACTTTCTGTCAGCGTACGCGCTCATGCGGCACTCCCCGAAGCACGCTGAAATCTTCGGAAGGGAGAGGGCGCGGACTTATGAATTGCTGGCGCTGTGCAAGCGGGCGTATATGGTCATGGGATCAGAGGAGTCTTCCGAGTTTTTTCAGTCGCTTAAAACTTACCTCAGTTCGCGTGGCATTGAGGTGTCCGAAGTTGAGGCGCTGCTTGGTGCATTCACCTTAACTGAGCAAACTCGCGGCGCCGTCTCACTGTGGAGCCGCGGTCCCCAGTTTGTCTTCTTCCCTTACGAAGGGGCAACGCTAGTTGACCTTAACGGCACAGTGGAACTCTTGCACAACCTGTTTTTTAAAGTTCGCGACGACGCCCACGCTAGAGGGACGATTTTCGAAAACAACGTTCGGGAATCTCTCCAGGCGAGGGGAGTTAAGCTAGAGAAGCGAAACTTCACATTTCTAGACGAATCGAAAGCTGAAGCAGACGCAGTGTTCTATAAAGACGGAAAGTTAGTCGTCGCAGACTGCTTTTCAATGTGGCGACCGCTGGATTTTGAAATTGCCCGTCCCAAGACACTCGCCCATCGGCGCAAAGGGCTCGAAGAAAAGGTTCGGTACGCGCTAGCTAGGAGCGCCAAACTGGCCGCGCAGCCACTCGGACGAAACTTTGACTTTTCGATGGCCTCCGAGATCGTCACCGTGATCGTAACTCCGAAGGTTGAATGGCTTTGGGACGAGTCCGATTTGCTTTGGGTCGCGCCTGGCATTCCGAGAATCATGCAGGCAAACGAATTCATTTCTTGGGCGACCGATGGTAACGACTAAAGACTGGACAGCTGCTCGGGCGGCTTCGGCGGCATTCGCAATCACCTACTGGGCGGCCTATCAACCGAGAGGGCCGCGCTCGTCCGGGATCTTTGAAAATTTCTCAACCGAGGTGCGCGAGATTGGGATCGCTGCGGGGCACGCAGTTCCTTGGCCCTTTGATATCAGGGAACTGTTTTCTGACAGGTCGCATGTCCTTCACGCGAGATTGAAAGGCGTAACCAGTACAAAGTTTCGTCCGATTCCACTAAGTTCGCTGCGCGCGATAGTCGGAACGCGCGTAGCGCCGTTCAATGTTGTCTTGTCGAGTGCGGCTTCCGCTGCGGAGGTTTCAGAGATCCTGCAGCAGGTTGGCCCGAACTGGTTGCACATATCAACGGTCCCGAGCCGCAACGTCATTGGTCTGAACCAAGTCAACGAAAACGTATTTCTCGACTATTTCCGAAGGGTTGCGGCCGCTCGCGCCAGTACGCCCTACGGCCAAATGTACAAGGAGTTCTTGTTGGCGACACCTCGGGAATGGAGCGACCTTTCCGCTGAGCGTCCTAGGACTGAAACAGAGCAAGCGCGAGCTAATGAAGATGCCCTTGAAGCACTCGGGATTTCGTTTCATTCCCGCGAAGCGACCAAGGGTGACGAGCCGACGCAGTCAGAAATAGACGCTGAGGCGATGGCAGCAATGCGAGACAAAGTACTGGGAGACTTCGGGCTCGCTCGCCACGCGGACGACTTGTCGCTCTGTGTTGAGTCAGTTGGCTGGGGCTTATCTCGAGAAGCGTTTCGCCATTCCGCGATAGTCGGTATTCAACCCTCCCGCCAGGAGGCAGATGCGATTTACGGATGTTCTCTTTCGAGGGGCTACTCCTCGGAGTTTGAAGAGCGTGCATTGTCAGGCGGGATCGCCTCCGCACTTGCCGCTGCACGCGACGCTGAGCGGAGTGCATTAAATAGCGCGCTTCTCCTGCACAGCGGCACTCGGCTTACGCCCGTCCTGCGTCTTCCTCCAGAGATGAACCGTTTCCGCCCATCGCTGCTCGAAATCGGGCAGTGCGCGCGCGGAAATGGTCCTCATCGGGACTTCAAGCTAAACAAACTTGGTCGACGCCTTGGTGAAGGCATGGGCGCTATGATCGACGCGAGGGCGCTTTCTGAAATATGCGGGTCAGGGAAGCGCATAGGCGAAATTTCACTGATATCCGATTTGCCGTTGGAGTGGTTGCTCATCGACGACGTTCCGCTGGGCATGAGGCACGACGTATCACGAATTCCGTTCACCCCGGGTGGCGCGTTAATGGGGCAATGCGCGAATAGTGAAATTTCGTACATCTCCGATCAGAGTTTGAGTGAGGTGCTCGTCGTAAGGAGTTTTCGCAAGGACGATCCGATCGCCGGGTACCTCGAGAAGGCCCTTGGGATGGATCTCGGTACGCCCGAAGCCCCAACCGCGAAAATCAAGTTTGTCGATGTGGAAACACCGGCCGAGTTCGTAACTGCGGTGTCGGAATTTCAGGGATCGCTGTTGATCTTCGACGGACATGGTTCGCGCGATGTTTACACCGGTGTTGGGTCAATCATCGTTGGTGGTCAACCGCTGGACATCTGGAACGTTCGTGACAAGCTTAGGTTCCCGCCCATAGTTCTTCTTAGCGCCTGCGATACTTTCCCGATCGATGGCAGTCATGGGTCGGCGGCGGCGGGCATGTTGGCGCTCGGCGCTCGTACCGTCTTGGGCACGCTTCTTCCGATTCATTCACTTCGCTCATGTATGTTCATAGCCAGGCTTATCTGGCGCCTCGCAGGTTTGCTCCCGATCGAGATGAAGCGGAATCCACTGGGGGTAAACTGGAGATTCATGATGAGCGGTATGCTCAGAATGGTGTACGCCAGCGAGCTGATCTATTCCTTCACGCTGGCGAATCGACTTTCGCGCGTTCAGCGAAGCCAGCTCCAATATGAGGCGAACACGGACATCAACTATCGAAATCCGGATTGGTACGCTCGACTTCAGGCGCGGCTTGCGTCGGCTGCAAAGGTCCCGTTAGATACTGTAAAAGCCTATTGCCGTGGGGACAGCTGGATAACCGATTCCATGAAGTATGTGCAGTTGGGACGTCCCGAGTTGGTCCACGTGATTCAGCCTGGCCCGCTCAGCCAGCGAAACTGATTATGCCGCTTGCGCATATGTAGGAGACTTCCTACATGAAGGAACGGCTGAGATGTACACTGAATTGGAAGCGCCTCATTGCAGCGATCACAACTCGCCGGAATTGTGGTCAGAGCCCACGCAGTAGGTCATCGGTTGTACTTGCGGTTGAGGATGATCTTGCGGAGTTCGTGTTCCCATCCTCGCTGGTGAATCAGGCGGTGAAGGTGAAGATCATCGCGCAGAATCTCTGACTTCGTCATCTGCGACAGTCGCTTCCAGTCGTGGCCGAAGACGTAGGTGGCATTCCCCAGGTGGGTGCATTCAAGGACGAAGATTCCGCGCTTCGGGAACCCGAAGATGACATAACCGCTGAATCCGGCCTTTCCGACCGCGACAAAGTCGTGCTCGAACGCAGAGACGATCTCGAGGCGGTGTTTCACGACCGGCTCCGCCGTTTCGCTCAGTTGCGCCAGCATCGGCTTGAGGTGCGGCTCTAGCTTGTCCCATGGCAGGTTCCCTTTCGGGAGAACGGTCCAGTTCAGACGCCTCAGGTTCTTCATTGGCGCCGCGAGACCTTCGCTCGCGAGGATTTCGCAATGCTGGGCGATGTCCAGGATGAGATTGACGTCGTGGACTAGCATTTCGTCGTCTCTGCCCAAGACACGGCGCGGGCCGGTGATGAACAGCTGGTTGCCGGGGCCGCTGCGCACCAGAAGTTCGACCGACGGCGGCGGAACGAACGTGCGCGGGTATCTCTCGTACGGCCGCTCTATGACTTCAGTGACGGTCTCGGTGTACGGCCCGTTCCATTGTTCGTGCGTCCATTCAACTTGGCGGTAGACCGTCTCTTTTTCCTGGTCGCGATGGACGTCTTCCCGGCCTTCGGCGTTGAAGAGTGCCGTGCGGCCGAGGGAGGCCGAGGGTAGCACCAGCTGTCCCGGGGTCAGCGGAAAGTCGAACCCTGCCTCGAGAAGCCGTACCTTGTCGTCCTTGCTCACGCGCATTGCTGCGACTAGCGCATTACCTCGTTCGAAATTGCTCGCGTGATTTCCGAGCCCGGTAATTCGTCTCTGATTGATCATCGCCATTCTTCTCTAGAGTTTTGGGGATCCAGCAGGGATACATCCTAGCGCGGCCCGCACAGCAACCGTTGCACACAAGGCTGTGGATATGCGGTGTGCATCTCAAGTGGCGCGACTGGCGTCGGAAATATTGGTCAGAGCTGTCCAGCGACCGCAACTCCGCCCAGTTGCACCGTTCAGCCAGAAGAAATAGGGCCTAACGGTGGCCGAACAACCAGGTCGTTCCTATTAAGAGCGCGTAGACGACTAACACCCTGGTCGGGGACGTCAGAAAGTCAGCAAACTTGCCATGTTGAGCGAAGGGCGGTGGCAGGCGACGGATCAAAACGTTCAGAGCGGACAGGGTCACGATCGCAATTGTGGGAACGAGGCTGAAGGCGAACAGCGCGATGACGCCGCTCTTTGGTGCGCCCAACTGCGCGAGATCGATGGCAGTGAAAAGGACGACGCCCAGGATGGTTACCATGGCGCCGATGACCCAGAGTGAAAGGTCGCCTGCCAGACGCCGGACGAAGCCCCCCACGCGGCCCAGCCGTGATTTTTGACCCCACATGATTGGAGACACGTGCTCCAAATCCTTCAGCAGCAGCGCTAGCAAACCGAGCACCAAGCAATAGACCATCACGGTGGCCATCGGTGGAGACAGGGTTTCGATCACCCGATTCAGATAGTCTGGACTTCGAAATGTCGCGGGCACTGATGCGTACTTCGCCGTGAGAAACGCGATACCCATCCAAACGAAGACGCGAAACGCGATGTCCCGCGCGAGGTTTTCTTTTAGGTAGTCATCGAAGGCCGTCTTGTCGGTTGTCATTGGAGGCGCCTGCAGGGTCATGGGTCGGTCGATTCGATGAATGCGCAGCGCCCAGGTGTGGACGCAGCCACAGCTCCCAGGCGATGTGCCAGCGTCTGCATCTGCAAATCGATGCTGTCGCAGTTATTACCGCCGTGCAGTGGCCGCAGCAGCTCGGCGATGACTAGGCTGGCAGCGAACGCGCCGACGAAGGGCGTCGCGACGGCTTTCGAAGCCAAGGTCGTCACGCCGCACAGGTCGCCTCGGCTCTGCGCCAGCGCCTTATACGTCGCGTTGAGGGCCGTTGCCCGCTGGCTGGTCGCACTGGCGGGCCACAGCTCGCTTGCAAGCTTCGCGCCAGGGAGCGTGTGCAGGCGGATGCTGCGAAAATCGCGATAGCCGCTGCCCAGGCCCGCTTCGACCACGAGGTCGAACGCGGCTGTATCCAAATCACGCCGCGCGTTGATGTTGTCAACTCCGAACAGGGCGACCGTCGGCTCATCGGACTGAAGCCGATGGTGCGCAGCGAAGCGGCGCTCAACAAGCTCGATCTCGAAACCAATTTCCTCCAGGCGTTGCGCCACCACGCGCGTCTTGCGAAACCCGAGGTCGGCGGCGCCCACGAGCAAGCAGGTACTGACGTTCGACGGCGCAACCTTGTCGAAGTCTTGGAGCAACAAGCGTGGGCGCCGCTGTGCGGGATAGGGAAGCATGGCGAGTGCCCACGCATACGCCTGGCCTAGATGTCCCAGACCAACGAGCCAGAGGCGATCGGGCAGGTAGGTCAGCGTCGGTCCTCGATACGCAGGCTCATGCCAATCCACCACCGCCAGCGGATCCCAGAGCGACACGCCGAGGCGACGGCAGCCTGCCTCGAGGGAATCGCCGCGAACGTGCGAGAACAGTTCGCTGACAGCCAACGCGCCGGCAGCCATGCCGGCGATTGGGTTGTCTTCACACATGGGCAGGTGGTTCGCATCCGATATGGGCGCGACTTGAGCGCACCAGGCATCCCACGTCGTCCTGACGGCGAATGCCGCGGCCTGTGGCAAGGGGCCTTCGCCGATCAATACCGTTGGTAAGGTGGATGTCGGGGTCGCCACCGGCGTCCCGCCCAATTCCTGCACGACCTGTGCCGCATTCCGGCCGGCGAACAAGGGCACGCGCAAGAGCGGCGACAGGTCCCCTGTGACCTCGACGCCGCCCAAGAATGCGCGCGTGGCGGTGTTCAACGCCGTCAGGAAGCAGGCTTGGCCGGCGAGGCTGCTTGCCCAGCCTTTGCCCAAGTGAATGCGCACGCGATAGCCCTGGAAGAGGGCGATCGCCTCCTCCGGCGTGGACGCCTCGCCGGCGTCGAGGGCCAGTTTCGCGAGACGATGCATGGAGTCAGCGTCGAACTGGGTCATGCGCGCAGCTCCTCGCGAAGGGTCAGCACTTGAACGACGGCGTCGCCGCGAAACCGCTGCCAGCGATGTGCGCCCTGGTATACGTACAGGCCCACGTCCGGCAACCGAATTGAGCCCTGGGCGAAGTGAGGCACGATCAGGGCGATGTGGCCGGCAATCGCAACCATCGGGTTTTCGCTATCGCTCAGGCTTTGACCGGCGCCGAATCGGTGCGTGTGCACATCGGCCACCACGCCGATCTTCTGCTGTGCACAGTAGTCCCAAAGCCGACCGAAACTTGCAGCGGAGAGCTGGACAAAATCAGCATTGAGAGCGTCGCGCTGTAGCTGTTCATAGGGAAGAAAACGCGTGGCGACCCGGCGTTCTGGCCTCGTCTCTCCGAGAAAGAAACCGCCGCTCTCACGCACTCCTGCTCCTTGCCGCCGCAGATGCGCCACCATCGATTGCCAAAGCGTGGGGGAGAGATCAAGCCGCGGCGCTGACATAGTCATGGCTCTGCAAAAGGTCATGGACGATCTCGAGGTAGTGGGAAATTCCTTTCGCTGGATTCCAGATGAGCTGGGGGTATTGCGAGATCCACCCATCGTGCCCGACCAAGCTCACGCGGTCGCACGGCAGGTACAGCGCGTTGCCGTCCTTCCAGTCCAGCTTGAAGGCGAGTCGAATGCGCTCTCCCCCCGTGGGCCATAGCGCAGCGGGCAGCAGGCAGTCCTTCGCGAGGTCCCAGAATGTGCCGGTCGGCGCTGCGGACGGGAACCCCGTGCAGTCCAACCGCAACACGAACTCGCGCCCGTCGCGGCCGAAGCAGCCAAAGTAGGCGAACGGCCAGGCCACTCGGTGAAGCCGCCACCGCCCTCGATCCTGGCCCGCCAGAAAGCGCGCCGACTCGAGGTCGGCACGCAGGGACACTTCATCCGGAGTGACGAGCGCAGCCATTAGCCATTGATCCGGTGCGCCGGCACCAAGTCGAAAACGATGACGCAGTGCGGATGTTGCACCAGTGCGCCGACATGAGTGTCCATGTCCGGCTGGACGTCGGACCCAGCGAGCTGCAACACGTGTTCGGCGATGTCGCTGGGCTTCATGCCGAACTGGTGTCCTGCCCACTTGCGGATTCGACCGATCGTCGTGGCCGGGCGGAAGTGGTGCTGCTCGGTGCGACCAGCGAAACGAACACTAACCTCCACTTGCTTGCAGCGATGTAAGTGCACCCGCACGCCCTGGCCGTGGTTTAGGTCTTTGATGTGGCGGGACCCCGTTGCTTCGTCCTCATCGCCGTCGTCATCTTCGACGGAGATCGACAGATTGGCGACGTCCGTGCCGGGCGGCAGAAGCGCCAGCGCGGCTCCCTTGAGATCGGCGAGAGTGGCGTGGTCGTCGATCTCGACCAGCTTGATGTCGGAAAAGTGCTCCGACTGCACATAGACTCGAGTATTGGACATCGTGTTACTCCCTTGGGTAACGAGCCGCGCGAATTTGCTTGGCTCTTGAGGAGTAAGTCGCAGCGATGACGAAAAATCGGAAAGCGACTGGACGCGAAGTTCAGGCGGGACAGTACAAGAAGTGTCGGCAGCCAGGGCAGTTCCAAGGGCTGGGTTCGGCGGCGAATTCGCCGTTCGACAAGTTCTGGGCGTAACGCGTCAGCATGAAGTCAGGCGGCAAGTGGTTGTAGGGCGTCACTGGCTCGGTTTGGCCGGTGCTCAGGACATGCACTTGGCCTTGAAAGCGTTTCGGGGCATGTGCTGCGCAAAGGTGCTTTAACACCCACTTGATGACTTTGATCTGCTTTTGGCCCTTGCTGGAGGGCTGAATGCGCACAAAATGCAGGATGAAATTGTCGCCATTGCGCGCGAGGCGGTGCGGCGTCACGCACAGCGGCAAGCCATCACATTCGATCTCGATTGGCCTCCCCATCTGTGAGCGCGTGGTGCCAGACCAAGTACGGCCGGCCGCGAGAAGGTGATCGGCGTACGCACGCAAGTGCGGCAAGGCGCCCTCGTACTCGGCGGGCAGTTGCGCCAACTCGCGATTGACATCGTCGCAAGCCTGAGAGGTATCGCCGCCAAATGGAACGAACAGCTCGCGCATGACCGCTGACTCGATTCTTGCTGCGGGGTGCAGGCCGGCCGAAGGGCTCAAGTCTCGAATCACGTCGTAGTAATACCGCCTCGCACAGGTGCGATAAGTGACGAACGCGTTCATGCCGACTGGTAGCGGCGGCACTTCGGTTGGCGGTTTGGGAATGCTTGGCGCGTTGGGTGGTACGACCGATCCCACGACACGATTCAGGAGGTGGCTGGCGCGCAAGACCGCCGGGGCGCACGCGGCGTTGTACCCTTTGACCTCGTAGAGCGTCAGGTGCGACCGAGCCCGAGACAGGGCGACATAAAGTTTATTCGACGCTTCGGATTTTGCCTCGTCTACGCCTCCTGCTGCTCCTGATAGGGTCGCGGGCAGCCACGCGGAATCGTCCGCGCGGTCAAAATGCCTCGCGTCGACGTCCATCAGGTGCACGGCTTCGAACTCAAGTCCCTTGCTCTGGTGGATGGTCATTACCGAGACCGCATCGATCTGATCGGCTTCGGGCGGCGGGATGCGAAGGTCGCGATCCTCGGCCAGACGTAGGCGCCGGCGCAGTCGGGTCAGGAAGGTACCGACTGTCTGGTACGACTGGCCCCCATCGGGCACGCGCAAGTAGTAAATGATCTGCCAAAGCGCAAGTCGGCGGGTAAGGGACTGGATATCCGTCGCTACGTCCTGACTAACCAACTCCGGCAAGCGATCGAACAGGAGCGTGCAAATCACTTCCCACGGTGATTCCTTCGAACTCAACCCCGCGAAGACTTCACTCCAGCGCTGCAGTGCCTTTCGGCCAACTTGCGAAATTCCCTCTGGCGGCGCAGCCAGCCAGGACAGTGGCTCAGGGCGGGTCTGTTTCAGGCGACTTAGCACGATGTCCACATCGCCCGCGGGTAGGGTCAACCCCGGGAGTTGCGCGATCCGGACCAAGGAACTTCCAGATCGATCGACCAACAGCTGTAGCAAGGCGAGCAAATTCTTGACTTCGGGACGTTGAAAGATGTCGCCCAGGTGCAGTACCGGAATCCCGGCGATAAGCAATGCAGCGGCCGCGTCATCGCATATATGGTGGCTGCTGGCGAGGACGGCCTGGTCGCGGTAGGCAACGCCATCGTTGTGCATAGCCAGGAC
>Ga0209211_10008292_pt1 | contig 14258 bp, 10 predicted proteins | sample RifGroA2_FD_183992 | JGI IMG/M metagenome (GOLD analysis project Ga0209211, IMG submission 183992) | Groundwater microbial communities from Rifle, Colorado, USA - Groundwater A2 (SPAdes) (version 2) | ecosystem: Environmental > Aquatic > Deep subsurface > Groundwater | place: Rifle, Colorado...
TCCAATGGGAATAAGTAGCTGCGATAAATTGTATAGGCAAAGCTCCTCCTTTGGCTTTATGCCACTCCTGCGGGTTTTTGAAAGGCGGGATCCCGAAAGCATCCAGTTTCATATTTACTTCGTCCAATGATTCCGACAAATTTATCACCAATCTTGCATACATAAATAATTCAAAAAAAGGAGTTCCGACAATTCCTGCGGTTATAGTATGAATAGATTCAGGGTTTATTTTGTGATATGGTGGCTGTCCGGTGTACATTTCTTCGAACAGTTCATCGTTATATTCCCGGTCAGACTGCCGGAGCCATACACCTTTATGTTTGCTGGCTGTGCCGCCAAGCTTGTCCTGTATGACAATTAAAGGTCCGGCTTGGCTTAATAATCCGGCCAGTCTGTCTTCGGCAGTAGCATTAACTTTTTGCAGTGAAGACAAATCATAAGGCATGCCCGGTATTGCTTTTATTGATCCGTCGCTTTCCAATTCATTGCCAATCTGGTCTGTTGATAAAAGCTTCGGATCTTCCTGGCCGATTGAATTGGCAAATGGTTTAAGTACGTCAAATAGCTTATTGGCAAGGGCTGTTTTTCCTGAAACAGGAGGACCGACAATAGAAAGTAGCAACTTAGTGTCACTATTAGCCTTGAGCTTATGCATGTATGCTTCCAGACCATTAATAAGCAGTAAATAAAAATTTGGGTAAGGAGTATCTAAAAAATCAGGCGACCTGATATTTTCCAGCCTTTTTCGGAAGCCTTTACCTTCGAAATCTTCCCTTAGTACTTCTACCGGAAGCATTGAAAAAAAAGATTGCCAATTAATAATAAAACGGATTTTTTAATTACTGATATATTTATTAGCCATTATTTCCTCTGTTTGTATGTTTCTGTTCTGGTAAATAGGAAGAGAGATGGATACTGCTGTGCCTTTGCTGACTTTAGATTGTATTTCTATTTTTCCTTTATGTTTGTCAATTATGTTTTTTACAAGGTATAATCCCAATCCTAATCCTTCTCTGTTTGCATTCTTTGACCGGTAAAAAGGTTTGAAAATCTGCTGCAAATCGTTTTCCGGAATTCCAATACCTTGATCTTTTATTGTAATTCCCAGATAATTTGATTCTTGTTTCAGGTTAAGGTAAATACTGGATCCTTTGACAGAGTATTTTGCTGCATTATTAAGCAGGTTGACAATTGCTTGGATAAGCTTTGATTGGTCTCCCTTAACATAATGCTTTCCTTCGCATTTTTTTATATAAAAGTGGTGATAGGGAAAATTGGAACGGAAAATAATTTCAGCCTGGTTTATTATTTCCTGGATTTCGCACTTGACCATCTTATAATTCAGGTTACCGCTTTTGACATGGCCTATATCCAAGAGGTCGTCAATCATTGATTTTATTCTTCTTTCTTCGTTCAAAATTCTCTCCAGTATTTCCATCGAGGGCGTTTCACCTTTGGAAGTTTGATCAATTGCCAGTTGCGTATAAAGGAATGCGGCAGTTAATGGATTTTTTAATTCATGGGCAGCTAAAGAAATGAATGTGTCCCGTGATTGGATGGCTTTTTGCAATTTGGAAAAAATAATGGCTTTTTTTATTGTTAGTGTTATCACCGGTTCAAAATATTTTAGGATTTGCAATTCCTTCATGGAAAAACTATTTTTTTTATCCGACATAACGGAAAGAACGCCAATTATTTCATTTCCATGTTTTAAAGGTATTCCAATACTTGATCCGACTTCCAACAGCTTGAATTGCGGATGGACAGATTCTACTTCAGCTGATTTGAATAATCTTTCCTTTTTTTCCTTGAATATTTTGTATAAGTATCCTTTTTTTCTGGGCTGGATAATAAATAGAATTGGTGAGGAAGCCCAAACTCTTTGCAGCAAGCCGTTTTTAAATATAAGAATGGAGCTGTATTTAGCGTTAACCAGTTTCATTGCTTCTTCTCCTACTGTTTTATATGCTTCATTTTCGGTCTGTGGAGAAAGGCATCTGATCAATGAATCGTAAACATTTTCTATCATAGTGTTGATTAACTGCTATCAATTTTGTAATAGTATTATAAACATTTTCCTACAATTTTGTAAAGTGTATTTTTATTGAAGTTCTTAAATTATGAAAGAGGTTTAAATACCTACTTTGAAGTCTACGACACTTGCCCGCCATAAATCGCTCTTTGAGTCGTGTACGAATAGTACTGTAAAGACTTAAAGTAAGATTAGGCGGGTCACCGTCATATCCCTACTTTAAATTCAATTACATCACCATCTTTAACAAGATATTCTTTTCCGACTGTTTGTACTTTGCCGGTTTCGCGGGCTTTTACCCACCCTCCTTCGCTTGCCCAATTGGCAAGCTCCGGAAGGGCAAGACCTCCCATAATTTCTGTCGGTAAACCCTTAGGATTAACGAAATCATTAAAAGTTACAATATCGGCTTTGATAAAGTGCTTTTCAAAATCAGTATGAATGACGCCGGCTGCTTGGGGAGCAAGCGTGCCTTTGGCTATGGTCCAAGCTCTGGCTTCTATTTCTCCGGCAGTCAGAAAAGAAATCAATCCCAATATTTCATATGCCTTTTTTATCAAACGGTTAAGTCCGGTTTCTTCGAGTCCGTACTGCTTAAGGTACTCCAATTGCTCGGAGGGGGAGAATGCGACAACTTCGCTTTCAAGTTTTGCATTTAAATACAAATAATTGTTAAATTGTTCTATTGTTAAATTGTCATTCGCAGCAATGTAACCATTTAGCAATTCGGCAATTCTGTTTTCAGTTTCCTCCTTGTTTTCCAGTTGTGATTCCGATACATTAAAAAGATAAATTACCGGTTTTATCGTAATTAAATTCAATGTTTTGATAACAATTAATTCTTCATCGGTAAACTTCATATTTCGGACAGGATTACCTTTGTTTAGTTGTTCTTTGACTTTTTGGAATATTTGCCAATTGCTGATGGCGTCTTTTGAAGCTGCATTTCCTTTTGGTTCGCGTTGTTTTTGCAATGTTTCCAAATCAGCAAGCATAAGTTCCGATTCGATAGTTTGTATATCATCAAGCGGATTGATTTTGTCAGAAACATGAACTACATCGGAGTCTTCGAACAACCTGCAGACATGAATGATTGTAGCGACTTCCCGTATATGCGATAAGAATTTATTACCCAATCCTTCTCCTTTTGATGCACCTTTTACCAGACCTGCAATGTCATAAAATTCGACAACGGCAGGAACGATTTTTTGAGTGTTGACAATTTTAGCCAAAATCGGAAGCCTTTCATCAGGTACCTCGATAATCCCGATATTCGGTTCAATAGTGCAGAACGGATAGTTTGCCACATTGGCGACTTGCTTTTTGAGTAGAGCATTAAATAACGTTGACTTTCCGACGTTGGGTAGTCCGACAATACCGATGCTTAATTTCATAGGAAACATTATAACAATAATTATTATTTTAAACCGATATTATATAATAAGTTATCATGTTAGATGAAGCTACACAAATCAACGAACAACAAACAACAAAATGGATTGATTTATGGACAAAGGATATGTTGGATACATTAGGTATTGATACAGTTTCGGCAAAAGCACTTCGACCTGAAAATCAATACTTACTTTTTGTTTACGGTCCGCAAATGATTGAGAGAATGTTAGAAGAAAGTCAGTCGTTTTCTTTTCAGCAGTATATGGCTTTAGCATGTTGGGAAGGATTAAAAGCTATCGTAACAGGGAATAATCCAGTCGGCGCATTAATGGTTGTGAGAGAAAACGGTCTGGAATATATTTTTGCAGATCATAATCGTACTCAATCAGAAGGGAAAAAATATCATCATGCGGAACAAGGCGCAATAGATGCTTGGGAGGATTGGGATGGCAATTTAGATGATAGAAGACTCATGTTGATTCGTAAAGCTCCTGATGATAAAAAGTTAAGAATGTTAGTGACAACAAGAGAGCCTTGCGCTCAAATGTGCACAGGTAGAATACTTATTACGAGACCAAGAATAAATGCGGTAATGATAGGTACCGCGGATGAAGGCGGAGGGGGAATGCTTGATGGCCGGCAGCAAGGTTTATCCGACGATGCTAAAAGAGATTGGCAAGAAGCAGGATTGTTGGTATCAGCTGCTGATTTTACTAATACTCATTCTCCAAATTATATTGGCGAAGATTTTGAAACATTTATGATGCAAACCTTTAAAGAAGGAAGATTTAAAACGAAAGAACCGTTTAGACCACGTCCAATGTTATCTGAACTCGTAAGAAGCAATGCAAAAAATGAATCAAGATTACGTGAACTTTCAACTCCATTAGTATTCGGTAAAGGTTTGACCACTTCGCAGATTAAAATAATACAAGGATAAGTTTATATGGCCAAGTCGGTTTATTTCAAAAATAATTCCTGCTTTTCGAGGGTGGGGACATGTGAAGCTAAATCTGAATTTCATGTTGGAATTCTATATTAATGATAAAAGAAAAGACCAAGGTTTTGCCCTGGTCTTTTGCAAGCAGATAGTTAATACATTCTTGCAGATATTAATTGTTTTACCGGAAGAGGTACTTTTTTAGGAATGGATTGTATTACTCTTTCAGTATGCAGATACATAGTGTTTTTTCCCTTTGTTTTCTTTTTTACGGGCTGTTTAGTGTAGAGGTATTCATAGCACATAATATTCTCACCTCCGATCATTAGAATCTGTTAATAATCTGTCAATTGTCGGAATGTAGTTACTTTACTTAGCTTAAATTAATTTAGCTTCAGAAAACAGTAAGGATTATAAAAGAATCATAATTGATATTAATTTTTCTTATCTTGACATGCCGATTCAATATAATGTATATTTAATACATTACTAATTTAACATGATATATGGTAGATGAACCAAAAAAAACAACTAAGTTCGGTTTGGGTTTATTAATTGGTACGATAATCGGAGGTTTGTCCGCATTTTTCCTTTCTCCAAAATCCGGATCTGAAAACAGGGAAGAGGTAGCTAAAAAAGTAAAAGAACTCCAGAAACTTTTAAAAGAAAAAGAAGTGGATAAAAAAGTAAAGGAAATCTTCGGAGAAGTGACAGAGGAAGCAAAAACTATATACGGCAATGCCAAAGATTGGTTGATAGAAGAATTAGCCCAGTTACAGGAAGCAATAGAAAATATAGACAAGGAAAAATATACTAAAGCAGTGGAAAAAGTCGTTCAGCGGGTCCAGAAAGAAGCCAAAAAAGACATGAAACAACTGGAAAAACTGAAAAAACAGCTGATGAAAGAATGGGAAAAGCTAAGGAAATAATCATACTTTTCTCCCGTATCTTTCTTTAGACACCTGGACTATTTTCTGGGAATTATTGTTAAGAAGGCTGGGCAGCGGAAGCGTATTTGCCGGAAACGGGGCAGAAGTCATATTGTCAATAGACAACTTCATTACCGTTTCGTATTTGCCCAATGACACCAGGTCGTTTTCGGTATATATCTCCGCATATTCTTTGGTAAGGATGTAGGCGTCCCGCGCTCCGACCACAAAAGAAATCAGTGTTCCGACATTACCGAATATGGCTCTGGATACATCTTCATCCAGTTGCTCAATATATTGGTTGGCTAAAGCCAAAGACAACCTGTATTTTCTGGCTTCCGATAATATTTTGATAAAAGACGAGGTGGCAAAATTTTGGAATTCATCAACATACAGGAAAAAATCCTTTCTTTCTTCTTCTTTCTGAAAAGACCTGTTCATAGCTGCCAGCTGTATTTGGGTAATGATCATAGCTCCCAGAAGAGCAGCATTATCTTCGCCCAGTTTGCCCTGCGACAGGTTGAGAAGCAATATTTTACCTTCATTCATGATTTCCTCAAGATTGATTGTGGATTTTGGCCGGCCGATAATATTCCTAATCATTTTGGAAGTGACAAACTGTCCGACTTTATTCTGGATAGGCGAAATAGCCTCTGCTTTTAACCGGTCAGGCATTTTGGCAAATTCTTTTTCCCAGAAGTTTTTGAGCACCGGATCAGGCAATTGGCTGATTACTTTTTTCCTGTAGTCGCTATGGGCTAACAGGGAAAGCACATCTATCAAAGTGGCGTCAGGAGTATCCAGCAGTGTCAAAATTACATTTCGCAAAATATATTCAAGCCTTGGGCCCCAACTGTCTTTGTAAAGTTTATAAAAAATAGACACTATTCCCGATGCCACCAGGTCTTTTTGCTGTTTATTTTTTACTTCCAGGACATTCAGGGAAAAAGGCCTTTCCGTATCAAACGGTTCCAGATAAACCACGTCATTCAAGCGCCTTTTAGGAATAAAATTCAGGATTGTTTCGCACAGATCTCCGTGCGGATCAATAATGCCTATTCCGCGGTCTTTTCTGATGTCATCAATTGCCATGTTGGCAATAAGGGTGGATTTACCCGCGCCTGTTTTTCCGATGATATAGACATGTTTTCTTCTGTCTACTGTTTTTATACCGAAAATGCTATCCTTGTTCTTAAATTCGGTTTTGGCAAAAAAATTAATTTCTTTTTTTTGTTCTTCACCCAGGTTGTCGGCAATCGGTAGGTTTTCCGGCGGTTCACCGGACAGTGTTTTACCCCAGGCAATGTTTTTTATTCCGGCTAATAAATAACCTGGCGGATGCCAGATAGTAGCCAACTCCTGCGAGTTAAGAATCTGCGAAGATCTTTCCAGAAAGTTAAGTTTCCTTAGCTTGATCCTCTTGAGGAGCCAGTCCTTGAAGAAAATAGGCCTTTTTAAATGGTATTGGTTGCCTTCACCCAGGGAAAAGTTGCCGAATGTTCCGGCCAGGTTGTGAAGAAATGCCATTGGCTGCAGACCATTGGTGTCTGTTCCCACAACCAGCCTGACGCCGGCTTTACCGCCCTGGAATGATGCTTTTTTCATGATAAGTAGCTTTTGCGGATTCATGGTATATCGGACTGCTGTTTCGTCATAATGCATTCTGCCTGCTTCATGGACAGCATTGTCCTGCCAGGGGAATGAAGCCTGCTTGATGATTATTTGCACAGCCATTTTTATTTGCGGCGGCTGCTTGGATAAAAAGCCGACCAGAGATGATAACGGGTCAATATCTTTGAAATCAAAATAGGTTTTTGTCGGCAGATAATAATATGAATCAAGCACCACTTCGCCGATTGCCTTGTATTTGGATTTTAATATTATATTCATGGGATCAGTAGTTTTTTGCACAGCCGATTGCGGAAACGATGATGAAACAAGGCTTTGAATAAGCGTTTCATTTTCTTGAGGGCAAGTGACGTAAAAATAAATAGTTTGGTTCAAGAGGAATATTTCAAATGCATATGTTTTGGCGGTAATAAACATTCTTTTCCATAAAGGTATGTGCTGGTAGGGCAGGAGGGATGAGAAAACCTGTGTAGCAGCCTCAATAGGCGTTTCGTCATCTTTGGGGTTTCTGACTTGGAGATGGGACAAAAGGGTCATAAATTGATTATAGCAGACTTAAATCCTTCGTTGAAGAAGACAAGGTAATATACTTTATGAAATAAAAATGCCGTACTTTTTTATTTCATTTGATAAAGCATCGAATTTATTATTAAAATCACTGATAGAGTAAGGATGAGGTTCAATTAGATCGCTGATATTATCCTGTAAGTTCATTAATTTAACCCGTTCATCAAGTCTGTCTTTACCAAAAATAGGTGAAATGACACATATATCAATATCGCTGTTTTTATCCATTTTACCTTTTGCTGCTGAGCCAAATAAATATGCTGCCTGAATAGGGATTCCTGCTTTTTTCAGATTGAGAATATATTTTTTGGCAATATCAATAACCGCTTCAATATTGAAAGTGGTTATTTCTTTCAGTTGTTTAATTTGTTCTTTATTAAGTTTTATGTCTGCTAGCTTTGCCAGCCTGACAAGATTGTGGACATATATTATTTCTTTATCAAGTAAAGCGATTTTTGCTTTTAATAATTTTTCAATAATCAAATGCCACATAAACAAACTCCAGTCATATCGTTTCAATTTAAAAAGGTCTCCTGCCGTTTGTGCATCAATTTCCGCTTTTTCCAGCCAGTTTTTAATTATCTCATCCTTTTTCATGCCTATATTTTATCACAATTATAAAAGCAGCAACCAATAATCCAAATCCAATAAATTGTAAATACTGCGGCCAGAACACAATGACTATATTTTGTTTTTGACCGATTCCAACTGATTCCAACTGATTAAACTGACTCTGACTAAGTTTCCATCCGTTTGCCCAGTTGTTGACCATGACGTGCTCTTTCAGTTGTTTGCCGAAAAGGAAAGGAAAATAGTTAATTAGAAATTGGAAATTAGAAATTAGAAATTTGCTTTCGATCTGATATGCTTTCCAGCCGGGGTTAAAAGCCTCAAATAAAACGTGGTATTTGTCAGTATTAGAAATAGTATTTTGTTTCTGTAAGGTAATATTACTGATGAATTCATAGGGAAACGGGTATGTAGCAAAAGTATAAATATCTGTTTGTGCTGGCGTAGAACCTATTGATTCCTGGGAAAAATGAAATCCATAGCCTTGTCCAATAATTTGGTTAGGGGGTAAAATAAAGACGTTTTGATAATCGGTTTTCTTAGCTATTTTTGTATCAAGTTCTGTGCGGTGAGTAAATGGACTGTCTACATAAAAAGAAGTTGCCAAACCGCTTTTCCAATCCGATTTTATTAAAACTAAATACCCTGTTTGATACGGCAATTTATCATAGAAATAAACTATTTCTTTTTGATTATTATTTTCTTTCCAAGATTGGTTATTGATAATTTCATTTTTAGCAAAAATATTTGAAATAGGTATTCTAATCTGCAGACTTGTATGTGCATCAATATTTAAATCATTTATGCTCGATTGTTTAGGGAATTTACCGATTTCAATTTTTGTCAATTCCGTTTGGCCGTTTTGGTATGTTATGCGTAAAGTATTGGGATAATCTTGAAAAAGATAAGCAATTTCATTGTTACTAAAATGCTGGTCGGTCTCTGTTAAATAATAATCTTTAATTGGCATGTTAGTTTGTAAAGCAACATTATAAGATTGATCGGGATCAGATATCTTTACACCGTCAGTCAGTATTTCCGGATAAACGATTGCAGCGGTTACATAGTTATTATTTTGCATAAGTTTAAAAGGTATTAATTGGCTTGTTGTTAAATCCGGCCGGTTAATGCGATAGGTTTGCATTGATAGAAGCGATTGAAACAGGTTCTTCTTCGGACGAAGAATAAGATTATTATTATCTTTGTCAACCTCAAATTCTCTATCTGATTGCAGTTTTTCCGTGAATAAGTTAGCAAACGGAAAAATAATATCAGGATCATTTTGATCAATAATATAATTGGATTTTTGAGAAAAAACAGGGTCTTGGTAATAATGACGCGCATATTCATTTATCTTGAGAGGGTTGGTGATTATTTGTTGATTTTGTAGTGTGTCAAGGGATTTATATACGATTAATTTTCCTGCAGTAAAATCCTTTTTTAATAATGAATTGGAATCTAAAAAAGACACCAGTTGGTTATAATCAATCGGTTTCGGTACGAGATTATTTACCAAATACTGGTCAAGAAGAATATAACTGATATTATATTTTTTTAGCACGGAATCAAATAAGGCTAGATTATTACGCTTAACCGCATATGATATTTCATTGAAGGATTGTTCGTTATAACTGCTCCATGGATCAAAAGCCCGCTCCAGAATTGGCTGTTGAATACCAAACCAAAGAAAACCGCTGCCGACATGACCCCATTGGCGGTATTGCCAAGACCAAAAAGTATGCGCAGGCAGAAGTGCGATTCTTTTGTCTGTCGGTTGCTTTTGAAAATAATCAAACACCTGCAAATAATCAACAGGCAGGTTTCTTTTTACCAAAGAAGAAAATAAATTACCCTGAAAAGCAGGTAAAGAAATATACAGTATTATTATTAATATTGGTAGGATAATAAATAATCTTTGTTTTGTAAATTTGGTCAGGTGCTGTAATCCGATACTAAGGAATATTGTTATGGTAAAAGCCTGCAGTATAATGAATTTAGTAAAAGGAAAACGGAAAACTTCTGCGATTATCGGAAAGGCGTTACGTATCAATTCATTCAGGTTGCTCAATATTGGTGTGTTAGTGCACAATGCAATAAAAGCAATTCCTAAAGGTACAAAGAAAATAACTCTTTTTTTATTTTTAAAACTTTTAACTATTCCCAGCATTGTAATGAGAGTTAATACCATCCAGAATAAATTGAAAATAATACCGGAACTGTATTTTTCCCACACAGACATCATCCGGACATTTTTATTGTCTTTGCCGTCATATTCAACCACATCCATCATAAAGCCCTTCAGTTTAATTACATCCATCAAACCGCCGCGGACTTTATTGCGCAAATAAACATTTTCCGAAGAAAACTGGTTGATGCGGGCGTTTTGCACTACGGGAGCGTTTTGCGGAATGCCGTAAGCGTAGGGAATCAACCAGAAGCTATTAGCTGCCAGAGTTATAAAAAGCAAAATGGAAAAATATTTTATGGTTTTGTTATTTATTAAATCCCATATCAATAGACTGCTAAGCCCCAGAACATAAACGATAAAAAATGTCGGCACAAAAGACTGCGGTGTAGATAAAAACGAAACCAACAGAAACAACATTAAAGAACTTTTGCTCTTTTGTTCAAGAAACCCGATAGCTGTCCAAAACAGCCAGGGCAGAGCGGCAAAATGGAAAGAAAAAGCTTCCAGCGGCGCAAAAAACTGCTGCATAGTGCCCAAATTAAACATATAAAAAAGTGCACCTAAAAAAGATATTTCCTTGTTTATTTTTAAGCGTTCCAATAGTTTCAACATTCCGATTCCACCTATGAAATGAAGCAAGATAATTGACGCATAACGGATCATGTTAATGGGCAAAAATAAAGATAATATGCCTGTTGACAATGTTTGAACAAGGTTGGCTGTATGGGCCATGCCATCGTAAAGACCTAATCCTCTGTATGTCTGCCAAACGCCGGTCAGATTACGCTGAAGATTCATAAGCAGATTAAACTCCGGCATCATATTGTCCCAGCCTAACAAAAAAGTATCAGGGACATAATTGGTCAAAAAAAGTATTAACGCCACCATAATAAGGATTAAATAAAAGAAATGTGCTTTGATGAATTGCTTAAAATCCATAGATTGGTATAAGAGTCAGGAATAAAATAAAAAAGATCAGCTGGGTAATTACTGAAACTATGAGCGCAAATAATAATAAGCGGTTTTTTACAGTAAAATTAAACAGCAAAATTGGCAATGAGAAAAAAGCGAAATTTGCTCCGCTATGTCTGAAAGTACTGCTTAAATTTTTCATGGAGCAAAGCAAAAATACATAACCGAAAACATACAAAAACAGAGCTATTAGTTCGCTTTCAATATGGTTGTACCGGAAATTCCTTTTTTTCCAGAAAAATACGAACGATATGACTGATCCGGTTATCAAAGCGATAAGAAGGATTACCGACAAAATATGCTCCGGCCTGATTGTCCAACCGTAGACTTTTAAATAAGTAATAAAGTAACCAAACGGTGTAAAGCCTTCATTATTCCAAGCTTTCTGGATTTTAAAAGAAGCAAAAAATTCACCGGTAGTCAAATATAAATGATTAAAAAATAATAAAAGGGGAGTAAAAATAATAGCTGCATAGCCTACACCGGAAATAATAAGATTTAATGGTTTTTTGTAGTCATGGAAAGCCAGATAAAAAAAGAAAGGCAAGATGAGCACAAGTGCGTTTGGCCGGGTAATAAGAGCCAAAGAAAGGCAAACAGCGCTTAATAAATATTGTTTTTTAAAAAGATAATAAAAAAAAGTGATTGAGAGAAATAGGAATAATGATTCGGGGTAAAAAAGCTGGAAAAAATAGCCGCTTGGAAACGCCAGAAGCAGAAGAATAATAGAATAAATTTTTAGATCATCCAATTGGAAATAATATAGCAGTTTTTTTAGCATTGATAAGCTTAATATTAGAAATATACTTGAGATGATAATTCCGGTAAGAAAAACCATTTGAGTATTGTTTGTATATCCAAACAAATAGCTGATGCTGCCAATAACAATAGGGTATAAGGGGTAAAATGCCCAATTATGCAGTCTGGTATCTTCATATGGTATTTGTTCATAGCCATGCTGGGCTATATCCATATATTTATTGCTGTCCCATTTTAGCCAAAGGTTAGTCAAATTTAATTCCGGTTTTTGTCCGGTCACGGAGTTGGGAATCGTATATTGCTGTGATGCTGATTCGTTTGACCATTTGACTTGAGGCAGATAATGGATTGCCAGCACTGAGAATATGTAACGGAATATGAATAAAATAATTATAATCGTTATCAGAAAGAAGACATTTTTGGGTGTTTTCATGGATATATTTGATTATACAAAAAGATACATTATCCTTAAAAGTAATGGCCTTGAGTATTTTATTAAATATGAAAATCTGACAGATGATCCTGTCTTTATTATTTCCAATATATCCTCAGGTTTCATAATTTTTTTGGTCAAAAGATATAAATAGAAACTGATTTTTTCCGGTAATAAAAATACCGCCAGCGACTGCATTAAAGTTTGCATGACTGCAGTCATGGTAATCGGATAATAGAATTTTTGCGCTATTTCCAGCTTTATATGCAATGTATTCATAAATTTTTTCTTGATGTTTTTAAACGATACGTTACCGCCGTAAATACGGTAATTCAATAATTTTTCTTTTAAATTGGCAAATCTATGATTTTGGCAAAGCAATGAGAATAGGGTATAGTAATCATTGCTTGAGCTGTATTTTTGCATATAAAAATCCTTCCTTTTTATTACTTTATTTCTGAACATAATGGATGGATGGATTATCGGATGGAAATTTATATATTCCTTATAGATTTCTAGCGGGTTTGAGGGCATAATTTTTTCACCGATGATCTTTCCTTTGTTATTTATTACATTAGCAGAACATCCGACCAGAAATATCTGCTTGTTATTTTCCAGGTATTCTAATTGTTTTAGCAATCTTTTAGGATGCGCTGTGTCATCTGCATCCATTTTGGCAATATATTTTCCTTTGGCCAGTTTAATTGCCAAATTGGTGGCTGGATCACCTTCTCTGTCCAATTGTTTTAAGAGGTTGATGATCTTGATTTTTTGGGGATATTTTCTTTTATATTGCTTCAGGATGTCCAAAGAATTATCTGTAGAGGCGTCGTTTACTATGATTAATTCCCAATTTTTATACGTTTGTTTGACAATGCTTTTGACTGACTCATTCAAATACCGCCCGGCATTGTAAACCGGCATGACTACGGAAACCAAAGGTAATTTTTTGTTTCTCATATTTTTCATTAAATTTCTACACCCTATCCCCAAATTAGTGACATTTATTTAGGGACATAGTATAGAAGAGAGAGAGTGTGATAGAGACATTTGGTAATGTCAAGGGGATTATTTTGCGAGGCGCAAAATAAACCGTGAATCACACTTTTAAGAGACTTAACTCTCTCTTCATTTTTTGGGTTCAGTTGTTTCCCATAACTAGCTTCATGCTAAGGTAGAGTATTACATCTACTTGGCAAAGCCAGTTAACGTCTCTTTAAGACGCGGTGTATCCCGAGGGACTCACATGTGTTGCCACATGCAATCGGGCTGTAACGCAAAGGCTACAGGAATGGAAAAGTCACTTCATTGTGACTTTCTAGTGTGATCGGCCGGTAGCGGCGCGATACAAAGCGGGAAGCCTGGTGCTTCGCGCTTTTCTTGGCCGCTGATGAGCGACAAAACCACAACGCTGTGGTTTTGCTTGGTGCTACGGAACTGCCGGGTGCTTCTTAACTTCGAAACCGAAAGAGCGGAGGGTGCGCTTTTCACTTGGACCGTAGTTCACAAGCTGATCCATGATATGGGACCATCCACAATTACGAGTGAGGGCGTAAAATCAAGGCGCGACCCTTTTCTCGTCTCTTCCGGTTTCTTGCTTAAAGCATCGGCGTCCCATCCGCGCATTAACCACCTGTCAGCTTTCCAACCCTGATTACCGGGTAAATGCAGAACCCACCCGGGTTTCACAACGACGATCATTGTTGTGCGATTATCAGGATCTTTCCACAAGCCACCTGGCGTTACAACCGATGCCGATTCGTTGCCCAAATCGAAACCGAAATTCGTGGCTTCGAAATAACCCAAAGGGGTCCATTGCGGGGCTTCGGCTACGGATGCGGCGG
>Ga0209211_10008295_pt1 | contig 14254 bp, 19 predicted proteins | sample RifGroA2_FD_183992 | JGI IMG/M metagenome (GOLD analysis project Ga0209211, IMG submission 183992) | Groundwater microbial communities from Rifle, Colorado, USA - Groundwater A2 (SPAdes) (version 2) | ecosystem: Environmental > Aquatic > Deep subsurface > Groundwater | place: Rifle, Colorado...
CCAAAAAAACAGAAAGAATACAGTTTAAAAGAGCTGATTAAAGGAATTACGCCGAAAAAGAGTCATAAGGTTATTTTTGACGGGCAAGATGTCGGCAAAGAAAAAACGATATGGTAGATAAAATTCCGGATCAAGGCGATATTGTGTGGCTTTCTTTAGACCCAACAAAAGGACACGAGCAAAAAGGCAGACGTCCCGCGCTTGTTCTTACAAAAAAAGAATATAACAAAGCGACGGGTTGTTTTCTTATGTGCCCGCTTACGACAAGAAGGAAGGGGTATATGATGGAAGTTTTATGCAATATTGACGGCAAGAATGCCATTATTTTATCCGATCAGATTCGTTGTGTTGACTTTACTGCGAGAAAGGCGGAATACATAACGACGGTTTCAGATGAAATAATATCCGAAGTTAAAGCCAAAGTCCGCGCTTTGATTTTCGGTTAAACAACAAAAGAGCTAAATAAAAAATGTGTATCTTAAATCTGCGCCACAAAGAGCACTTCCATTTTTGTAATGCCTTCGGCTAACAAAAATTGGTCGCTCTAGCTGAAATAGCGCAGGATTTTTAAAATACAAAATGCGGGAAAAGCAAGATTGACAAGATGTGTTTTGCGTGTATAGTGCAAGCAGATAAAGCAAGATTTTTCTTGCGACTGAATCCGGCAGATTTCCGGAATGCACTTTTAAAGAAAGGAACAACTATTATGAAGAACGCGAATAGCACAGCCTTAAAAATTCCAAGTTGGTATATTGAATTTCTAGCCGCATTACTGCGGCAAGCTCCGCAGCTAGAAGAAATTGATCAAGTCACAGCGGAGGGCTGGATAAACAATCAGAAAAGTCTGAAAAATAAGCTAACCGGTTGCTTAATATATCCTCCCATGACTACCAAATCGCCGGAATCTAATTCTTTGCTCAAATTTGTTGGGACGGTTTTATTTCCCGCAACCACTGCCAAATTCGTCGCCAAAGACAAGTTTGTGATCAACACCAAGCGTAATGCTCCGGTCAAGATTAGCTATCTCGGCGAAAACTTTACGGAATGGTTCCTCTCGGGCGACGGTAAAACCAAAGACCCGATCACGGGACAGACGCTCCGCTACCACGAGTTGCGGCAGTCCTCAATGGACGGTCCCATCATCGCCGAACTCGGTGGCGCGGAGAGGGCGGAAACAACCCTCCTTGAGATATTCTCCCTCATGGAGAAGCAAGGTAAGGGTAAAGACGGTGTTCTCTTGAACAACGGCCATGCCAATCTCTTCTGCGTCAAGGACGGCACTAGTGTGCTGAGAGCGGTCTACGTGCACTGGCGCGACGACGGCTGGAGCGTCGGTGCGGACTCCGTCGGGGGCATGCACAGGTGGGACGACGGCGCCCGTGTGTTCTTTCGCAATTTTGTTCTCTAATCCTCGGAATCTTAGTCTCCGGCGCAAGTCTGATCCTTGGACCCTTTGACCCTCGGTTTGCTTCGCTATCTGGCGCAGGCAAATCGAGGGTTATTTTTTATATTAAAACTCAATCTGCTATACTGTAAATTACTGAAACTAAAATGAAAAATGTTGATTTGGGTAAAGTTAAAAAGGCGCATTTTGTGGGGAGTGGAGGGATTGGAGTCTCGGCGATTTCCAGAATGATGCTGGCGGAAGGAAAAATCGTCAGCGGGTCGGATGTTTCGGATTCGGCGATAATTGATGAATTGCGAAAGCTTAGGGCGAAAATTTTTATCGGGCACAGCGCCGACAATGTCGCCGATGATGTTGATTTGCTTGTTTACACTCCGGCCTTGACGGCCGACAATCCGGAGTTAAAAAAGGCCGTTGAATTGGGTATGCCGACGTTTTCTTATCCGGAAATGCTCGGGCTTATTTCCAAAAACAAATACACTATCGCCGTCTCCGGCGCGCACGGCAAGACTACGACGACGGCGATGATTGCCAAAATTTTTATTGATGCGGGGAAAGATCCGACAGTTATCGTGGGCAGTTTGTTAAAAGACCAAGGAAGCAATTTTGTGGCGGGCAAAAGTGAGTATTTCGTGGTGGAAGCTTGCGAATACAAAAAATCTTTTCTTAATCTTAATCCGAAAATTATCGTCATCACTAACATAGACAACGACCACTTGGATTATTACGGCAATTTGGAAAATATCAAAAAAGCGTTCGGCGAATTCGCGGCGAAGTTGCCGGAGGATGGATATCTGGTTTGCGACTCGAACGATAAAAATTTTAAAGAAATAATTGAAAATGTGAGATGCAAAATAATAGATTACACGAAAGTAAACAATAATTTTAATCTTAAAATTCCGGGCGAGCATAATATAAAAAACGCTCAAGCGGCGATGGCTGTCGCGGAAATTTTAGGAGTTGATTTTAAAAAAGCGGAAAATTCTTTGGAAAGTTTTGAAGGAACTTGGCGGCGGTTTGAATTTAAAGGCGAAACAAAAAACGGTGTTTTGGTCTACGACGATTACGGCCATCATCCGACGGAGATAAAAGCGACTCTGAAAGGAGCGAGGGAATTTTTCGGCGGCAAAAAAATATGGTGCGTTTTTCAGCCTCATCTTTACAGTCGCACAAAACTTCTTTTTGCCGATTTCGGCAAAAGTTTTGGCGACGCCGATAAAATTATTTTGGCCGACATATACGCCGCCAGAGAGCCGAAAGACGAGAGCATAAATTCCAAAATGTTGGCGGAGGAAATAACAAAAAACGGCGGCAAGGCCAGATATATGAAATCTTTTGATAAAGTAACCGGCTTTTTGGCTGAAAATGCCAGAAAAGGGGATGTTGTCATCACAATGGGCGCTGGAGATATTTATAAAATCGGAGATAATTTGCTTAAAAAATAAAAAATGATAATATAAACATTATGAAAAAAGTAATAGTATATTCTACGCCGACCTGCGTTTATTGCCGGATGGCCAAGGATTTTTTGACGGATAAAAATATTCCTTTCACGGAATACGACCTGTCCAAAGACATTCCCAAAAGGGAAGAAGTGATAAAGAAAACCGGCCAAATGGCCGTGCCGGTCATAGAAGTGGACGGGGAGACGATGATCGGATTTGACGAGGGTCAGTTGTCAAAAATGCTGGGAATATAAGTTTTTAGCCCTTGTAGTTCAATGGATAGAACGGAGGCGTCCTAAGCTTTTGATGTAGGTTCGATTCCTACCAAGGGCACCACACAGGAAGTTGCAAGTTTGAAAGGTTCGCCTCGCTTCGCTCGGCGACTAATTCGTATTCAATTTTGGGGGTAAAAACGAATTCACGATTTCGCATTTTGGGGGAAGAAAATTTTTTAATCATAAAATCTTAAATTATTAACCAATAAACATATGAATATGAATCAAAAAGGGTTTGTAAATATTATTCTGGTTTTGACTATTATTGCTGTTGCAGGTGTTGCTGGATATTTTGTTTTGACTAGAAAGCAAACCCCGCTTGTTCAACAAATAACAATACCTACTTCGGCCACAACTCAAACTCCAGTAATAAAAAATCCAACACCGGCCACACCAACTCCACCTAACGAAACTGTGAGCTGGAAAACATACCGGAATGAAAAATATGGATTTTCGGTAATGTATCCTCCTAGTTGGAATATCTTTGAGATGTTGGACAAGCAAAAATATGGACGCGAAGGAGTTACTCTGGATAGTCCGGCGAGACAAAAATTTGAAGGAGTCGAAACACCAGCAGATATAAATATCGTAGTAGAAACAAAATCTGATCAGCTCTCTTTGGAAAAATTCATAGAGCAGTACAGTGATGGATGGTACAGTCGTTATGCGGTTGAAGAAATAAATACGATTGGTTGGAGAAATGCAAGGTATGTAAAAAGTAGTGATTATAGGCCAGCCAATGTAATTTTTATAGACCGTGGACATTATGTTTTAATTATTCCTTTTAATCTTGATGAGACGTACCCTGATATGCCGAACCTTACAATATACAAAAGCATTATCAACACAATTAAATTTAATTAGGAATTTGCCGCCAAAGAAAAACTTGAAATTGTCATCTTCCTTCGCTAAAGCTACGGATGGACAAGTCGGTGCGGCTCCCCGCATTTTTATTTGAAAAAAGTTTGAGTTTATATATACTGTTTGTGTTGAAAGCGCGGGCCTATAGTTCATCGGTAGAACGCATCCATGGCATGGATGAGGGCGGGGTTCAATTCCCCGTAGGTCCAAGCGAGCAAAGCGAGTGCGGAACTAAGAAAACGACCTGCGTCGTTTTCGTCGGGAATTGAAAGCCGGAGCGATGTTTTTGCGGAGCAAAAACCGCGAGGCGGGGTCGCGAGCCACGCTGAAAGCGGGGACTCTGACCAATTCCCCGTAGGTCCACCACTTCGCTCATATATTACTATGAGCTACGCGGTGCAAGCAAAAAATTGACAAGTTTAGCTTGATTTGCTAACATATTAATATGTGAGTGTTTTCCCGTTCTTCTATTATTGTTTGGACGGGCATTCCAATACATATCCCACAAAACCCGCTTCGGCGGGTTTTGTGTTTTCTGAAAGTTTAGAATATCCCAAAATTAACTATCGTTAATTTTGGACCTAGGGAGAATTGAACTCCCGACTCGTCATTGCGCCGGTTTCAACTTTCACCTGCTTGTTTCCGCCTTGGGCGGTGTTGCCCTTGACGGACGGCGGAGCTTCCACGACTTTAAGTTCCACTTTTATCGGAGGCTCCAGACCGATTATATTCGTAGCCGATGTAAGCAAAAAAAGAAAAAAACAAAAAGACGACAAAAGTTATGAAAGCAATCTCTACTTTTCGCATATCACAGATATTTTACCTTATTTGATTCGCCAAAGGAAATTGGATAGAATTTAAATAGTAATTTATGCGAAAAATTTTTCTGACAACCAAAGATGGATTAAAAATCGCCGCCAACTTATATTCGGCGGAACAGCCGAAAGGCTGGATTGTTTTTTCTCATATGATGCCGGCCGTGAAAGAATCTTGGAATGATTTGGCAAAACTGTTTCAAGGCGCGGGTTATGAGAGCGTCGCCGTTGATTTGAGAGGGCACGGCGAATCGGTATCCGGCTTAATGGCAAGGTCTCGCCTTGACTGTCAAGGCGAGACCTTGCCATTTCTAAACTACCGGAATTTTTCCGACACGGAACACCAAAAAAGCATTTTTGATTTGGAAGCGGCGGCCGATTTTTTGATCAAAGAAAGGAAAGCGGCGGCGGGCAAAATTTCTTTTGTCGGCGCTTCCATCGGCGCCAACCTGTCGCTTCAATATATAAGCGAGCATTCGGAATTCAAAACAGCCGTTTTGCTTTCGCCCGGATTGGATTATCGGGGCGTTAAAACCGAGCCTTTGGCAAAAAATCTCAAAACCGGACAAAAAGTGTTTTTTGTCAGCGCCAAAGACGATGTTCGTTCCGGCGGCGATAACACCGAAGAAAATCAAAAACTTTATGATTTGACGCCCCGGGGAGTTGAAAAACAAATTAAAATTTATGAAACCGGCGGCCACGGCACGGACGTTCTGGAAAGCCATCCGGAACTGGCAGAGTCAATAAAAGATTTTATTGGCGGTTAAGACATTTTTATTTTGAATTTTGTATGTGCGAGTTGAAAAAAAATTATAGCTTTTCCTGTACAAGTTCTAGCACTGCCTCAAGAGCAGATGATAATTCTTTGATGCCACTACTTCCGCTAAAATGTTCTTTACAGTGTTCTATAATAGTTTTTGCTCCTAAATTGCTTTCAAAAATTTTCGCATCTGAAATTGGAACGAGGCGGTCATTGTCCGAAAAAATACCAATAAATTTATTTGCGCTGGACTTAATTTTCACCCAATCCAATGGAGTTTGAAGCCAAGGTTTAGCAATTTCTGCATCCTCTTTGGTTTCATTTGCTTCTTCGGAAAGATGAACCCAACCAGCCAAAAATACAGCTCCGCCAATTTTTGTATCTTCCGGTAAAGATTCTAAGTAGCGTAAAATTGTTTGAGATCCTATTGAATGTCCAAAAAGAAAAGTGTCTTTGTCTGGAGTTCCCACCTGTTCTTTAAGAAATTCAACCCATACTTTTATTTTTGGTCTCAACGGTTCTGGCATTGATGGATTAAAAACCGAAAAATCCCTATTTTGAAGTTCTTTTTTGTAAATTATTTGGCATAAATTTTATCTTTTGGACCTAGGGAGAATCGAACTCCCGACTCGTCATTGCGAACGACGCGTAATGCCACTTTACTATAGGCCCTCTTTTTGATTTTAAAAGTTTTTGTAAGTGTTTTCGTTTCTTATTCTTATATCATCAATGATTATTTTTTCTCCGTTGCGATGAAAAATTATTCTGAATCTACCTGTTCGCAAGCGGTAAAAATTTGTTGATTTTATTTTTTTAACATCAAGCCGTTCTGCTGTTTCAGAAAAAAGACTTTTTATAGCTTCAAGTAAAGACATTCTTTCTTTTTTATTTAACTTGTCCAGCAGTTTTTCAATCTTTCGCATCTAATTTTTTAAGGATTTTTATTAAAACTTTTGCGTCCACGCCCTTGCCTTTGTTGTCGCGCGCCGAATTAAAGACAACGCGTTCTTTTTGAACATCTTTTTTTATAAAGTCCTCAATTTCAAGCGGTTGTATTTTAATGGTGTTATTGTCGCAAGTTGCGATAAACCTATCGGTGTTGAATTGTTTGCGCCAAGATGAGGGAAGCGTTATTTGCCCTTTGGTTGTTGATTTTAATATAGTGGTCATGTTTTTGATTAAAGTAATACTTTCTTACTTTATACAACTTGACGATGTGTGTCAATGCATGCCACACAGTCTACTTTCCCGCACCACAAGAGTACTTCCGAAAATATAGTCGCAAAACCTCTTATTTTCTAGGTCGCCCTTTCCACGTATTGCCTGGTTTCGGTGTTGACGACGATGGTGTCGCCTTCGTTGACGAAAAGCGGGGTGCTGATCATGGCGCCGGTTTCCACTTTCACCTGCTTGTTTCCGCCCTGCGCCGTGTTGCCCTTGACGGACGGCGGAGCTTCCACGACTTTAAGCTCCACTTTTACCGGAGGCTCCAGGCCGATTATTTTTTCGTTGAAAAGTTTGGCATTAACCAAAGAATTGGCTTTCAGCAAGTCTATAAAAACCGGCACGACGTTTTCTTCCAATTTGAATCTGGCGCTAGGATTATCTTTCTCGCAGAACCAATATTCGCCCCGATTGCTGTAAAGATATTTTATCGGCTTGGTTTCAATTTCGGCTTCTTCAAACTTGTCCGAAGGCTGGAAAGTTTTTTCCACCGTTTTGCCCGTGATGATATTTTTTATTTTCGTCTGGACAACAGGCTTTCTTTGTTGCATCCTTAAGAAGTGGAATTCCATTACCACATAAGGTTGGCCTTCAAAGACCATAAACACGCCCGGTTTTAAATCGTTATAATTCAACATAAAAACAATAGTATAATGAAACCTTTTTTAAATCAAGACAGTTGTAATAAGCGAAAGGTCGGCCAATTAAGCATTATTTGTTAATTTTTTGTTTATGAAGGCGAGAGAAATAGCCGGCCAAAACATAAAAAATCTTCCCGACGAGGAAGTTTTGGCTATTTCTCTTGTTTCGCCTTTCGCTTTTGAAATTTTGGTTGACCGCTATCAAAGCGCCTTTTTGAGAAAAGCCGGCGGTATCGTAAAAAGGGAAGAGGACGCTCAAGACACCGTCCAGGAAACTTTCGTAAAAATTTATCTTAACGCCAAAAAGTTCAAAAAAGAGAAAGCGGGCGATTCTTTCAAAAACTGGGCTTACAAAGTACTTGTCAATTGCGCCATCAGCCGATACGGCAAGTTGAAGAAAGAATTGCTGGTTTTGAAACCGCTAGACACAGGCGATTCGGGAGAAAAAGTTTTTAATCTTTCCGCCGATTACGCGGAAAGAGAGAATCTGGAAACGAAAATTGACAACAAAAATTTTGTTGCGGAGATTTTAGAGAAATTGCCGAACGCTTTAAGCGCAATTTTGAAGAAATATTTTTTTGGCGGGAAATCTCACAAGGAGATTGCCGCCGAGGACGGCATTTCCGTGATGGCGGCCAAACTGCGCTTGTTTCGGGCCAAAAAAGCTTTCAAAAAAGCGGCGGAAGATATGGGCAAAAGGCCTTTAATGATTTAAAATACATAAATATGGATAATTTATTGAATAATAATTTGTTGAAAAAAAGAATAATGAGAAGAGTATACGCGATTTGGTTCGTTCGCTCGGTTTATGCCAAAATAGCGGTTATCGGCGCAATACTGATTGCGTCTTATTTGCACATATCTTTTGCCCATGTTTTTTCCAACACAGTAAACGCTTCTTCGGGTTTCCTGTTGTCCGCCAAATATCTGACTTCAAGTTTTGCGGCGGCGGACATTGTTTCCAAATTTTTGCTTACAGGAATGATTGTGGCGGTTTTTATGACGGGAAGAGATCTATTTAAACTTAAAAAAGAAAATACTTTGTTTGCGAGAAACTGATTTTTTTAATGGCAAGGTCTCGCCTTGACAGTCAAGGCGAGACCTTGCCATTTTTTTGTGATATATTAAGGCTGTTATGGATGAAAAGGAAATTCTGAAATTTTGGAAGGAAAATAAAATTTTTGAAAAATCTTTGGCCAAAGATTCGCCCAAAGGCGAGTTTGTTTTTTATGATGGACCGCCGTTTGCCACCGGCTTGCCTCACTACGGCAGTTTGCTTTCTTCCATCGCCAAGGATGTTTTTTGCCGTTACAAAACGATGCGCGGCTATCATGTCCGCCGCCGATGGGGTTGGGATTGCCACGGCCTGCCCATAGAAAATATGATTGAGAAAAGGCTGGGGCTCAAGAGCAAAAAAGACATTGAAACGATGGGGGTGGAAAAATTCAACGAAACTTGCCGTTCGGCGGTTTTAGAAACCGCCGACGCTTGGAAAGAATATATAGAAAGAATCGGCCGGTGGGTGGAATTTGATAACGCCTATATGACGATGGACAACTCGTTTATGGAGAGCGTTTGGTGGGCGCTCAAACAGTTGTGGGACAAGGAACTTATATATGAAGGGCGGAAAGTTTTGATGTATTGCCCGAGGTGCGAAACCCCTTTGGCCAAAGCGGAAGTGGCGATGGACAACAGTTATAAAACAGTAACCGAAGAGGCGGCAACGGTGAAGTTTAAAGTCAAAAATCCAAAAAAAGACAGCTTGCCGGAGAATACTTATTTTTTGGCTTGGACGACTACGCCATGGACACTGCCAAGCAATGTCGCATTGGCGGTAAAGGAAGAAATTGATTACTGTTTGGTTGAGCAGGATAAAGAAAATTATATTTTAGCCAAAGAAAGACTGGAGGTTTTAAAAGAAGGATATAAAGTCTCGCAAGAATTTAAGGGGAAAAAGCTTGTCGGCATGGAATACGAACCGTTCTACGACATTCCGGCGGTAAAAAATTCCAATAAAAAATTTTATTATGTCGTTTCGGCCGATTTTGTAACCACGGAAGATGGCACTGGTATCGTCCATATTGCCCCCATGCACGGGGAAGACGATTACAATGTCGGTGTCCGATACGACTTGCCGATAATTCCGCTTTTGGATCAAAGCGGGCACTATAACGAAAATGCTCCGGAAATAGTCAGAGGGTTTTATCTCAAAAAAGGGGAGAGATACATCAAAGAAGATTTGGAAAAAAGAGGATTGATTTTTGCCAAACAAGCGCATACCCACTCTTACCCGCATTGCCATCGTTGCGAAACTCCTCTTTATTACAGCGCGCTTTCTTCGTGGTTTATCAACATCCAAAAAGTGAAAAACAGATTGGTTCAGCTGAATGAAAAAGTGAATTGGCAACCGGAACATCTCAAACACGGGCGATTTTTGAATATCGTGGAAGGAGCGCCAGATTGGAATATTTCCCGCAACAGATACTGGGCTTCGCCATTGCCGATTTGGAAGTGCCAAAAGTGCGGGAGGGAAATTTTAATTGGCTCCGTTGATGAATTGAAAAAACACACAAGAAAATCCGGCAATAAATATTTCGCGATGAGGCACGGCTGGGCGGAAAGCAACGAAAAAAATATCAGTAGCTCTAAATTGGAAAACAGTCACAATTATCCATTGACGAAAAAAGGGGAAAAACAAGTTAGAGTATCTGCCGAAAAATTGGCAGGGCAAAAAATAGATTTGATATTCTATTCCCCGTTTGAAAGAACAAAACAAACGGCTTTTATTGTGGCGGAAAAAATCGGATTGGCTAAAGAAAACATAATCAGCGATAAAAGATTGATGGAAATGGATTGGGGGGTTTTTGATGGCAGACCTGTTGAGGAGTGTAAAGATCTTTTGAGTTTTACTGAAATTGCGCAAGGGGGAGAAAGCTTTAATGATCTCAGGAAAAGAATGGGCGAATTTTTATATGATGTTGAAAAAAAATATTCAAGCAAAAATATTTTAATTGTCAGTCATGGCGACCCGATATGGATGTTGTGTTCGGTAGCCAAAGGACTAAATGAAAAAGAGGCCACCATTGTGAGGGAAAATAAAGGTGATTTTATAGACAAAGGCGAATTTATGGAATTGCCTTTTGTTCCATTGCCTCATGACGGCAATTTTACCCTTGATCTGCACCGGCCGTATATAGATGAAGCGGAGCTTGTTTGCTCGGATTGCGGCGGCAAGATGAAAAGAACGCCGGAAGTTTTGGACGGCTGGTTTGAGTCCGGTGCGATGCCTTTTGCCGAGTATCATTACCCATTTGAAAACAAAGATCAGTTTGAAAAAAGATTTCCCGGCGATTTTGTCGCCGAATATGTCGCCCAGACCAGAACCTGGTTTTACTATATGCACGCCATCGCCGGCATGCTTTTCGGCGATGTGAGTTTTAAGAACGTGGTTTCCACGGGCACTATTTTGGCGGAAGACGGAAGTAAGATATCAAAATCCAAAGGAAACTATACCGACCCGATGATAAATATGGACAAATTCGGGGCGGACGCTCTGCGCTATTACTTGATGGCCAGTCCCGTAATGCAATCGGAAGATATCAGTTTTTCAGACGCGGAACTGAAAGAAATACACGGTAAGGTCATAAACATTCTTTGGAACACTTTTAAATTTTTTGATTTATATAAGGCGGAATATGACGGAAAAACAAAGGCCAAAGAAAGCGAAAATGTTTTGGATAGGTGGATTTTGAGTTTGCTTGGCAATTTGATTATGGAAGTGTCGGACGGTTTGAATGGATATAATACAGTGAAAGCGGGAAGGCCGATCAAAGATTTCATCAGCGATTTTTCCACTTGGTATGTGAGAAGATCAAGGGATAGGATAAAAGGCGATGACGAAAAAGACAAACAATCCGCTTTGGCGACAATGAGAGAAGTTTTAAACGAACTGGCCAAGCTCATCGCGCCGATTATGCCTTTTATGGCGGAGGCGATTTATAGTGGCGTCGGGACGGGAGAGAAAGAAAGTGTGCACTTGGAAGAATGGCCAAAAAAAGTGGAAAGTGGAAAGTGGAAAGTGGAAAGTTTAATTGAAGAAATGGAAGAGGTGAGAAAAATTGTTTCTTTTGGTTTAGAGGCTAGGGCAAAAGCGGGAATAAAGGTAAGACAGCCGCTACAAAAATTTAAAATGAAAAATTCAAAATTAAAAACTAAAAAAGAACTTCTGGATTTGATCAAAGATGAGCTGAATGTCAAAGAGATTATTTTTGATGAGAAAATTTTAAGCGAGGTTGAATTGGACACGGAAATATCGCCCGAGCTGAAAGAAGAGGGCAGTTTGAGAGATTTGATTCGAGGTCTTCAAGATTTGAGAAAGAAAGCCGGTCTTAATACCAGTCAAAAAATTGTTTTGCTTGTTCAAGCGGAAAAACAAGCCAGAGAGTTTATGGAAAAATTCACTAACGAAATCAAAAAATCAGCCGGCATAGAGAAATTGGAGTTCAACGCTGTCGTGGAAGGTGGTGAAGAAATATCTACCGTTGGCTTTGTGATAAAAGCCAAGACAGAAGCGTAAAATTTTATTTAATTTATCAAAAACAAATTTCTATGCCAGAAATGATGGAAAATAATAATTTTGAAAAAAAATTAGCTCCAAAACTGGAAGCGCTATATGACAAAGTACCAAACTGGGAAAATATTTTGCATTTCGTGAGAGAAGGAGAAAATAATTTTATCAGCGATCTCAAAATGCTTGATTTAAATAAACTTGGCATAGAGACTAGCGATGTCCATGTTTATTCAGATATAGAAGTGCAGGCATTTATTGTGGGAATCACCTCAAAAGACAACCCGCGCGAAATTATCGCCAAATCGTATCTTGTTTACGGCGCGCATTGGATAGACGATTTTTTTGACAATCCAAAGATTGGGGTGCCATTTGAAGATATTTTTAAAAACAGAAATGATATTAATGAAGCTTTGACCGGTATGGGTTATATTGGTCAGGTTGGCTTATTGCTTGCGGAAAAAGTTCCGCACCCAGAGGGTGTGCTAAAAGGCCTTAAGCGTATGATATACGGTGGACTGGTTCAGCGCTCATCTTCTCGGGAACAAAGAGAGTTGCTTAAAAAGGAATATCAAGATTTAGGGATTCAGTCAGTTGACAGTCGTGTTGGAAAAGAAATCGCTTCAATTCAAGCAGAGACATATTGGATGACCAATAAAACAGTTCTGGAAATGGTAAATGCTCCAGAAACCAATTTCAATTTCACAGTAGCAGAATTGTGGAATCTTATTTATGCGCCCGCTTTGTATTATCATGATATTGCGGAAGAAGAACAAAACAAGGAGACATCTTTTGAGAGAGATGAAAAACCGAGAGACGAAGAAATGATAAAAATGATAAAAATTGGGGCAAAGTACCTTGCTCAATTTCCGGATGATAAATTTGATTTGCGAATACATCAGTTAAAATTTTTACTCTCAGCCTTCAAAAAAAACTTACCAGTCGCCATTATCTCGGAGTATGAATCGATCATTAAGGAATACGGCCGATAAAGAAGAAATTCTATATTTTTTAAATTGGTAATGATGTTGACCTTTTTTGGTATTGTTGATACTATAAAAATAATGAATACCATAACTATCCCTAAAAATTTAATAAAAACAAAAAGCGAAGACTTGATGGTTATTTCGCGAAAAGAGTATGAAGGCATGAAAGCTAAAAGTCTCCCTGTTTGTTTCTTGAAAGGGGAAAAAGCCAGAAGTTTGGACAAGCGAGTTGAAGAAGCGTTAAAGGAACACAAAAAAGGAAAAACGGAAAAATTAGAATCGTTTTTGGAGAAAGAATATTCTAATCTTCATAAATAAAAATGAAGATTGAATCTTACCCTTGTTTTAAAAAGTTTTTCAAATGGCGCATCAAATTTATTTGACGGAGGGGATAATTCTCAAGAAAAGAGATTTTGGCGAGGCGGACAGGCTGTTTTGGATTTATACGGAAAAATTCGGAATGATAATGGCATCCGCCAAGGGTGTCCGGCTGGAAAAGTCAAAACTTCGCGGGAACTTGGATGTTTTTACTTATGGCGAATACGCTGTCATTTCTTCCAAAGATTTTTGGCGGCTGGTGGACGCGCGGGAAACAATTTCGGCGAAATTGAATCGTAGTTCGGCTGAACAGACCGGCCTCATTGGCGGGCAAGTGAAAGTTTTTGCCAGAACGGCCAGTCTTCTGGCAAGGATGATAAAAGGGGAAGAAAGAAACGAAGAAATGTGGAAACAGGTAAAAAATTTGTTTCTTAATTTATTTAAAAAAAATGTTGAAAAAAAGGATTTGAAAGATTTGGAAATAAAATCAACGGCGGCTATTTTGAAAACTCTCGGCTATATGGAAGAGATACCAACCTCTATGCCCGGCTTGGTATTGGCTATAAATAGAGCCATAAAAGAAAGTATGCTATGATAAACAAGTCTATAAAGTCTATAAAGTCGAAAGTTTGTAAAGTTTATGGCTATGGATAATCTTGAAAAATTAAAGAAAAAATTATATCAAAAAAACCGAAAGTTTTCCGACCGGCTGAAAAGGGAAACGCTGCGCCAAGAAGAAAGCGAAATCAGCCCGTATTGGCCAAAGGAAGATTTGGAAAAAATTGATACGGGCAATTTTTCCCCGCCTTCAGACGGCCTTTTCAAGCGCCTGAAAATTTTTGTTTATTTGCTCATTGTCTTTGTTGTTTTGGCGGGCGGGGCGGCGGCTTACCTTATGTATTCCGGAGGCAATATCGTTTCTTCCTCCAATGTTTCCATTGATGCCAACGGGCCGAT
>Ga0209211_10008296_pt1 | contig 14251 bp, 18 predicted proteins | sample RifGroA2_FD_183992 | JGI IMG/M metagenome (GOLD analysis project Ga0209211, IMG submission 183992) | Groundwater microbial communities from Rifle, Colorado, USA - Groundwater A2 (SPAdes) (version 2) | ecosystem: Environmental > Aquatic > Deep subsurface > Groundwater | place: Rifle, Colorado...
CCTGAAAAAAGCTCCGTCATCCGGCAACCCGCTTACCGCCCGACCCGGGCCAAGCAGTATAACGGCCGTCAATAAACATGCCGTGATCTTGCGCAAAATGTGATTCATGAAGTCTCCGTCAAATGTTTCAGATCCTGAACCACTTCGCTGCTCATGGCCTTCACCTGCTCGGTGAGAATTTTTCCCGGCGCCTGCAGGGCCTTGGCCGCCTCATCCACGGACCGGCTGAAATAATATTGTCCCATTTGAAAATACCTGGAAAAACTGGACTCGCTCAAAATCTTGTCAATGATGACATCAATCATCGCCCCGAAATTCGTGACGTTTTCATAAATAGACGCAGGCAGCTTCATTTTGTTAAAACGCTTCACCGTGACGCCGGTCCGGTTCACATAATCCACCCGCAGGATTTCCACCTCCAGCCTGTCCATTTTGAAATCAAGATCTTGGCCCGCGGCCGCCCCGGCTTGTGCCGGTTTGTGTCCCACGATAGTTTTGATACTTTTGAGCAACTTGCCGTTGACCACGCCGCGTTTGTTCTTTTCCACGTTAAGGTCCGTGATAATCAGCTTCCAGAGCCGGATGTGGAAACTTTTTCTTTTAATCAGTTCCGGCAAATCGATATCAATGAAAAAATAGGGGGCTTGGGCGAAAATTTCGGATTCAAAACCCGGAGGATTGTAAAGGGTCACGTTCTTCAAAGTGAGTTCGGCCGGAAATTCATGGCGCAGGCTCTCGATCTTGACGCGGAACCCCGTGGCATCCGTGATCATGATTTCCACGGTTCTGCGTATCAAGCCGTCGTGAAAAAAATAGAGCAAGACCCCGGCAAGGAGGATTACCCCGGCGATAGTTTCCAGAATAAATATCAGGATACGGCGCGTCACAATGGGGCCTATTCTAATCGCAAAGCTATTTGTTTACAACATCCCCCCGCATGTTCTATAAATAAACCCCGTAAAAACCATGGACCAGGCAAACAGAAAATTCCATTTCACCGATGCCCTGAAAATAGCCGACATACGCCTCTTCCTCGGTGCCGTGGCTTTTTTCACGCTGGCGAGCCGGGCCCTGGCCGTGGTCATCGGGTTTCAAATCTACCGGATCACCCGCAACCCCATGTCTCTCGGCTGGCTGGGGCTGGTGGAAGCCATCCCCGCCATATCCCTGGTTCTTTTCGGAGGTTACGCGGCCGATCACTTCAACCGGCGCAAAATCCTTTTAATCACCCGGGCCGCGTCGATTTTGTGCGCCCTGGCCCTGGCCGCGCTTTCGCGGGACAGCCAATCCACTTCTCTTTTGGGTCTTTACGCCGTGATTTTTCTGGCGGGCGTGGCCCGGGGCTTCGCGGACCCGGCCAACACGGCTTTTGAAGCCCAGGTAGTCCCGAAACATCTGACCGTGAATGCCACCTCCTGGATCAGCAGCACCTGGATAAGCTGTTCCGTGATCGGCCCCGCGATCATAGGTTTCGCGTTCGACGCCTGGGGCGCGGCGGGCTCGTATCTTCTCATCACCGTTCTTTTTGTCCTTTCCTGGTTCATGACTCTGGCCATCCCCCCCAAACCCCAGCCTATGCCGGAACAACGGGAACCGGTGCTTAAAAGCATAGGCATTGGCTGGCGTTTTGTTTTCGCCAATCAGCCTTTGTGGACGGCCATGATTCTGGATTTATTCGCCGTGCTTTTCGGAGGCGCCATCGCTCTCTTGCCCGTTTACGCGGAAGATATCCTGCACGTGGGCGCAAAAGGTTTGGGATTGCTGAATGCCGCGCCGTCTTTGGGCGCGCTTTTGATTATGCTTACCGCCACCCGCCACCCGCCTATCGGACGCGCCGGCCGCAATCTGCTTCTGGCCGTTTTCGGCTTTGGAATAAGTTTCATCCTTTTCGCTTTTTCCAAAAATTTCTGGCTGTCCATGACGGCCTTATTTCTGAGCGGGCTGTTTGACGGCGTGAGCATGATCATCAGGCGTTCCATGATACGGCTTTTGTCGCCCGATGAATTGCGGGGACGCATCGCGGCCGCGGGCTGGATTTTTATTTGCGCTTCCAATGAACTGGGCGCTTTTGAAAGCGGCCTGGTGGCAGCCTGGATAGGAACGGTTCCCTGCGTGGCCCTGGGCGGGTTTGTCACTCTCGGTATTGTCGCTCTCGTAGGAACTTTCGCCCGGGACCTCCGCAATCTGCGCTTTGACGTGAACACCCTCGATAAAAAGTAGAGACTTAAAGGCCGGGGCGGGAAGCAAATTCTTTGATTGCGACGTCGAGCAGGTTTTCGGGGTCCAGGGCCAGAATTTCCGCAATCACCTGCGTTTTGGCAAAGGCGTTCAAAAAGGCGTCTGTCTTGCAAATAAGCCGCAGCCGCTTGATTTGGCATTCGCTGGTGACTGAAATGTCATCGCGGAAACGCCTCACCAATTCCTTCACTTTGCCGCGGTCGCCGCGGAAAATATAATAAATATTCAGGTAAACCCTTCCCACCGCTTCGGTGGCCCGCATGATGGGATGCACTCCGTAGAAATATTTCCAATACCCTCTCCCCATTTCACAGTAATACATGAGGCTGGCCAGAGAAATGCTCCGCAAGGCCTGCTGGACGGTTGTTTCCGCGATATAAACGGTTTTGTCCGGGGCGTAATAGGCAAGGTGGACGGAATCATGCGAAGCGTAACGGTCGAGAATGTCAAAAAAAGGCAGAACTGGCCTCAAAGCGTGGCAAAACTCTCCCGAATCTCTTTGGGGGCATATGTCGCAAGGCTGGAAGTCCGCGGCCTGCTTGACAAATTCAGGCACTTTGGCGGGGTCATTAAGAAAACATCGGGCGTAATCTTCAACTTGATCGTGGTCAAGTATCAACCGCGCTCCGTCTTTGAAAGTGAGATATATCCCCGGGGTTGTGAAATCCACTGGACCCATGGGAAAGCCTCCCTCTGTTCAAATTCTACTCTTATTAACGGCCCAAACAATGAATTTTATTATGAGAGATTCCTATCGCTGAGCGGCGCTCTTAGCTTTTAAACGTTCAAGAACCGGAGCCCAGTGTTGCTTGCTGCGGCAATGCCAGGCGCTGAATATGTTCCAATTCAGCTCCACTTTATCAAGGATCACGGAAGAGGGCATGCTATCCGAGACAATGATGTCCAGCATATAGCGCATCATCTCTATTTTCAGGCCCAGGCGCGAGCACAGGAAAAACAGAAAGGCGTCTTCGGGGCAATCGGTTATGCCGCGGCTTGTCCGTTTGAGGGTCTCGAAGAATTGAAAAAGCACGGGCCGGCGGCTAAGCGCGGCCACAGCCGGCCGGCGCATAAAAAAAAGCCCTCCCTGCATCCACTCGCCGCCCGAATTCCGCGCCGCGTATTCATTGGTGGTTTTCTGGCCCACAAGATCCATCCCCGACTCCATGACTTTTTTGAAAATCGCGTCCGATGAAAACAAAACATCCGAATCCGCCTTGGCCAGATAATCGCCCGGCCCCATGTCGTTTTCTATTTCCCTGAAAGCCTCAAGCTCATTCACAATCACACCTGCGCCTCCCCAGGCCATGGGATGTTTGGTCTTTCTCAAGATCAAATTCTTCCCCCCGCAGCCGCTGCGCAGCGCCGCGGCCTGTTCTTCAGAAAAAAAATCATTCTTATCAAGATACAAATAGATCTTTCCGGTTTGTGGAAAACCGGTTTCAGCCAGGCTTCGCACGGATTGCAGAAGGTAATCAAAATGCGCGACGCAGGAAAAAAAAACAAAATGCATGCGGGCCGGCTTCAGAAAGGGAATTTTTTTGATTTCCTTGGCGGGGCGGAGGCTGATTTTTAAATCATGCGACAGAATGTAAGCCAGGTTCCGCGCGGCGAGGAAGATATTTCCCAGAAACCCCGGTTCAGGACTTGGGCTCATTGCCCGGCTTCCATTTGATGGAACAGCCCACGGCCGGCTTTTGATCGGATGAAACAGGCTGGTCATTCAAAACCGCGTCAAGCGCGGCCCTGACGTCTTTGCCGGTAACCGGAATGCCGCTGCCGGGACGGGAATCGTCGAATTGCCCGTGATAAACCAATTCACGGTTCTTATCATAAAGATAAAATTCAGGGGTCGCGTAAGCCGCGAGCTGCCGCGCGGTTTGCTGGCTTTCGTCAAACAGCAGGGGAAAATTAAATCCTTCCTCAACCGCCATCTCCGCGAGGCGGTCCGGGGCGTCGTCCGGATAAGCCGCGGGGTCATTGGCGCTGATGGCCACAATGCCTAAGTCTTTTCCCGCGTAATCCCGGCCCAGCTGGGCCAGGCCCGCCTTCACGTGTTTAACGTAGGGACAATGGCGGCAAATAACCGCCACGAGAAGGGCTTTCTTCTGGCTGAAATCGTTAAGTGAAACCGTCTGGCCCGTTACCACATCCGGAAGGCTAAAATCAGGCGCCTTTTCCGCGGCCTGCGCCCGGCCCAGGGCCAATATCCAAATAACAAATAAGAAAAAAAACTTCTTCACGGCCGGCCGCCTTCCCGTTTCTTGAGATAGTCAAGCAAGAGCAGAGTGAGCTTGCCGATCAGCCAAATGGAAAACAGAACAAAAAAAAGCATCAAAATCCACCGGAGAAAAAATCCCGCCACCAGCAGAATCGGAAAGAGCAATGTTCCTAAAACGCAGAAAACCGCCAGCATCAACAGCACCAAAAGCCCCACCAGAAATTCTTTCATGCCAGCCTCCCGTCTTTTTCGTCCAGCTTGTGAGTTTCCCGGAAAACCACGGCCTGCCCCGCGAAAGCGCCTTTCGCGTCCACCAAATTCCAAACCGTGGCCTGCCGTATTTCAAATCTCCGGCCCGCGCTCGAAACACGCACGCCCCGGTAATCATCGATATATCCCTGTCTCTTGACCGTTTCAAGAAAACGGGCGCGTGCCTCGCGTTCCATCGGCTCGGCCGTCTGACGGCCCGGCGTTTGGGTGAACGTTTTCCAGTCCATTTCCCAAAGATCCAAAGCCTTTTGATTGCCGTAATTGAGGACAGGGTCTTCTTCCGTGCCGGTTGAGGCCAAAACAAAAGGGGCCTCAAACACTTCCTTCACCAGGGCCTCGTCCGGCCTGTCTTCAGACCACAGGCTTTTCCCCTTCCAGTGCCGGTAACTGGAAAGAATGAGCCTTGTCTGCCGGACTAAAAAATCAAAATCACACTCCGATATCTTCATTCCAAAGTTCGGGTCTCGCGCGGATGAATTCGCGCATAAGCTCTTTGCATTCAGTCATATTCAGGTTGATCAATTCCACGCCGCGGCTTTTGGAATAATCTTCCGGCCCGCGGAAGGTTTCGTTTTCGCCGATTACCACCACGGGAATTTTATAAAGAAGAATAGTTCCCGTGCACATGTCGCAAGGCGAAAGGGTGGAATAGATGACGCACTTTTGATAATCCGCGGCCTTGAGCCTGCCCGCGTTTTCAAGGCAATCCATTTCCGCGTGGAGGATTGCTGATTTTTTCTGCACGCGGCGGTTATGCCCGCGGCCCACGATGCGGCCGTCCTTGACCAGCACGGAACCTATCGGAATGCCGCCTTCGGCCAGGCCCAGGCGCGCCTCTTCCAAAGCCGCTTTCATAAAAACCTCGTGCCCGCTCATAGCGTCTTCATATCAATGACGAAGCGGTAACGCACATCGCCTTTCAAAGTACGCTCATAGGCCTCGTTGACTTTTTGAATGGGAATCACTTCCACGTCCGAAACAATATTCTTTTTCGCGCGTATGCCGCCTATGAGCGCGCCCGCGAATTTCCGGCGCTTCAGGATGAGCGAAAAGGCCTCGATTTGCAAAGGCTTTTCGGGCGCGCCCACAATGGCCAAAGTGCCGTCTCTCTGGAGAAGCTGAAAATAAGCGTTCACATCATGATCCGCGGCCACGGCGTCCAGAACAAAATCAAAACGGTTGGCCAGCGATTCCAAAATTTTAGGATTTTTCGTGACCACAAAATGCCTGGCCCCGAAACGGCGGGCGTCTTTTTCTTTGGATTTGGAAGTGCTGAAAACCGTCACTTCCGCGCCCATGGAGGCGGCCAATTTCACGGCCATATGCCCCAAGCCGCCCATCCCGATAACGCCCACCTTTTGCCCGCGGCCCACCTTGAAATGCCGGAGCGGCGAATACGTGGTTATCCCAGCGCAAAGAAGCGGAGCGATGCCGGCCAAAGGCTGTTTGGATTTGATTTTGAGCGCGTAATTCTCATCCACGACAATCTGCGACGAATAGCCTCCGTGGGTGCGCGTTTTTTCGTCTTTTTCCGTTCCGTTATAAGTCCAGGCAATGTGTTTTTCGCAAAACTGCTGCTCGCCTTTTTCGCAGCTTTCGCACCGCCGGCAGGAATCCACAAAACAGCCGACCCCGGCCTTGTCTCCGACTTTGAAACGGCGCACCTTGGAACCCACGCGTGCCACCCGGCCAGCGATTTCATGGCCCGGCACCATGGGATAGTCGGAGGTGTCCCACTCATTGCGTGCCTGGTGAATGTCCGAATGGCAAATGCCGCAGTAAAGGATTTCTATCAAAATATCGTGAGAGCCCGGCTCCCGGCGTTTGAATTTGAACGGTTTGAGAAGCGCTTTGGGGCCTTGCGTGGCGTAACCGCGTGTTTCCAGCATGTTTTTCCCTCCGGATTGATTGCCGTTAATTTTATCCCGAAATATCGCGGAGGTAAACCGCTTTTAAACGTCCGCGGCGTGGGAAAGCGCGGAAAGAATGGGCGGGTTGAGCTTAAAGCTGAATTCCAGATTTTTTCTGACCTTGTCAGCCACCTCTTGCAGAGAAATGCCGAGCACAATGGCAAGTTCTCCGATAAGGCCCCTGAGCGACTGCTGCATGATTTGCCGTTTTCTTTGCTCCCTGGCCTGCGGCATTTCTCTGCAAAACGTGAGAATGTCGCTGGCCCAGCCCCAAACCGGTCCGTCGTGGGCCGGCGCGCCGTTGCGTCCTTTGAGAAAATCCAGCACGGCATTGGCCTGCTGGGGCGAAACAAGGGAATGAAAACCCGAGGTGCTGATATGATCGACAGGGATAAGAAAACGTTCACTCATGCGGGTCGTTGACTTGGGGACAAGGGCGTAATACAGAGCGTCCTTGTCCATTTGCTTTTGCTGGACGACTTCCTTGATCTGGCAAAGGCCATGGGTTGAGTGGTAGAGCAAGTTTCCTTGGCGGAATTTTTGAGTCACGCCCTAGTATATAACTATATTCACTCAATAGGTGGGTTATTCTTCGCCGGGTCCGCGGCCGGAAAAACCGGCAGATAGCGGACAGCCAGTCCAAAGGCCACAACAGTCGCGGTCACAAAGAAGATAGAAATGGCAAGTTCTGTCCAGGCCGGGAAATAGCGTGTCCCCGTGTAGGGAATCATGCTGAACCAGCTGACATTGAGGCGGTTCAAGATCACCCCGGAGCCGGCCAGCATGGACGCGAAGGCCAGGCCTTTGACATGCGAGCGCACGCCTTTCAGTGAAAACAGCAAAGCCGGAAGCAGCACCCCGCCCGCGAGTTCCGCGGCAAAGGAAACCCCCATCCAAGGGTGGTCAAGGACTGCGTTCCAGACGCCGCGCGCGGAAATATCCGCGATTTTGAGCCCGAAATAAATAAAAAGCACGGTGCGCGCCGCCGAGGCCAGCGTCAGAAGAAGCGGAATTTCCAGCCCACGCCCGAAAATTTTATACGAAAAATACGATTCGACTATGGTCATGCAAAGACCGACGGCCACCGCTGAAACGAGAAAAAAGACAGGCAAAAGCGGCGAAAACCAAAGCGGATAAATTTTTTGCGGCATCACCAGAAACATGGAGCCCATGGACGATTGGTGAAGCGTGGAAAGAATCACGCCCGCTATCACCAGCGGAATGGCGCCGACATGGATGGCGTGAACGGCCTTGGGCATATTGAGGCGCTCGAAAATCGCGGGGCTGAATTCCACCATGAGCACCGTGATATAAAGCGTGACGCACCACGCCACTTCAAACATGATGGAAGTGTGCTGCCACATGACCAGCGGGTGCCAAAGCCTCTGCGGCCGGCCGACTTCGATAAACAAAGTAAGCGCCACGAAACTGTATCCCAGAAAAGCCGTAAGGACCATGGGCCTCAAAATCGGCTCAAACCGGCGGATGTGAAAAATATGCACCGTGGCCGCTATCACAAATCCTCCGGCGGCCAAAGCCACGCCGCTTTGCAGCAAGCCTATCCAGACACCCCAGGGGAATTCATCATTCATGGCCGTCACCGCGCCGAGGCCTTTGGCAAAACGCCAGAAAATCACGGCCAGCGACACCGCCCAAAACGCGGTGAGCGTGGCCTTGCCTAGCTTCGCGGCGCGAACCGAAACACGGCCCAGCATCACGGAAAAAATCAGATAAAGAAAAACCAGACACACAAAAATTAAAAAAGACCAGCCCGCGAGATTCATGCGATCTCCTTGCCTTCCCCCTGATTTTTAAGGCTCACGGCAACGGCGCCAAAAAGGCCGGCCAGCGCGGCCGCCACTAGCGGAATGCGCGACACCACTTCCCAGGTAAAAGACGGAATCGGAGATGAAGGAAGGGTTGTTTTGAACCCAAGCTGTTCAAAAGGGACGGAGGATAGATACAACCAGGACGTGCCGCCTATTTCATTTTCGCCGTAAATGTGGTTGATGTATTTCTGCGGATTGGCTTTGATGCGCACCTTGGCTTCAAAAAGCAGGGCCTGTCTTTTGCCGAATTTGAGAGCGCCTGTCGGACAGGCTTCCGCGCAAGCGGGCAAAAGCCCCTTGAAAAGCCGGTTTTGCGCGCAAAGCTGGCATTTCCCTATCACAGGCGTGAACCCGGAATGCCAGTTGAATTTCGGCACTTCAAAGGGGCAGGCTATCATGCAGTAACGGCAGCCGATACAGCGCTGGGCGCGGTAAATCACGGGCCCCGCCTCGGTTTGCGAAAGAGCGCCCACCGGACAAACCGAAACGCAGGCCGGCTCCAGGCAATGCATGCATTGCCGCTTGACCGGCAGCCCTCCGACCGTGTTCACGGCCGACCATTTATCGTAAGAAAGCACCTCGCGGTGGGCCGGCGAAATATTCGACCCGTCATCCGCCGAATTCAAATTGTTGGCGTTGATGCAGGCCCGCGAGCAAGCGCGGCAGCCGATACAGCGCGTAAGGTCCACGAGCACGCCGTACACTTCACCCTTTGAAATTTTGGGGTGATTGGCAAAAACCTTTTTGGGAAACAGGCTGAAGGAAAAAAATCCGCCGAGGAATTTTTTTAAAAAATCCCTGCGGGAGGAAAGATCAACCCTTGGGCTTATCGTTTGGATTCCGCTTCCGGCCATAGAGGTACCATCCGCCGAGCCAGCCAAAAGCCAGCCCCACCATCAAAAACAAAAGCGCGGCCACCCACGCGCCCTGCTTAGCGCGGGCAAGGCGCCATTCGAGATCTTTGGTTTTCTCGTTCAGATCAAACACATTGTCGACACCGGCAATGGTCATTTGCTGGTTCATCGACGTGACCTTTTCGCGAAGCTCCGGCAATTTGGCGCTCTTGTGCACATTGTTTTCATGGCATCTTGAACAAACCTCCGCGCCCACAGAAAGCGTGTGCCCGGCCGCGCCTGTCCCTTCAATAGAGGAATGCGGCGCCGCATAGGCCGGCATATGGCAGGTGGAACACTTGAGGCCTTCTAGATGATGGGTGGAATGCGCGAAATCCGTAAGCCTGCTTTGATGGCAGGAGCCGCAAAGCGCGTCGCCGCCGCCCGCGCGCAGCCCCTGCGCGTGCACATTGTGGCAATCGAAGCAGCGGATATTTTTCGCGTGGTGTTTGCTCACCTTCCATTCCTGATAGGTTTTCTCATGGCATTTCCGGCACATCTCCGAAGAAACGGGGATGGACATCTTGGCTGTATCCGGATGACCTTCAGTCATGGCGCCGTGGCAGGACTCGCAGGTCACACCGGCTTGAGCGAATTTGGCGCTGCCCGCTTCATGTCCCGTGGTGTGGCAGGTCAGACATTCGGAATTCTTGTGGTTGTCTTCCCAGGTTTTCTGAAAGGACTCATTGGAATAGGCCTTGGCGTGAATGGACACTTCCCAGCTCTCGTAAATATCCGAGTGGCAGGCCCCGCAGGTGTCGGAGCCCGCGTATTCCGCGTGAGCCAAACCAGACATCGCCCAACAGCAAACGAAAAAGAGAATGGCTTTTCTGACCATAAGTTGCCTCACGGAAATATGCGTCAAGTAGACCACACTTGTCATGCAAATACTGTGATAGCCATCACGAAAATTCCCCACTTTGTATGGGCTAGGCCTTCGTATATAATCACCCCGCTAACCGGGAGGACTTATGAAACTCACGCTTAAACTTTTATTTTTGGCCATTTTGGCCGCCATGCTTTGGGTCACGGTCACGGCCAGCTTTGACCGCAATGTGCTTATCGCCGGCAAAGAACTTTGGCTCGATCCCTGGGGCAAAGCCACGCTTTTCGACGCTTATTGCGGCTTCACCACCTTTTTTGTGTGGGTGGCTTACAAAGAAAACTCTTGGCCGCGTGGCATCCTGTGGTTCGCGCTTATCATGATTCTGGGCAATATCGCCATGTCGCTTTACATGCTCATCCAGCTTTTCAAACTCAAAGACGGCGAATCTTTCGAAACCCTGCTTCTCAGAAAAAAAGCCTGAACGTGAAAAATTTCAAGGATTGGAAAATCACCCGCCTCATGCTGGACCTGCTCAAGCAAGGCATCACGCCTGAGAAACTCGCCCTGTGCGCGGCGCTGGGCATTGCCCTGGGCATTTTCCCCGTGCTGGGCGCCACCACCCTGCTCTGCGCCGCGGCCGCTTTTATCTTCAAAGTGAATTTGCCGCTCATTCAGCTGGTGAATTATCTCGCGTACCCGCTGCAGCTAATTTTGATTCTTCCCTTTATCCGCGCCGGCGAATTTGTTTTCCGCACCGCGCCTATTCCGCTTTCCGTGCCGCAAATGTTGGGCATGATCAAAAACGACTTCGGCGGCGCCATCCAATCGCTTTGGATTGTCACCCTCACCGCCATGGCCGTGTGGCTGGTCGTGGGCCCCCTGCTCACCCTGGCCCTTTATTTTCTGCTCAAACCCCTTATCGCCAAACTGAGGCTCAGCCGGTGACGCAAGCCCTTTCCCTTATCCTCATCGGCTGGGCAGCGGCCGCCACGGTCATGCTCGTGCTCTGGGCCATTTACCACAAAACCGGGAACGCCACCCTGGTGGACTTTGGCTGGACCGCGAACCTGGCCATGATTGCCCTGATTTACGCCCTGCTCGGAAACGGCCAAGGCCTTCATCGCGGCCTCATGGCTTTCATGGCCCTGCTGTGGGGCGCGAGGCTTTCTTCCCATATTTTCAAACGCGTGCTCACGGGCAAAGAAGACGAACGCTACACCGACATAAAAAAACGCTGGGGCGGCAATATCACCGTGAAATTTTTCTTCATGTTCCAATTCCAGGCCCTCACCGACGTGCTGCTCTCGATTGTCTTTCTTTTCCCGGCCCTCAACCCCAGGCCCGGATTATCCGCCCTCGAAATCGCGGGCTTCATCCTCTGGGGCGTCGCGCTATCGGGCGAAACCCTGGCCGACCACCAGCTTAAAACCTTCAAATCCAACCCCGCGAGCAAAGGCAAAACCTGCCGCGCCGGGCTTTGGAACTATTCCCGTCACCCCAATTACTTTTTCGAATGGCTCAACTGGTGCGCCTATTTCCTGCTCGCCCTGGCCTCGCCTCATGGCTGGATAGGCATCGTCTCGCCCGCGCTCATGCTTTTCTTTTTATTCCGGGTGAGCGGCATCCCCTTAACCGAAGCCCAATCCCTCAAATCCAAGGGCGACGATTACCGCCGCTACCAGCGCACCACCAGCGTTTTCATCCCCTGGTTTCCCAAAAAGGAGCAACATGGACCTGCTTGAAAAAAACCTGCTTCCCGACTGGCTTATCCGCACCGGCATACGCCGCCTGCTAGCCGTGCGCCTGCGCGACGAAAACAAAGGCGACATTGAAAAACAAAAACAGCATCTCATGGCCTTTGTCGAAGAACTCAAACAAAGCCCCATTGCCGTCCACACCGCCGACGCCAACAACCAGCATTACCAGGTGCCCACGGAATTTTTCCTGCTCACCCTGGGCAAACACCTGAAATACAGCGGAGGCTACTGGCCCGCGGGCTGCGCCAGTCTGGATGACTCGGAAGATGCCATGCTCAAACTCACAGCCCAAAGAGCGCGCCTTGAAAACGGCCAAAACATCCTGGAGCTAGGCTGCGGCTGGGGCTCACTCTCCCTTTACATGGCCGCGACATTCCCGGGCTCGCGCGTGACCGGCGTTTCTAATTCAAAAACCCAAAAAGCCTATATCGATGCTCAAGCCCAAAAACGGGCCTTGAAAAATCTCGAAATCATCACTTGTGACATGAACGACTTCCAGTCCCCGGGCCAATACGACCGCGTGGTCTCCGTGGAAATGTTCGAACACATGAGAAATTACGAAAAACTCCTCGCCAAAATCGCCTCGTGGATGAAACCCCAGGCACTGCTCTTTGTCCACATCTTCACCCACCTCACCTACGCCTACCCCTTTGAAGTCAAAGACGCGACCGACTGGATGGCCAAATACTTTTTCACCGGCGGCATCATGCCCTCCGACGACCTCCTGCTCCACTTCCAGAAAGACGTGCGCCTCATCGAACATTGGCGCGTGGACGGCACCCATTACCAGAAAACCTCCGAAGCCTGGCTCGCCAACATGGACAAACACAAAGCGGAGGTCATGGCCATCCTCGAAAAAACCTATGGCCCGCAAGAAAAAGTGAAAAGGTGGGTTTACTGGCGCGTCTTCTTCATGGCCTGCGCCGAGTTATTCGGATATAAGAACGGCCAGGAATGGCTCGTGTCGCATTATTTGTTTGAGGGGAAGGGGTAACTTTCAGCGGGATAGCGTTGAGGAAAAGGTCACAGCGCTAAACGATACCGGCCTTTTCCGTAAAACTCAAGATAGCCTTTATCTCTCAAGCGCTGCAATTGCTGCCTTATTTTGTCTTTGACGTGCTTGTTGTCCGGATGCAGGCGGGCAAGCCGGCCTTCGTATTGATAGATATCAGCCGTGGTAAAAACCGGTTTACCGATGGCTTCGACGCAGGTCATCACGTCTAACAACCACCCCCTTGCCAAAGTTTCCTTTTCTTCACGCAGGAAAAGAGTCTTTTTCCAATCCCGCAGCACCGTTTTTTTGTTTACTGCTTGGTCATCTTTGATCAGGAAAATCCTGCCGGACGAAGGTATTCTCGATAAAAGGATATTGCATCCCACCCAGCCAGCTCTTCTTGCGGCCGGGGACAAAGGTTTTCTTTTTTCAATGGCGGCCGGCACCAAAAAGTGTTTCGGAATGACAAAAAATTCGGAGACCCTAAGGGCTGTCGCGTCATAACGAAGAAGAAACAAATTCGGGTTATTCAGGCTTGCCAATCGGTCGAGCATGGTCCGGTAGGCACCGTCCACAATTTTTTCGCCGAACACGGTCTTTTTGCTCTTCAGTTCAAAATCTTCCTGACATCTCTTACAAACAAAATCAGCAACCGGCCGATTATTCAAATATTTCGTCAGCTCCTCAAAGCCACAGTTAGGGCAATAGATTTCTTTATCTACCCAAGTTTCTGTTAGAACCCGTGCCTTTTGTGAAAAGCTATTATAGGAAATGCTTGCGCGCCTATCTAAATCAAGCTTCATACTGGATGGACGTCGCCAATCGCTTCAAAACACGAAAGATATGGTTTTTACTGTGTCCGCTCTCCTGGTAATGCCGCAACTCATCCGCCCACAGATATCCCAAAATAGTTGTTATATCTTGTTTTGTTTTTTTATCTAGCATAGGGACCTCTTTATGATTGTAAAACTGCTAACGTTTATGTTACCAGCGAGTATTTTACTCCCCAAAAAGTAAAATGACTATTCGTGTTAAATTATTAGTGGAATCTAAAACCTCCCCATATTCAAATCCGTCCAATGCTCTTCCGCCGCCTGGCCCATGGGTTTGGCCAGGCCTTGTTCGAGCAGGAGTTTGTTGAGGTTGACGCCGTCTATCCAGACATCGGAAAGGTAGCGGTCGTATTTGTCGGGTTTGGTGGTGGTGATGATGACGGCGGCGGAGTTTAGCCGGGTTTCGGCGAATTTTTTGGCTTTTTGGCCTTCGGGGGTGTTGAGCTCGGGTGAGTCTATGCCGCGCAGGCGGAGTTTTTG